>Ga0209463_1000047_pt1 | contig 102733 bp, 112 predicted proteins | sample AgamicMgSfrz_FD_187169 | JGI IMG/M metagenome (GOLD analysis project Ga0209463, IMG submission 187169) | Agave microbial communities from Guanajuato, Mexico - Mg.Sf.rz (SPAdes) (version 2) | ecosystem: Host-associated > Plants > Phyllosphere > Phylloplane/Leaf | place: Guanajuato, Mexico... | reverse complement strand
TCTTCTTGTCCTGGTTAATGTGACGAAAAGACAAAAGATGGCTTGGGCATTAGTGTATAAGCTCTAAGTCGAAGAGGCTAGGACATAAGTAAGTGAACCAGCGTATAGACCGAACTACTTAATCAACTATTGATTAAGTAGTTCGGTTTTTTGTTTCTAGTTTAAATACAAAAAATCAGAAATTTTAGTGGAATGGAGCGGAGGCCACTCGACTCGGGGGAAATAGAGGAAAGGATGAGACCCCGCAGGCGAAGACGAGGAGGCTCCATACCTCCCCGCGGAAAGCGAGTGGGTGCAGCGCAATGAAACGAACTAACTTTAACTCAAAATTCTATTTAGACACAACCTTCATTTTCCAAACTTAGATGTAATTTCTATTATTCGTGTTTAGAAAGCTTATCTTTTGTTTTGTCCCAGCCTCTTTTTTATTTACTATGCTTTGTTTAAACCAATAATAGAACATCTTACTGAAAGGGAGCGGAGACCACTCGAATCCAGTGGGGGAAATAAGACGATTTAGACCGCGCAGGCTAAGAAGGAGGAGGCTACATTCCTCCCTGCGGACTCCTCGAGGGCGTGCGCTCTATGAACCGAACAAAGTTTCAAGGGTTACATTATTTATAAACAAACGGTCCTATGTTTATTAGATGAAATTATTATTCGTATTGAGATAGGTGAATTTTATTTTATCTTAGCCTCTTGTTATCGATTTTTTATAGCTAATTTGATTAAAAATGTAAATTTTTTTAAGCTTTTTGTAAACTTTGGTGGAAAAGTTTGCTTTCGGATGTTTAACCTGTTACTATAAAGGAGACTTATTTTTGTTCGAAGTATATAGTTAGGAAAACATTCTTTATTATTATGTAGAGCAAGGATAGTAATACATAGTGTGTGAAACACTTAGGAGGAAACAAAAATGGCTACAGGTAAAGTAAAATGGTTCAACGCTGAAAAAGGATTTGGTTTCATCGAAACTTCAGAAGGACAAGATGTATTCGTACATTTCAGTGCAATTCAATCTGAAGGTTTCAAAACTTTGGATGAAGGACAAGAAGTTTCTTTTGACATAGAAGAAGGACAACGTGGCCCACAAGCTGCTAACGTTACTAAAGCTTAATTAACTTCAACAAAAAAAGACTCTAACTTCTGTTAGAGTCTTTTTTACTACAATTTGAGTCTATATTATTCTAGTTTAGGAGTGTGTACCCATGACATTGATATTCGCCCATAGAGGTTATTCTGCGCGTTTTCCTGAAAATACAATGAGAGCGTTTATAGAGGCAGAAGGGACTTTAGCAAACGGGATAGAATTGGATGTTCAACTGACAAAGGACGGCGAGATAGTCGTTATTCATGATGAAACAGTGGATCGTACGACAAATGGAACTGGATATGTAGTAGACTATAATTATTCTGATTTAAGAAAATTACAAGCTTCCTATAAATTCACAGAAAATAATGTGCAAATACCCTCATTAAAAGAGGTGTTTGAATGGATGCAAAGCAACAACTTATTATGCAATATTGAATTTAAAAATAATAATGTCCCTTATGAAGGTCTGGAAGAGAAAACAATCGCACTTATAAGAGAATATGGGTTAAGTGACAGAATCATTTTTTCATCCTTTAATCATTATAGTATGGTGCACAGCTACCGAATTGCACCTGACATAGAGACAGCGGTACTTATGTCTGACAGGATATATCAGCCGTGGATTTACGCGGGGGCAATTAAAGCAAAAGGAATCCATCCAAATTATAAAAGGATTACTCTTTCTATGGTTGAGCAGGCTGAAAAAAATGGCATACATGTTAGACCATATACAGTGAACGATCCTAAAAAGATGAAAGAATTCATTCAAGCAGGCATTTCAGCAATCATTACAGATGAACCGATAGAAGCCAGGAAAATACTCGAAGCCCGTTTATAAAAGTGCGAACCTGTAAAAAATTGCAGGTTCTTTTTATTTTTATTAATGTAAGCGTTCTATACAGAGTAGTTGTCTGAATAAATAAATATTAAGAAAAAATTTGCATGGATTTGCAAAAGTGTTTATAGTATAGATATGAAATAAATTGCACGGTAGAAAATATGATGATGCAAAAAGTGAGGTTTTGCAATGGATCTGTCTTATCAATCAATAGAGCAATCCATCTTTCAGGAATTAAAAGAAGCTGTCATCCTGATTGATAAACACGGAAAAATCGTTTGCTATAACCAACAGGCTAAAGTTGTTGCTCAAAGTCAGCACAGCCGGGAATTATCTATGCATGCACATATTCTTGACGTATTTCCAAAAAGTGAACTGATGAGAGTTCTGCAGACAAAAAAGGCAGAAATAAGAAAGTTGTTTCGTCTAAATGACACACTGTCTGTTCACGTATCCCGTTTTCCGCTTTTAGATAATGCAGGGGAACTACTCGGAGCAGCCGCTATCATTCAACAGGACGGAGCTTCTGCAGAAAATAACTGGCAGATCGATGAATACATACAAGAAGGCATGCAGACAGTTTTGCAAAATACATCACAGGCTTTTGTAATTTTGAATGAGCACGGATTTACTATTTTGCAAAATCCTGCACACGAGAAATTTTTGCTCACGCTGCAAAAAGACAGTGCCGCAGAAGCTGTTTGGAAACAGAAGCTAGAAGAGGTGTGTAAGAAGACACTTCAAACAAGACGAATGGTCGAAGAGAAGATTAGGGGCGAATCAATGGAAGGCAGTGTTAAATGTCTTCCTAACTTAATAGATGGTGTGCTGAAGGGCTGTATTCTGTTCATTGACCACAATATGGAGCAAGCGGAGCTGAGGAAGAAACTAGAGCAATCAAGAAGGATTATTCGCGCACTGGAAACGCAAAGCCGGTTCAAGGATTTTACGATAAACTCTGCGAGAATGAAAATGGCAGTCCAGCAAGGGAAAATTGCTGCAGATATGGATTATCCCGTTTTTTTGAGAGGGGCTGCAGGAACTGGCAAGAAGATGCTTGCAAATGCCATTCATAATGACGGGAAAAGAAGATATCAAGCATTTACTGTTGTTGATTGTTTGAAGGATGAGGGAAAGCTTGCAGACTATTTGGGCAGGATGAGTAGTAAGGATATTTCCAGTCATCCGCAAGGAACCGTATATTTTAAAAATATTACAGCATTACCCTTGAACCAACAAATGCAGCTGCATCAAATTGCTCTTAACAGTCAGGGAAATGCCGCTGTCTACCGTTTGATTGTTTCCTCTGATGTAAATGTAGAAACAGCTATGATAGAAGGCGCCTTCCAGAAAGAGCTTTATTATGACCTGTTGCAAACAAGCATCCATATGCCAGCATTAAAAGAAAGAAAAGAAGACATCGCTCCACTTGTGGAAGAGTGGATTCAGATTGGCAATGAGGAATATGGTAGCTGTATAACGTCCATTGACCCAGCAGCAATGGAAGTGCTGCAAAATTTCCCATACAATAATAATTTCAAAGAATTGCGGGCAAGTTTAGAGCATTCACTTGCAAAATTAGATAGAGGGACAACTACATTAAGTGTTAGTCATCTTGCTTTTTTTGCCAATGCTAAGAACAACCAAGAAGAAAGTAATCCTGATACTGGGGATAAGCCTCTTTCTGAGCTGGTTGAAGAATATGAAAAGGTCATTATAAAAAAGACAATGGCGGAGCTTGATGGTAATAAGACACTTACTGCAAAAAAATTAGGCTTATCCGTTCGGAATTTATATTATAAATTGGAAAAATACCAATTGAACTAGCTGCTAATAAAAGGGGAGGATTGTCAAAGATGAAGAAAAAACATCGCATATTAATCATAAATCCGAAAGCGGATGCAACTGCTATTGCATTATATGAGAATGAAGTACCCATCTTTGAACAATCTATCATACAGGAGGATACAAAAGGTTATTCTGCTGTCTCGCTTCAAGCACCAGCTCGGACCAAAAAAATTCTTGATTTTCTTTTGTCAGAAGGCATTAACCTATCCAAAATTAATGCTGTTGCCGGAAGAGGCGGGCTGCTAAAGCCGATTAAAGGCGGTACATACATGGTTAACGACGAGATGCTAGAAGACCTGAGAGCTGGTGAAAGAGGAGAGCACGCCTCCAATTTAGGAGGAATTATTGCTGCAGACATTGCTAGTGGATTGAATATCCCTGCATTTATTGTTGACCCTGTTGTCGTTGATGAGCTAGATGATGTAGCAAGGATATCAGGCTATCCACTCATCTCAAGAAAAAGTGTATTTCATGCACTGAATCATAAAGCATGCGGAAGAAGAGCTGCCATGGAGCTTGGCAAGCGCTATGAGGACTGTCATTTTATTGTGGCACATCTTGGCGATGGGATTACGATAGGGGCGCACAAGCAAGGCAAGGTCATTGACGTGAATAATGGTTTGAATGGAGAAGGCCCTTTCAGTCCTGAAAGAGCAGGCAGCCTCCCACACGGAGATTTGATCGACCTTTGCTATTCAGGTAAGTACAGCTATAAGGAAATGAAAGAGCAATTGCTGTACCATGCAGGGATTTCAGGCTATTTAAATAAGAACGATCTCACCCAATTAGAGGAAGGCATGAAGGATGGGAGCGAGCAGGATGAACTCATTTTCCGTGCGTTAGCGTATCAAGTAGCGAAGGAAATCGGGAGTGCGAGCACGGTCCTGTCAGGCCAAATTGACGCGATTATTTTAACTGGGGTGATGGCATACAGCCATTTACTCGTTGATGAAATTGTGAAAAGAACAAATTGGATTGCAGATGTGTTTACATATCCAGGTGAAAATGACATGCAATCACTTGCGAACGGCTGTTTACGTGTACTTCGCGGTGAAGAGCAAGCAAAAGAATATACACATAAAGTTGGAAAACAGGAGAGTGAATTATATGGCTAATGAATATGATTTAGTTATTTTAGGCGGAGGTACTGGCGGCTATGTTGCCGCAATCCGCGCCTCCCAATTAGGTCTTAAAACAGCCATCGTGGAAAAAAGCAAGCTTGGCGGAACATGCCTGCATAATGGCTGTATTCCAAGCAAAGCATTATTGAGAAGTGCGGAAGTTTATGCCACTGCAAAAAAAGCGGAGGACTTTGGTGTACTTACGAGTAATGTGAGTCTTGACTTTGGAAAAGTTCAAGCGAGAAAGGCTGGGATTGTCCAAAAGCTTCATAGTGGTGTGCAATATTTAATGAAAAAAGGCAAAATAGACGTTTATGAAGGAAACGGAAGAATCCTCGGTCCATCCATCTTCTCACCAATACCAGGAACCATTTCGGTGGAAATGAATAATGGAGAAGAAAATGAAATGCTGCTTCCAAAAAACGTCATAGTTTCAACGGGTTCAAGGCCAAATGCATTGCCAGGACTAGACGTTGATGGAAAGTATGTTCTTAGCTCTGAGGAAGCATTGAAAATGGAGGAGCTTCCTAAATCCATTCTAATTGTTGGCGGCGGTGTTATTGGAGTGGAGTGGGCTTCCATGCTTGCTGATTTTGATGTCGATGTTACGGTAATTGAATATAGTAACACCATTGTTCCTACGGAAGATAAAGAAATCAGCTTAGAGCTGAAAAAACAGCTGGAAAAGAAGGGCGTTAAGGTCGTTACAGGTGCTAAAGTACTGTCTGAGACATTAGAGAAAAAAGAACAAGTTTCAATCCAAGCCGAAATCAAGGGCGAAAAGGTATTTTTTGCTGCTGAAAAGGTGCTTGTGTCGGTTGGCAGAATTGGCAATGTAGAAGGCATTGGGTTAGAGAATACAGATATTATTGTGAACAATAATAAAATAGAAGTTAATGACCATTTCCAAACAAAGGAATCTCATATTTACGCGATTGGTGATGTAATCGGAGGTCTGCAGCTTGCCCATGTTGCTTCTCACGAAGGATTGAAGGCTGTCGAACACATTGCAGGATTAACGCCAGAGCGTCTCGATTATCAAAAAATCGCTAAATGTATTTATACACATCCGGAAGTAGCAAGCATTGGTTATTCTGAGGAAGAGGCTATTGCTAAGGGCTTTGCTATTAAAAAAGGAAAGTTTTCCTTCCAAGCAATCGGTAAGGCATTGGTGCATGGCGAACAGGAAGGCTTTGTCAAAATAATCGCAGACCGCAAAACAGATGACATATTGGGTGTTCATATTATTGGTCCACATGCTACAGATATGATTTCAGAAGCGGCACTTGCGATGGTGCTTGATGCGGCTCCGTGGGAAATTGGAGCAACCATACATCCTCACCCGACATTGTCGGAAGCAATTGGAGAGGCTGCACTTGCAGTCGATGGAAAGGAGATACACGGATGATGCAAATAGTAGGGGATAATAAAGTAAGACAAGGAAATGTAGGAGGTAATAAAATGGTAGAAAAACGCCATTTACAGGCAGGATTAACGGATGAGCAAGTACTTGAAATGTATAGATATATGCTGCTGGCACGCCGCATTGATGAAAGGATGTGGCTGTTAAATCGTTCAGGTAAAATTCCTTTTGTTGTTTCATGCCAAGGGCAAGAAGCAGCTCAAGTAGGTACAGCATTTGCTTTTGACAGGGCGAAAGATTATTCGTTGCCGTATTATCGTGATTTAGGGGTTGTGCTTGCATTCGGACAAACACCTAAGGAAATTATGCTGCAAGGGTTTGCGAAGGCAGAGGACCCGAACTCAGGCGGCAGACAAATGCCAGGACATTTCGGACAAAAGAAAAACCGGATCGTGACAGGCTCTTCACCTGTAACAACACAGGTTCCTCATGCTGTCGGAATTGCGTTGGCAGGAAAAATCGAGAAAAAAGACTTTGTTACATATGTGAGCTTTGGAGAAGGATCTTCCAATCAGGGTGATTTCCATGAAGGAGCCAATTTCGCTGGAGTGCATAAACTCCCAGTCATTTTCGTTTGCGAAAATAATAAATATGCTATTTCTGTTCCAATCGAAAAGCAATTGGCTTGTGAAAATGTTTCTGACAGAGCTATTGGATACGGCATGCCTGGTTATACAGTCGATGGTAACGATCCGATTGAAGTATACCGTGTCACAAAAGAAGCGGTTGACAGAGCAAGAAGAGGCGAAGGACCAACTTTGATTGAGACAGTATCATACCGCTTAACACCTCACTCTTCTGACGATGATGACAGAGCATACAGAGGTCGTGAAGAAGTGGCAGAAGCAAAAGCGAAGGACCCAGTGATTACATTCAAGCAATACTTATTAGACACAGGCGTTCTGACAGAAGATATGGATAAAGAGCTTAATGCTGACATGATGCAAATCATTGATGATGCAACAGAATATGCAGAAAAAGCTCCATATGCAAAACCTGAAGATGCGATGAATTATGTGTACGGGAATTAAGGGGGAAAGAAATAATGGCAGTTATTTCATATATTGATGCAGTTACTATGGCCATCAGAGAAGAGATGGAAAGAGATGATAAGGTATTTATTTTAGGTGAGGATGTTGGCGTTAAAGGCGGCGTATTTAAGGCAACAACCGGATTATATGAGCAGTTTGGTGAAGCAAGAGTCATTGATGCACCACTGGCAGAGTCTGCGATTGCAGGTGTTGGAATTGGTGCGGCAATGTATGGAATGAAGCCGATTGCTGAAATGCAGTTTGCTGATTTCATTATGCCTGCAGTTAACCAAATAGTCTCAGAGGCGGCAAAAATCCGCTATCGCTCGAACAATGACTGGACTTGTCCTATCGTTATTCGTGCACCATACGGCGGAGGTATCCATGGCGCTCTTTATCATTCCCAATCAGTGGAAGCGATGTTTGCGAACACACCTGGTTTGAAAATTGTTATGCCTTCTACACCTTATGATGTGAAGGGACTATTAAAAGCAGCTGTCCGCGACCCTGATCCTGTATTGTTCTTTGAGCATAAACGTGCCTATCGTTTGATTAAAGGCGAGGTGCCAGAAGACGATTATGTGCTGCCGATCGGTAAGGCAGATGTGAAGCGTGAGGGCGAGGATATCACTGTCATTACATACGGATTATGTGTGCATTTTGCATTACAGGCAGCAGAAAAGCTTGCTGAAGACGGGATTTCTGCACATGTATTGGATTTACGCACTGTTTATCCGCTTGATCAAGAAGCAATTATTGAGGCTGCTTCAAAAACAGGAAAGGTACTCCTAATTACAGAGGACAACAAAGAAGGAAGTATCATTAGTGAAGTTGCAGCGATTATTGCTGAAAATTGCCTATTTGACTTAGATGCGCCGATTATGAGACTTGCAGGTCCAGATATCCCAGCAATGCCTTATGCGCCAACAATGGAAAAACACTTCATTATCAGCCCAGAAAAAGTCGAAAATGCAATGCGTAAGCTGGCAGAATTTTAATCGGCTAAGGATAAGGAGGGATACTATGTCCAGTGAAAAAATAACAATGCCAAAGCTTGGTGAAAGCGTAACAGAGGGAACAATCAGCAAATGGCTGGTTTCTGTCGGTGACACTGTCAAGAAGTATGAACCATTGGCTGAGGTAATGACAGATAAAGTAAATGCAGAAATACCATCATCCTTTACTGGAAGTGTCAAGGAGCTGATAGCAGGTGAAGGAGACACACTGCAGGTTGGTGAAGTCATCTGTATCCTTGATGTCGAAGGAGAAGAAGAAGTAACAGTAGTAACTGCAAGCAAGCAAAACGCTGAGAGCAGCAGCAAGGAGGAGAATTCTGTTTCTAATAAATCCAGATATTCTCCAGCTGTGCTTCGTCTGTCACAGGAGGCGGGTCTTGACCTGAGCCAGATAAAAGGCACGGGAATGGGTGGAAGAATTACAAGGAAGGACGTCCAAGCTGCTATTAGCGGAGGACAGAAGCCACAGCAGGATTTACAAGTTCCTACAACAACAGCACCAGTCGTGCAAAAGGAACCACAAACAGAGCCTGTCGTAACTCAAGCGCCTACCCAGCAAATGGAGCCAGTCGTGCAAATACAGACTTCTCCTGGTGATGTGGAGATTCCGGTAACTGGTATCCGCAAGGCTATTGCTGCTAATATGAAAAAGAGCAAGCATGATATACCGCATGCATGGACGATGATTGAAGTGGATGCAACGAAGCTAGTGAATTACCGCAATGAAGTGAAGGATTCCTTCAAAAAGGACGAAGGCTATAATCTTACATATTTTGCGTTCTTTGTTAAGGCAGTTGCCCAAACATTGAAGGAATTCCCGGAAATCAACTCAACATGGGCAGGCGATAAGATTATCCGCAAAAAGGATATTAATATCTCAATCGCTGTTGCAACAGAAGCTGCTTTATACGTGCCAGTGATTAAAAATGCAGATGAAAAGTCGGTAAAAGGTATTGCCAGAGAGATTACAGAGCTTGCCGCTAAAGCAAGAAAGGGTACATTGCAGCTTCACGAAATGGAAGGCGGCACCTTTACTGTTAATAATACTGGCTCATTCGGTTCTGTTCAGTCTATGGGGATTATTAATCATCCGCAAGCAGCCATATTACAAGTAGAATCCATTGTCAAAAGACCTGTTATTAAGGATGGCATGATTGCGATTAGTGATATGGTAAATCTATGCATGTCACTTGACCATCGTGTGCTTGACGGGTTGGTGTGCGGAAGATTTATGCAGCGCCTGAAGGAAAGAATAGAAAACACAACAAAAGAATCAACGCCAATCTATTAATGGGATGTAATCATATTAATTGAAAGTTACATGTCAATTGATAATAATAAGGTATGATGATTGATTTGGACAATTATGTTCTAAACAAATATATCGGAGGGGGCAAAATAATGAATATCGATTTCAATTTATTCATGAACGATGTTGTTCGCCAAGCACGCCAAGACATGGAAGAAGCAGGTTATAAAGAGCTTACTACACCTGAATCAGTGGATGAGGCATTCGCTAAAAAAGGAACGACATTAGTGTTGGTCAATTCTGTTTGCGGATGTGCAGGAGGCATTGCCCGTCCAGCTGCAGGATATTCGTTGCATTATAAAAAGAAACCAGATCATTTAGTGACAGTATTCGCAGGTCAGGATAAGGAAGCAACAGAAAAAGCAAGAGCCTACTTCACAGGATATCCGCCATCCTCTCCATCCTTCGCATTATTAAAGGATGGGCAAATCGTAAAAATGGTAGAGCGCCATGAAATCGAAGGACATGATCCAATGGAAGTAGTTGGCAAGCTGCAGCATGCATTTGAAGAATATTGTGACGAAGTATAAGCTCGGAGCAATAGGACAAAAAAGCAGAGGAGAAATCCTCTGTTTTTTTCTTTGGAAACTTTTTCAGAAAAATAGTTCTATTCTATCTATCAGAAATTTATTTTTTTAATGAATTTGTATAAAGTGTATTGAATAATTATAAGTTTGTGTTAAAATTCATATAGTTGTATGAATATAAATCTCATGAGAACAGAAAATCATCGCGAAAAATACATCATTATGATTATAGGGGGAAAACTTTAATGAAGAAACTAATGGCACTTATGCTTTTAATGATAGCAATTCTAGCAGGTTGTGGTACTAGCTCAGACAGTGAGGGATCTGACAAGAAAGAGCTTATTATGGGAACATCTGCGGACTATCCTCCGTTTGAATACATCGATTCAGCGAAAAGTGAGGAAATCATCGGATTTGATATTGATTTAGCAAATGCACTTGGTGAAAAACTAGGCTATACAATTAAAGTGAAAGATTTTGATTTCAGCGGCTTGATTCCGGCAATCCAAGCAGGTCAAGTAGACTTGGTCATGTCAGGAATGTCACCAACACCTGAAAGAAAAGAAAATGTTGATTTCAGTGATATTTACTATACGGCACAAGATTTAGTAATCACGAAAAAAGACAGCAATATTAACAGCGTAGAAGATTTAAAAGGTAAAACAATCGGCGTACAGCTTGCATCCATCCAAGAAGATGCTGCGAAAGAAATCGCAAAAAACGTGGATGTGAAAGTGGAAAACCGTGACCGTATTCCACAATTGGTTGAAGAAATTAAAGCTGGCAGATTCGATGCTGCAATCATTGAAGATGTGGTAGCACAAGGATATTTGAAAAAGGATGATTCTTTGAGCTCATTCACTGCTACAGAGGCAAATGATGATGCAGGTTCTGCAATCGCGTTCCCGAAAGACAGCTCGATGACAAAAGAGTTCAACACTGAATTGAATAAAATGAAAGAAAACGGCGAATTAGATAAGTTAATTGTTAAATGGTTTGGTAACTAATATAAATAAATAGCTTAAATAAGAAAAACGTTTAAAGAGGCACTCTTTAACGTTTTCTTATTTTTTGAAAGGATTGAGTTATAGAATGGAATTGGATTTTCAACAGTTTATTCCATCCCTTCCTTTTCTATTAAAAGGAATTACTGTTACATTAAAAATTGTATTTGTTGCCGGGATTTTGGGCTTTGTATTAGGTATTGTTCTATCAATTTTAAAAATAAGCAAATTTCCAGTATTAAGCTGGATTGCTGATGCGTATACATCTATTTTCAGAGGAACACCGCTAGTCCTTCAATTAATGATTATTTATTACGGTACACCGCAAATTACTGGTGTGCAAATTGAACCGGCAGCTGCTGCAATTCTGTCATTTGGATTAAACTCCGCAGCATATATTTCTGAAATTATCCGTGCAGGTATTCTTGCTGTTGATAAAGGTCAGAAAGAAGCGGCACTTGCTCTTGGAGTTAACAACAGACAAGCTATGTTTGATTTAATCCTTCCACAAGCACTGAAAAACATCTTTCCAGCACTTATAAACGAAGCAGTATCTCTGACAAAAGAATCAGCGATTGTTACTGTTATTGGTGTTACGGATATTATGAGACGAGCTTATATAATGGGTGGAGACAAATTTTCCTACTTCGAACCATTATTGTTGGCAGGGGTAATTTATTATGTAATGGTAATGGTACTGACATTGCTTGCGAAGGTTCTTGAAAGGAGAATGAGAAGAAGTGATTAATGTTCAACAATTGCATAAATCATTCGGTTCCTTACATGTCTTGAAAGGAATCTCAACAGAAATAAAAAAAGGCGAGGTTGTGACAATTATTGGACCATCTGGTTCTGGTAAATCCACTTTCCTGCGCTGCTTGAATTTATTAGAGGTGCCTACTGAGGGTAAAATTTTCATTGATAATGTGGAAGTTACTGCTAAGAAGGCTAATATAAAAAAAATGAGAGAAAATGTCGGTATGGTGTTCCAGCATTTTCATCTTTTCCCGCATAAGACTGTATTGCAAAACGTTACGTATGCACCAATTAAGGTAAAAGGCATCAGCAAATCAGATGCTGAAAAGCTTGGGATGGAATTGCTTACAAAAGTTGGCCTTGCTGAAAAAGCCAATGAATATCCTAGTCGTCTTTCAGGCGGGCAAAAACAAAGGGTAGCTATTGCCAGAGCACTTGCTATGAACCCTGAGGTGATTTTGTTCGATGAACCAACTTCAGCACTTGACCCTGAAATGGTTAAGGAAGTTCTGGAAGTAATGAAGTCTCTTGCGAATACAGGGATTACAATGTTGATTGTGACACATGAAATGGGATTTGCAAGAGAAGCTGCAAGCAGAGTTTTGTTCCTTGACGAAGGATCAGTTGTTGAAGATGCACCACCTGCTGAGTTTTTCTCCAATCCAAAAAGCGCAAGAGCAAAAGAATTTCTGGAAAAAATGCTTTAATCCTAAAAGCTGTCTTGATACAAGACAGCTTTTTTTCTATCCTACAAAAACTGGTATAAAAACAAGATGCGGGCACACACTATAAACTAAAAAGGGTGAGTGTCATGCTGAAGTTCTTGGCATTTATGCTGCTGGGATTATCCCCGCTCTGGCCTCTGGGAGATAATCCCTTGCCAGGAGATCCATTCGTTATCATCAATAAAAGTACAAACGAATTGACGCTAATTGATGATAATCGAGTGCAGACCGTTATTAGTGTCGCGACAGGAAAAAGGGATGAGCTGACCCCAGAGGGCTTGTTCACCGTCACAGTAAAAGCGGAGAATCCTTATTACCGGAAGAAGAATATTATGGGTGGAGACTCAAAAAACCCACTTGGCACGAGATGGATTGGATTCGATGCTGAAGGAACAGACGGAAGAACATATGGAATTCACGGGACAAATAATCCTGCTTCCATTGGTCATTATGTGTCTGAAGGCTGTGTGAGAATGCAAAATGAGGTAATTGAATCCATTTTTCAAACAGTACCACTTGGAACAAAAGTATTAATTACTGATTCTAAACAAGGCTCAGAAGCGCTAGCAATTGAATACGGAGCAATTAATCATGAATGAGTTAGAAAATAATAAAAAAAGCTGATTTTAGCCTATTGCGCTAAAATCAGCTTTTTTTTAGAATAACATACCTATGCCAATCAGCAAGGTTGATAGTAACATGATGAAAATCATTAAGTAGACTACGAATTTCTGAAATTTTTTATTTCTCATAAATTCCTCCAATTACTCTCTCTATGTCCTTTTATTTTACTAGGAAAAGCATAAAGTAACAACTATAAAGAAATTTCCAACAAACTTAGAGATTATATTTCAAACATTTGCTACTTTAGGTGTATACTAATAAAGTGAGTAATTATTTGGAGGAACGAAATATGATTAATAATGAACGTTTATTGAACCAATTTTTGGAGCTTGTACAGGTTGATTCTGAAACAAAATATGAAAAAGAAATTTGTGCATTGCTTAAAAGTAAATTCGAGGCACTTGGATTAGACGTATTTGAAGATGATACGACAGCTGTAACTGGCCATGGTGCGGGGAACTTGATTTGTACCCTTCCAGGTACTGTTGAAGGAGCAGATCCGATTTATTTCACTTCGCATATGGATACAGTAGTACCAGGCGTTGGTATTAAGCCTTCCATTAAGGATGGGTATGTTGTAACAGACGGCACGACTATTTTGGGTGCTGACGATAAAGCAGGTCTTGCAGTTATGCTGGAGGTTATCACTGTTTTGAAAGAGCAGTCTATCCCGCATGGTACGATTCAGTTTGTTATTACAGTTGGGGAAGAGTCAGGTTTGGTTGGTGCAAAAGCTCTTGATCCATCATTGGTAAAGGCTAAATACGGCTATGCATTAGACAGTGATGGAAGCGTTGGTAATATTGTCGTTGCTGCACCAACACAAGCAAAGGTGAAAGCAACAATTCTTGGCAAAACAGCGCATGCCGGTGTAGCGCCTGAAAAGGGTATTTCTGCTATTACTATTGCGTCAAAAGCAATTTCTAAAATGCCGCTTGGCAGAATAGACAGTGAGACAACAGCAAATATCGGACGTTTTGAAGGCGGACAGCAAACAAACATCGTTTGTGACCATGTGGAAATATTAGCAGAAGCTCGTTCCTTGATTGCTGAGAAAATGGAAGCTCAAGTGGAAAAAATGAAGAATGCATTTGAGTCTGCTGCTAAAGAAATGGGTGGCCAGGCGATTGTTGATGTGGAAGTGATGTATCCAGGCTTTAAGTTCGGTGAAGGTGACCATGTTGTTGAGGTTGCTCGTAAAGCTGCAGCGAAAATCGGCAGAAGCTGTGAATTACAGCAAAGCGGTGGCGGAAGTGACGCTAATGTCATTTGTGGTTTTGGTATTCCTACAGTGAACCTTGCTGTTGGCTATGAGGATATACATACAACAAATGAAAGAATGCCGATTGAAGAATTGAATAAATTGGCGGAAATGGTTGTAGCAATCATTGAGGAAGTTGTAGCAAGTAAATAATAGAGCAGAAGCACTTCCCCTTTTATGGGGAAGGCTTTTTTATTTAAATTACTATTCAGAAATAATAGGCGAAATATTGGAGGATAATGTCTTGCCCGTTTACTTAAGCAGGAATTAGGCTTTTTTATAGAGGAAATCAATGAAAATTAGTATAATAATACTAGGTAGATTTCGAAATTATTGATTTTACATAAAAGTTTATAGAGAAAGCGGGAGAAAAACGAATGATAGAAGCTATAGATAAAGCCGTTATATTTCAAGTAGCAGGTGGAGAATACGCTATTTCCATTCAGGATGTTATATCAATTGAAAAAGAGGAGAATATAACTAGTGTTGCCCAGCTGCCATCATATGTAATTGGTATAACGAAGGTGCGAGATGAGCTTATACCAGTGATTGATCTTGAAAATATCCTGTATAACAAAACATCAACTTCATCAGAGCATAACAGACTTATTGTCATTAGACAGGAGGAGCTATCATTTGCTGTCCTGGTTCATGCGGCGAAAGAAATAATTGACGTAAAAGCCGAGATGGTCAAGCAAGCAGGCCTGTCCGTTTACCAAAAGACAAGTTATTTTACTGGTGTTTTAAACGTAGAGGATGATCGCTTAATTATGATGATTGATCCGAAAAATTTACTTGATTCACTTGCAGGCCTCAACGATATCAAGGATTATATGAATAAACAGCCTGTGTAAAGATGAGGATTGGTGGGTGCTATGAAGGAGTTCTATCCGAAAAAAGGCAGAGTAATTTTGCATGTTGATATGAACAGTTTTTATGCATCTGTAGAAATGGCATATGACCCTGAATTAAAAGGAAAGCCACTTGCTATCGCTGGAAATGTGGAGGAACGAAAAGGGATTATTATCACTTGCAGCTATGAGGCCAGAAAATTTGGCGTGAAAACAACGATGCCTTTATGGGAAGCGAAAAAACTGTGTCCCAATATGATTATTAAGAAGCCGCAGTTTGACAGATATCGAACAGCTTCTGTTGCCATGTTTGATATTTTGCGTGAGTTTACCGATTTAGTTGAGCCTGTTTCAATTGATGAGGGTTATCTTGATATTACAGAGAGTTATGAATTTGGAACACCGCTAGAAATAGCGGAAACCATTCAAAAAAGAATATACGACAGACTCGATTTACCATGCAGTATTGGGATTGCTCCTAATAAATTTCTTGCAAAAATGGCGTCGGATTTTAAGAAACCAATGGGGATCACTGTTTTGCGGAAAAGAGATGTTCCTTCTGTGCTTTGGCCACTTGCTGTGGAGGAAATGCACGGAATTGGCAAGAAGACAGGCGAAAAGCTTAGGAGCCAGGGGATTGATACAATTAAGGCCCTTGCAGAGGCTGATTCTATCCAGCTGAAGGGATTACTTGGTATTAATGGGCCACGGCTTAAGGATCGAGCAAATGGTATTGACAACAGACATGTCGATCCGCAAAGTGCAAATGAATTTAAAAGTATCGGTAACTCGACAACACTTGCTAAGGATACATCAAACCAGCAGGAGCTATTTCTTACTATAGCTGAGCTGGCACATAAGGTCGCGACGCGCATGAAGCGCAAGAAAGTCCACACAAAGGGGATAAGCATTACAATCCGTTATAGTAACAGAAAGAACTTTTCAAAAAGCAAAAAGCTGAATAATCCACTTAAGTCAGAAAGTGATTTAATAGAGGTCAGCAAGGAATTATTTCTGCAGGGCTGGAATGGAAATCCTATTAGACTGCTTGGTATTACTGCGACAGACTTAGTAGAAAATGACCATGTTGCAAAACAGCTAGACTTGTTTTCATTTGAGAAGGAAGCGGAAAAAGAACCGTTATGGAAAACGATTGAACAGCTGAAGGAGAAGTATGGCACGAAGATTATTGAACCTGCCTCTGAGCGAAACGGTATATCAAAATCTGACGAAGATGTCGGTACTCAAACCAGTTTTAACAAAGATTTCCTTCAAGGAAAGTAGTTTTTAAGATAATTTGCTTTTTGAGAAAATTTTTTTCAAAATTTCGATGAAAGTTTGTTTGGAATGAGCTAGAATAGTTGTATAAATAGTAGAATCTTGCTAAAGTAAAGTGAATTCAACTATAAAGCTAAGGATACATAGTTTAGAAGGGACGTTAAAAGATGACAAAACAGCAATTTGGGGTTATTGGTTTAGCAGTAATGGGTAAAAACCTTGCTATGAACATCGAAAGCAGGGGCTATACTGTTTCAGTATTCAACCGTTCTAAAGAAAAAACGGAAGAAATGCTGCAAGAAACAGAAGGCAAAAACATTTTCGGAACATACACAATGGAAGAGTTTGTGCAATCATTGGAAGTGCCTCGCAAAATCATGCTTATGGTTAAAGCCGGCCCAGCAACTGATGCTACAATCGAACAATTAAAGCCATTGCTTGATAAAGGCGACATTGTTATTGATGGAGGAAACACTTTCTTCGTAGATACGCAACGACGCAACAAAGAATTAAGTGAGCTTGGAATCCACTTTATCGGAACAGGTGTATCCGGCGGAGAAGAGGGAGCTCTTAAAGGGCCTTCTATCATGCCTGGTGGACAAAAAGAAGCTTATGAGCTTGTAGCTCCTATCTTCCAAGATATTTCCGCTAAAGTGAACGATGAGCCTTGTACAACATACATCGGTCCAGATGGTGCTGGCCACTATGTAAAAATGGTTCATAACGGAATTGAATATGGAGATATGCAATTAATCTGTGAAGCATACTTCATCATGAAGCATGTTCTTGGCCTTGAAGCTCAAGAATTGCATGAAGTGTTTGCTGACTGGAACAAAGGCGAGCTTGACAGCTACTTGATCGAAATCACTGCAGATATCTTCACTAAAGTGGATGAAGAAACTGGTAAGCCACTAGTAGACTTGATCCTTGACACTGCAGGCCAAAAAGGTACTGGTAAATGGACAAGCCAAAGTGCATTAGACTTAGGTGTTCCGCTTCCAATGATTACTGAATCAGTATTTGCACGTTTCATTTCTGCAATGAAAGACGAACGTACAAAAGCTAGCAAAGTATTGACTGGACCAGAAATCAAAGCATTTACTGGCGATAAAGCAGCATACATTGAGTCTGTTCGCAAAGCGCTATACTTGAGCAAGATTGTTTCTTATGCGCAAGGTTTCGCGCAAATGAGAGCTGCATCTGAAGAGTATAACTGGGATCTTAACTACGGTGAGATTGCGATGATTTTCCGTGGAGGCTGCATTATCCGTGCACAATTCCTACAAAAAATCAAGGATGCTTATGACCGTGACCCAGAATTGAAAAACCTATTGCTTGATCCTTACTTCAGCGATATCACAGAGCAATACCAATCTGCTCTTCGCGAAGTAATTTCAGGTGCTGTATTAAACGGTATTCCTGTACCAAGCTTTGCTGCTGCACTAGCTTACTTTGACAGCTACCGTACAGAAACACTTCCAGCAAACCTTCTTCAAGCACAACGTGACTATTTCGGTGCACACACATACCAACGCACTGATAAAGAAGGCGTATTCCACACTAACTGGATGAAATAATAAGCCAAACAAAAAAACACCTATATGGTGTTTTTTTGTTTGCTTGCTTTTATACAAATTCAATATCAATACATACAATTTCTGAACGGCTTCCTAAACGAATCGGAGGTCCCCAAAAGCCATATCCAGATGATACAATTGCATGAAGCTGCTCCTTTTGTTTATAGCCCCAATCGAGTTCAAATACCCTTCTAGTAATTAAATGATTTGGTGCCATTTGACCTCTATGTGTATGGCCAGATAAGGATAAATCGATACCCTCCTCCATTGCTTGCACTAACTCTGCAGGCTGGTGATCCATCATAATCACAGGGAAATCGGCAGGTTTTTGTTTCACCAGTTCCTTGATAGGCAAGCGCTTTTTATCTGTCTTATCCTTTCTGCCAACCAGGATAAACCGGTCATCTATTACTTCTGTCTCATCCATTAATATCTTTACACCGACACGATTCATTTCCTCCAAAAACTCCGGAATTTTATTGCCATAATATTCATGGTTTCCTAGCACGCCGTAAATTCCTAAGGGAGCAGTTAATTCCATCATTTTATCGCCCATTCTTTTACGAAGGAAAGGAATAGGGTCATCGTCAATAATATCTCCTGGAAAAAGAATAATATCTGGTGTCAATCCATTGATTTGCTCAACTAAACGGTTTAAATGAGCATTGCCTGAAAGTGTGCCGAAATGCATATCTGATGCCATTGCTATTCTCAGCTTACTTGGTTTTGCTGCTGTTTTAGGGATCATAAGCTCATATTGTTTGACAACAGGGGAATACGCATTATAGCTCCCGGCTATCAGTAAATAGGCAAATACTATAAAGGTGGCAATCCCGACTATAGCAATTGTTTTATCAGCATCTGTATATCGTGAAATAATGTATGCTATCAAGTCAGCTAATGGTAGAATAAGGACAGCATACTGAAGAAAACCGAGCCAGTAAGAACCGACAATTCGGAATACAGGAATGGACCGAATGAGATGGCCGGCAAAATACGAATAAGCGACGATAAGCAGTAAAGCTGTTAAAACAGGAACATATACATTCGGCAGCAATACCTCGAGCCATGTGAAGATATTCCAGCCAATATATAAAATAATTAAATTATACAGAAGAAACATGAGTAAGAACTGCAAGACTATTTTTGTTTTTCCCATCAAACTTCCAAACTCCCATCATTTTATAAGTACATAAAAACGTGAAATCGAGGATTTCACGTTTTTGATATTGTTATAATTATAATCAGCAAACATCTACTTCAAACTGGCTAAGTGGCCACCAGAAGAAGCCATCCTTTTCAAGCAGTTCGTCTGCTTCCTTCGGTCCCATGCTGCCTGCAGCGTAGTTAGGGAAGTTTTCAGCAGTTGTGCTTGACCATGCTTGTGAGATTTTATCAACATAGCTCCAAGAAAGAGCTACCTCGTCCCAGTGGGTAAAGTTAGTTGCATCGCCATGAATGCTGTCATCAATCAGCTTTTCATATGCTTCAGGTGTATTGATGCTTGCAATGCCTGTGTTTGCATAGCTTAATTTAATTGGTGTAGCTTCCATATTTTGACCAGCTTTTTTAGCGTTTAAATGCAAGGTAATGCCTTCTTCTGGCTGAATATGAATAACAAGCAAGTTTGGAGTAAGTGCTTGATCTTTTTTATCGTAAAGGTTCATTGGAATGTCCTTGAACTGAACAACTATTTTTGTAGATTTTGATTCAAGGCGTTTTCCTGTACGGATATAAAAAGGCACTCCAGCCCAACGGAAGTTATCGATCATGACTTTTCCGGCTACAAATGTTTCTGTTTGTGATGCTGGATTAACCATTTGTTCTTCTCTGTAGCCTGGTACCTCTTGGTCTTCGACAAGTCCTTCTCCATACTGGCCTCTGACAAAGTAGTTCTTTACGTCTTCCCCTTCAACAGGGCGCATCGCACGGAACACTTTAACCTTCTCAGAACGGATTTCATCAGGTGTTAGACGAATAGGCGGCTCCATTGCAAGCAACGCAACCATTTGCAAGATATGGTTTTGCACCATATCACGAAGTGCTCCGCTAGTTTCATAGTATCTGCCTCGTTCTTCAACACCCAAAACTTCACTTGAAGTAACTTGAATATTGCTGATATAGCGGTTATTCCAAAGGTTTTCAAAAATGGCATTAGAGAAACGGATCGTTTCAATATTTTGTACCATTGCTTTACCTAAATAATGGTCAATGCGGTATACTTCATTTTCAGCAAATGCTGTCCGGATTTGTTCGTTCAGTTCTTTTGCTGATTCAAGGTCATGGCCAAATGGCTTTTCGATGATAAGGCGTTTAAAGCCTGAAACATCTGTAAGACCATCCTGTTTAAGATGGATAGCGATTGGGCCAAAGAATTCAGGTGCCATTGCCAGATAGAACACACGGTTTCCACCTAAACTGTATTTGTTATCCAGGTCGTCCGCGATGTTTTTCAAAGCAGCATATGAGCTGGAATCTGTAACATCATGTGAATGGTAGCAGAAGTGAGAAGCAAATGCTTCTAAATCCTTGCTTCCATCAATCGCTTCAGCGACAGAGTTCTGTACATTTTGTTTGAACTGCTCATCCGTTAACGTTCTTCTTCCTACACCGACTACAGCAAAGCGGGAAAGCTTGCCTTTTTGATACAAACGGTAAAGGGAAGGAAACAGCTTTCTGTTTGCCAAATCTCCAGTTGCCCCAAAAATCATGATTAACGCAGTAGAATGTTGATTTTGATTCACGTACATGGACCTCTTTTCTATATATATGTATGGATCTCAATGCTTTTATCTCCAATGGTGTTGATCTTGCCATGTTTTTTCTATGGTAAGCATCTTACAGGTATAGAATTTTAGCTGACTAAAATCATTTTAGCAAATATTATGTTTGAATATTTGAAAATTTTAATAAGTAGGCAGCCGCCATATCGATACCTAAAAAATATGTTATCTTTTTAGATATTACATGATAATAGGGAAACTTACTAGGAAAAAGTTTTAATATATTTGGATTAGGTCATTTTTTGCATTATACTGCTAGTATCAACGGTTATTTTGTGCAAATTATACAATGTTAGCATACCTAACCTCTTATAAAGGTAAACAAGAGAAAAAGAGAAAGAAGTGAATGGTTTTTATGCAATTAACATTTTTAGGCACTGGTGCTGGAATACCAGCAAAAGCGAGGAATGTGACAAGCATCGCGTTAAAGCTGCTTGAGGAAAAAGGGAGCATTTGGTTATTTGATTGTGGTGAAGCGACACAGCATCAAATTTTACATACAAATATTAAGCCGCGAAGAGTGGAAAAGGTGTTTATTACTCACCTCCATGGTGATCATATATACGGTTTGCCAGGCTTTTTGGCAAGCAGGTCCTTTCAAGGCGGAGAAACCCCACTGACTGTTTATGGTCCAAAAGGCATTGCAGACTATATTGCTGTCAGCTTGAAGGTCAGTCAAACTTATTTGAAATATGAACTGAATATAGTCGAAGTAAATGAGGGCATTATTTTAGACGATGATCAGTTTTATGTCGAAGCGAAAATGCTAGAGCATGGTGTGCAAAGCTTTGGTTATCGAATTGTCGAGAAGGTTCGGCCAGGCGCTCTTTTGACGGAAAAATTGGCGGAAATGGGAGTTAAGCCTGGACCACTATTCAGAGAAATTAAAGCAGGCAAGGAAGTAACCCTTGATAATGGTACCATCATTGACGGGAAGGACTTTGTTGGGCCTAGTATAAAAGGTAGAATAGTTACTATTCTCGGTGATACTAGAAGCTGTAGTGCTGCTGTAGAGCTGGCAAAGGCTGCAGATGTTTTAGTGCATGAAGCTACATTTTCAGAAAAGGAAGCGGCCATAGCGGGCGAGTATTACCATTCAACAGCAGGACAAGCCGCTTCGAATGCGAAGGAAGCAGGCGCAAAATTCTTGATTCTTACACATATCAGTGCGAGATACGATACAGTAGAAACTTTGCTAGAGGAGGCACAAGCAATCTTTCCGGCTTCATCTGTAGCGGAGGACTTTAAAGAGTATGAGATTCCAGCTTATAAAGAATAGCAAGTAAATGAAGAGGTGAAGCGATGAGAGACTTACAAGGCAAGAATATTATTATTACAGGTGCGTCCTCCGGAATCGGAGAAAGGCTGGCTGAGAATGCAGCAAGGCTCGGTGCTAGACCAATACTTATTGCAAGATCAGAAGACAAGCTGAAGGAAATTGCGGCGAGAATACAGAAAGAGACAGCAGCAGAGCCCCTTTATTTTGTGTTGGATGTAAGTGATTTGACGATGGTTCATGAGGTTTTTACAGAAATATATAAAAAGGTAGGCTTTGTCGATATTCTCGTTAACAATGCTGGCTTTGGCATTTTTGAGTATTTGCATGAAACAAATATGCAGGACATGGAAAGGATGTTTGCAGTAAATGTGCTCGGTCTTATTTCGTGTACAAAAGAGGTTTTACCATCTATGCTGCAGGAAAACAAAGGGCATATTATTAATATTGCTTCACAAGCCGGCAAGCTTGCGACAGCAAAATCGTCTGGTTATTCTGCAACAAAGCATGCTGTTTTAGGCTTTACGAATAGTCTCCGGATGGAGGTAGCGAAAACTGCTATAAATGTAAGTGCTGTTAATCCAGGGCCGATTGATACGAACTTCTTTGAAATAGCAGATAAGTCCGGCAACTATGTAAAGAATGTGCAGAAATTTATGCTTACAACAGAATACGTTGCGGACCGTATTACGGCACTGCTTTTAAAGCCAAAAAGAGAGCTGAACCTGCCAGGGTGGATGAATGCAGGCAGTATCCTGTACAGTTTATTTCCGCGCATAGCAGATCGGGTGATGGGCGGTATGCTTGATAAAAAATAATTCCTCTTATTTAAAATGGGGGGAGTCTGTTTATAATCATAGACTGTATCTTATAATTTCATGCAGGTCTGGTTGAAGTAATATCCATTTGCACAGCAGTTCTTTTTTAGTGTTAAATGGTAGTATCCTACTAGATTTTATTATATACTAGTTTCAATATCTGTAAGGGAAAAGCTTCTATAATAGAAGCATTATTGGGATAGAAAGAGGGCGACAACATGGAAAAAGCGACATTTGCAGGCGGATGCTTTTGGTGTATGGTAACACCTTTTGATGAGCTTCCTGGAATTGGCGGTATTGTGTCAGGCTATACGGGAGGACATATCGAAAATCCTACATATGAGCAAGTAAAAACAGGAACTACTGGACATGCGGAAGTGGTGGAAATCACCTTTGATCCAGAGTTATTTCCCTACGAAAGACTGCTAGAGCTGTATTGGCAGCAAATTGATCCAACAGACAGCGGCGGGCAATTTCATGATAGAGGCTCTCAATATCGTACGGCGATTTATTATCATAATGAAAAGCAAAAACAGCTGGCAGAGGAGTCAAAAAAGGCAATTGAAGATAGTGGCCGCTTCAAAAAGCCGATTGTTACCGAAATTGAGCCTGCTGTAACTTTTTATCCTGCTGAGGAATATCACCAAGACTATCATAAGAAAAACAAGCAGCATTATAAAGAGGACAGAGAAAAGTCTGGCAGAGATGATTATATAAACGAACATTGGAAGTGAGAAAAAAGAGGCTGGGACATAAGTAAGTGAATCCGCATAAAAACCGAACTACTTAATCAACCAATGATTAAATAGTTCGGCTTTTTTGTGTTTTTTAGTTTTAATACACTTATTAGAAAACTTAGTGGAATGGAGCGGAGGTCACTCGACTCCTGCGGGAAATAGAGGAAAGGCTTAGACCCCGCAGGCGAAGACGAGGAGGCTCAGCTTCCTCCCCGCGGAAAGCGCGAGGACGAGCGCGCAATGAAACGAACCAATTTTAAACCCATATCTATTTAGTCACGTGCTTCTTTTTTCAAATTTAGATGTAATTTTATTATTCGTGTTTAGAAAGGTTATCTTTTGTTTTGTCCCAGCCTCTTTTTCGTTCCAATATTATAATTCTGTTTGCAAAAGTTTCAGAGTTTCAAACAACCTTAAGCATTCTCTAATAAAGCATCTGCCTATTATTTCATTACGTACTCCTGCAAAAAGTCATCAATTACTTGCTCGTATTCTTGCTTATTTTCATTATAGCTTTGAGCATGGAATCCATTTAATGCAAGAAATAGCTTCTTCGGTCCCTTTTTCTTTTCGAACAGCTTTTGTGTCATTTCAGGCAATATAAAGGTGTCCTTTTCACTATGGATAAATAGCATCGGCTTCTCAATTTTATCAATTACAGCAATTGGGGAGACTTGGCGGATGGAATATCGCTGTCTTGCCCGCAGGACCAAATCAGCAATTGGCAAGAACAGATTACCCGGCACCTTCATTTCTGCTTTGACTAAATGGTTCAATTGTTCACCAAAGTCGGAGAAGGGACAATCAGCAATATAGAAATCAGCTCCATCCTCGACCATGCCAGCATATAAAATCATTGTAGCAGCACCCATTGATTCCCCGTGAATACCTAATAAAATATCTTCGCCTTTATCAACCTTTAACCAATCAACAACCGCCTTTAAGTCAAATTTCTCGAAATGACCAAAGCTTGTTGTTTTACCGCCAGACTCGCCATGTCTGCGATGGTCATAAATAATGACATTAAATCCTCTTTCTAAAAACATGTTCATATATTTGATGGAATTTAGTTTATTTTCAGTTACTCCATGAGCAATAATAATATAGCGCTTATTAGGATATGGCTCTGTAGCAATTGCTTTTAACATATAGCCATAAGGAGACGGAATACTTATTTCCCTTTTTTTTAGTGTCTCTAATGTCACAGGATCAAGCCTTCCGGCGGCCTTTTCTCTGTTAAAGATAAATTCGTCCTCTTTTTTCTTCATATACATCAACCTATTTGTGCAGTAAACACCGATGGATGTAAAAAATATCAAGAATGAAAAGAAATAGCGAAAAAATTTTTTCACATTCATTCCCCCGAACAAAATAATTTCATTTCAAAAAACTACTATGAGTTTACCATTATTTTCTAAAGAAACAAAGCAGGCTATAGTAGTAAATACAACCTTTTTAGGCTACCGATACATATACAAAAATAAGGATACCCGTAATTTGGCAGATTTAATCAGAAGAGCATTTACATATGGAGCTGGTGAAAGATATACTCACTGAAAAATAGCAAGAATAGTAACAGTATACGGCTTGTTCCATTACGTGACACACCGTTTTTCCCGAAAATAGAGCCTGTTAGTGGACAGAAGCGCGGAAATGAACGGGAACTAAAAAATATGGTATGATACAAGCAAGTGCAAACAGAAAGGTTGATAATTAATGGCAGAGCATCATTTTCATTTAAAGGCAAACTGGCCAGGGCTTCGCAATGATATCGGTACAATCGAAAGCGGGAACTTAAAAACGCAAATTTCTATCCCGCAGGAAATGGATGGGCCAGGTGTCGGGACAAATCCGGATGAAATGCTTTTAGGTGCGGCAGCAACCTGTTTCATTATCACATTGGCTGCTATGATGGAAAGAAGCAATTTGAACAAAAAAAGCTTAAACCTAGAATCGGAAGCAATTGTAGATGTGACAAACGGTGTCTTTACATATAAGGAGATAATCCATCGTCCAACAATTATATTGAACGATGAAGCGACACAAAAAGACGTGACGCTTGCAGCAAGGCTTGCTGAGAAAGCGGAGGCATCCTGCATGATTACAAGAGCAATTAAAGGCAATGTTAAAGTTAGCCTTGATGAGACGATACGAATTGGTGAATAAATAGTAGGGGAGATTTACATGAAGAAGAAACAAAACAGACAGGCGAAAAAAGAAACTAGCGACAAGCCAGTAACACTAGGAGATATGCTAAATGAGCAGCTCGCAAAGCAATTAAAGGATAAGAAGCAAGAACTTAAGGCCGAAGAGGAAGAAAGACTAAAAGCAGAAGAAGCAAGAAAAAAAGAAGAACGCCGCCAAAAAGAAAAAAACAAAAGCTTTGAAGAGCTTCTGAACGATACACCGATGAACTGGAAAGAATTCAAATAAAAGCAGCAGGATGACCCTGCTGCTTTTATTATTATCTATGATCTTTATAAATGGATGCCTTTGAAGCCTCCTGAATGATTTTTAGTTCATCTGGAGTAAGTGCAGCACTGTTAACAGCTTTAGCATTCTCTTGCAGCTGCAAGACACTGCTTGCTCCAGCAATAACAGAGGCTACAGCAGGATTAGATAGATTATATTGTACGGCAGCTTCCAGTAAGGAATGATTGTGAGCTAATTTTTCCTTTAATAACTCTAATGTTGAGCGAAGTTCTTCTTCCGTATATTCCATATAGCCTTTTGAAGAAAGCTTTCTCGCAAAATTGTCACTAAGCAACCCTTTTGCGACAGGTCCCCGTGCAACAACACTGATGCCATTTTCATGAAGCAGCGGCAATGCTTCTTCCTCTGGACGCCTGTCCAATACACTGTATTGCATCATAACAGATACAATATTAGAACGCTTTACATATTCCCTGATGACATTTGGACGAATGGAGGAAATGCCGTAATAACGAATATAACCTTCTTCTTTCAATTCCTCAAACGCTTCAATTGTTTCATCAATAGGGTCTTCCAGTGTCCCGCCATGGAGCTGATATAAATCAATGTAATCAGTGCCAAGACGCTTGAGGCTGTTTTTGGCAGCTTCCTTTATGTGGGATTTGCTGGCATCCCAAGTCCAGCCTTCCTTACCTTCCTGCCATTTATTTCCTGCTTTACTGGCAATGATGATATCCTCACGATTTTGCTTAAAGAATTTGCCGAGTAATTGCTCATTTTGTCCGAGGTCATACAAATCAGCTGTGTCAAAATAATTAATGCCAGCTTCTATTGCTGCCTCCAGCACAGGGAAAGCTGTTTTTTCGTCTGTTCCTAAGCTCATGCATCCAAGACCAAGTGCAGAAATATATAAATCAGATTGTCCTAAACGGTTCTTTTTCATCAAAAACACCTCTCTCATGTTAAGCTTGCCTCTTTATTTTATCGAAAAGAAGGAGCAGAAGACAAAGGATGTGCCCTATTTTTTGGCTTCTTTTTTTCTTTGCGGTGTATCTGCATCTATCCAGTCTTTTACAAACTTATAGTCTTTTTGATAATTTTTAAGCATATGACGCACTTGCCAAGCCTTGCCTGTCAGAATAATTGCGTTTTGTTGTTTATAAATCTTCAAGGATTGCCTCCGTTTCCTTCCCTTTTGGAAGGGGAAATAAGTATAATGAAATATATGAAAACTGGTTTAGAAAATAGAACAGGAGTGAAACACAGATGGAAAATTTAGAAGAAAAAACAATCAGCACAAAGGAAATCTTTAAAGGAAGAATTATTTCTCTGCAAGTCGATGAGGTGCTGCTTCCGAATGGGAACACATCGACACGGGAAATCATTAAGCATCCTGGTGCGGTAGCTGTTATTGCCATAACAGAGGATGATAAGCTTGTTGTAGTGGAACAATACAGAAAAGCCTTTGAAAAAGCGATTATTGAGATTCCGGCAGGTAAGCTGGAAAAGGACGAGGATCCTGCCGTTTGTGCAAGCAGGGAGCTTGAGGAAGAAACTGGCTATGGCTGTAAGAACTTGGAGCATATTACCTCCTTTTATACATCACCAGGCTTTGCAGATGAACTGGTTCATATCTACTTAGCAAAAGGACTTTATAAAAAGGAAGATGCAGCAGGACTTGACGAGGATGAGTTTGTGAATCTTATGGAAATCTCATTAGAAGAAGCGCTTGTTTTAATAAAGGAGCAAAAAATTCTTGATGCTAAAACAATGTATGCTGTTCAATACTGGCAGCTCCTTGGAAAATAAGGTGATAGGGATGAAACACATATTTACAGACCTGCATATTCATATTGGCAGAACAGCAAGCGGTAAAGCCGTAAAAATAACCGGATCTCGGAACTTAACCTTTTTGAACATCATTGAGTATGCGAGTTTTCAAAAGGGGCTTGATATGATTGGGATTATTGATTGTCATTCGCCAGAAGTATTAATGGAAATGGATACATACATAGCAGAAGGCAGAATGACTCAAAAGAGTGGCGGCGGTCTGGAAATGGATGGTATCACGATTATTCCTGGTTCTGAGTTAGAAATATATGATGATGCATGTAGTGGACCGATTCATGTGCTCTGCTATTTGCCGACATTGAATGCAATGAAGGAATTTTCCTTATGGCTGTCTGGTAAAATGAAGAATATTCAATTAAGTTCACAACGTATATATGTGACAGGAATCGAGCTGCAGCGAAAGGTAAAGGAGCTTTGTGGCCTGTTTATTCCTGCTCATATCTTCACGCCGTTTAAAAGTATGTATGGAAGCGGTGTGAAGCAATCTCTTTCAGAGGTTTTCGATCCGTCACTCATTGATGCAGTCGAACTTGGCTTAAGCTCAAATACAGAAATGGCCGACAATATAAAGGAGCTTCATGCTTATCCTTATGTAACAAATTCAGATGCCCATTCACTTGCGAAACTCGGCCGTGAATATCAAATATTGGAGCTGAAGGAAGCATCCTTTCAAGAGCTGGAAAAGGCATTAAAGGGGATGGATGGCAGGAGAATTGTGGCGAATTATGGGATGGACCCGTTGTTAGGCAAATACCATGAAACAGTTTGCTTGAAATGTCATAAGCCACTAGGAGAAGAAGAAGCTGCTTGTAGCAGCTGTGGTCATAAAATCGTAAAAAAAGGAGTTGCTGCAAGGATTCAGGAGCTTTCAACAAAAAGTACGAAACCAGCGCGGCCACCCTATATTCACCAAGTACCACTTGAATTCATCCCAGGTTTAGGAAACAAAACACTAGAGAAGCTGCTTTCCTATTTCTCAACAGAAATGCAAATCATACATGCTGCACCATATGAAAAGCTGGCCGAAATAGTCCCAGCCAAAATAGCAGACTATATCCAAGCAGCAAGAGAAGGCAGCCTGTCCCTCACAGTAGGAGGCGGAGGCCGTTACGGAAGTGTTTATATAAAGGAAGAAAATAAATAAACAGAAAACAGTATGTAAAGTCTAATTCAACACCAAACTATTTGATCATTATTGATTAATAGTTTGGTTTTTTTGTGGTTCCAGTTTAGAAAGTATGATCTCATCCTCTCCCATTTAGCACAAAAACTGAATTTTATATGCTAAATATAATTTGGTAGAAAAATACTAGAGTTACTAGTCATATGCTGCGCTCTTGTTTCATAGAATGAAATAACAGATTGGCACAGAGGAGAGATAGCAATGAAAAAAAATAAGTACCAGAACATTCTAGCAAATCATTTTCGAGAACATTCCTCCATCTATTTATTTATTGCAGTGTTGTTTTTAATGGGTGTCATATTCGGTGCAATTGTGGTTAACAGCCTGACATTAAGCCAAAAAGAAGACCTTTTCTATTATTTGTCACAATTTTTCAGCCAAATTTCTAACGGCAAGGTTGCAGACAGCAAAGACTTGTTTATTCAGAGCTTTTCTCATAACAGTAAATTCATTGGCTTAATGTGGCTTTTAGGCATTTCGATTATTGGGTTGCCTGTTATTCTCATTTTATTATTTATAAAAGGAATGGTTGTCGGGTTTACAGTCGGATTTTTAGTAAATCAAATGGGCTGGAATGGCTTTTTACTTTCTTTTGTTTCTGTATTGCCGCAAAATATCATTATCATTCCTGTGTTCATCATATCTGCAACATTGGCTGTTTCATTCTCTTTCAAGATGATCAGACAGCAATTTATGAAAAAAATGGGAGAACCAATGCTTCCGTTATTCGGGCGATACATGGTATTGTTGGTTGGGGCAATTGTTTCTTTAGTGATAGCTGCAGGTGTAGAAGCGTATATTTCTCCTGGCTTAATGAAATCCATTGTTAATATGGTCAGCTCCTTTATAGGCGGCTTTAGTTTATAAAGTAATAGATTATAATGATTTTAAACAACAAATAATTATTGATTCTTATTTATAATAATTTTTATTAGGATTCTAATCCTTCTTCTGTTATAATGATATGGACAGTGGCTAGGGAGGGACTTTCGGAATGGAAAGTAGAATAGATAGAATAAAAAAGCTGTTGCATTCTTCGAGCTATAAATTGACTCCTCAGAGAGAAGCAACAGTGAGGGTTTTGCTAGAGAATGAAGAAGACCACTTAAGTGCAGAAGATGTTTACCTCCTTGTAAAAGAAAAATCGCCCGAAATTGGATTAGCGACAGTTTACCGGACATTAGAACTTCTGACTGAGCTGAAAATCGTTGATAAAATAAATTTCGGTGATGGTGTTTCTAGATATGATTTACGACAAGAAGGTGCAGCTCACTTTCATCATCATTTAGTATGCATAGAATGTGGTGCTGTTGACGAGATTCAAGAGGATTTATTAGGAGATGTTGAAAAAGTAGTTGAACGTGACTGGAATTTTAAAATAAAAGATCACCGTTTGACCTTTCATGGAATATGTCATCGCTGCAATGAAAAAAGTGCAGATTAAAAAAAGAATGAGAAACCTTTTTCATATGGAGAAGGTTTTTTGATTTGTTTCATAGAATAGGCTCTATTATAGGTATATTTTCTTCCTAAACTGGCATAGCTTTTAATAAGAAACTAGTTTGGAGGAAAATCTATGCTGCAATGGTCTAAAGTTGTCTTTCGGACAGCAAAGGTATTTTTGCTTTTTGTTGGATGTACGATTCTTTTTTATTATGCACTTATATGGTTTAATGAAGAATATCAGGATTTTCATCGCTATGATGAACCGTCTGGAGCTGCTGTGAAAGTGAGCGGTGATGGGGAGGCTGACGAGTTTTCCTGGAAAGAACGAATATTTCTTTTTTTCTTAAATGGGGAGTAATGATAAATGGAACAACAGCTAAAGGACTTTATGCATTATTTATTAGTGGAAAAGGGTTTGGCGAAAAATACACTAGTTTCTTATGAAAGGGATTTGAAATCCTATTGCAAGTATATAAGGGACATAGAACAAATTGGCCTAACTGATATTCAACGCGCACATATCGTTCGATTTTTGGGGTTTTTGAAGGATAACGGGAAGTCTTCCAAAACAATCGCCAGACATATAGCTTCCATCCGAGCATTTCATCAGTTTCTTTTCCGTGACAGGGTGACAGAAGAGGATCCAACTGTACATATTGAAACCCCGCAAGGAGAGCGGTCATTGCCTAAGGTGCTATCCATGCAAGAGGTGGAGGCGTTGCTTGAATTTCCTAAAAAGCTCGATCACTTCGGAAAAAGGGACAAGGCAATGCTTGAGCTTTTGTATGCGACAGGAATTCGTGTAAGTGAATTGATTCAATTGAACATGGACGATGTTCATTTAATGATGGGATTTGTACGCTGTATCGGCAAAGGGAATAAAGAGAGAATTATTCCGATTGGCGGTGCTGCAACAAAAGCGATAACCGTTTATCTGGAAGAAGGAAGAGCAGATTTTTCAAACAAAAAAGAAAAATCAGATGCGCTCTTTCTAAACCATCATGGCAGAAGACTTTCTCGGCAAGGATTCTGGAAAATCCTTAAACGTCTTGGAAAAGAAGCAGATATCAAAAAGGAAATCACTCCACATACGTTAAGGCATTCATTTGCTACCCATCTATTGGAGAATGGGGCAGATTTGCGGGCGGTTCAAGAGATGCTCGGACATGCTGATATCTCAACAACACAAATTTATACACATGTTACAAAAACTAGATTAAAAGATGTTTACAGCCAATATCATCCAAGAGCATAGGGTCAGCCCTTTCACCACCTATACATTCGTATGGTGAAAGGCTGGCCCTAAAATAATTATAGGAAATAGATGTCAGACTTCTGACAATGTGCTATAATTTTTTTGGTTAAAGATACATACTAAAGGGTAAAATAGGATGATTAATTTTATATTAGGAGGTAAAAAAATGTCCAAATATCCATTTAAAAGGGTATTCCTGATTGTGATGGATTCAGTCGGAATTGGTGAAGCACCAGATGCTGAAAAATTTGGCGATTTAGGTGCACATACCCTTGGTCATATAGCAGAAAAAATGAATGGCCTACATATGCCGAATATGGGAAAATTAGGCTTGAGCAATATTGAGGCAATTAAAGGAATTGATAAGGCTGACAAGCCTTTAGCACATTATACAAAAATGCAAGAGGCATCAAACGGGAAGGATACAATGACAGGCCACTGGGAAATCATGGGCTTGCGTATTGATACACCGTTCCGTGTTTTTCCAGAAGGATTTCCGGATGAGCTTCTGCAAGAACTAGAAACAAAAACAGGCCGTAAAATTATTGGCAACAAGCCTGCAAGTGGCACTGAGATCCTCGATGAGCTTGGAGAAGAGCATATGAAATCAGGCGATTTAATCGTCTATACATCTGCTGATTCGGTTCTGCAGATTGCTGCACATGAAGAGGTAGTACCATTAAAAGAGCTTTATGAAATTTGTGAACTCGCAAGAGAGTTGACTCTTGATGAGAAATACATGGTCGGCAGAATTATTGCAAGACCATTTTTGGGTGAGCCAGGCAATTTCAAAAGGACTGCAAACCGTCATGACTATGCACTTAAGCCGTTCGATAGAACAGTGATGAACGAGTTAAAGGACAATGGGCTGGACAGTATTGCTATCGGAAAAATCTCGGATATATATGATGGGGAGGGTGTAACCCAATCACTACGGACAGTATCCAATATGGACGGAATGGATAAGCTTCTAGAAACATTACATATGGACTTTACAGGCGTAAGCTTCTTAAATCTTGTTGATTTTGATGCCCTTTATGGACATAGACGTGACCCAATCGGTTATGGAAAGGCATTAGAGGAATATGATGCAAGGCTGACAGAGGTATTGCCACTCTTAAATGAAGATGATTTGCTTATTATTACGGCAGACCATGGCAATGACCCCGTTGCTCCTGGCACAGACCACACAAGAGAATATGTGCCTTTGTTAGTATATAATAAGAGCATCAGTGCTTCCCGTGAGCTTCCATTAAGAGAAACATTTGCGGATATTGGTGCAACAATAGCAGATAATTTCCAAGTTACTTTACCTAAGCACGGCAAAAGTTTCTTGAAGGAATTAATATAAGGAGCAGTGAACATGAATTATACAAAAATTAAACAATCAGCAGACTTTTTAAAAGAAAAATATGCAGCAGTACCGAAGCTTGGGCTTATTTTAGGGTCAGGACTTGGTGTTTTGGCAGAAGAAATTGAAAATGCTGTCAAAATTCCTTATGAGCAAATTCCTGAATTCCCAGTATCTACAGTGGAAGGCCATGCTGGCCAGCTTGTATTTGGAACAATAGGCGGTGTTGAAGTTGTCGCAATGCAAGGAAGATTCCATTATTATGAAGGCTATACTTTCGAAAAGGTGACATTCCCTATTCGCGTGATGAAAGAACTAGGTGTTGAAAACCTTATCGTTACAAATGCGGCAGGTGGTGTGAATGAGGCATTTGCTCCTGGGGACTTAATGTTGATTTCTGATCATATAAACAATATGGGAACAAACCCGTTAATCGGACCAAATGATTCTGCATTAGGTGTAAGATTCCCAGATATGTCTGAAGCATACTGCAAGAATTTACGAGCAGCAGCAAAAGATATCGCTGCCAATATTGGCTTAAAGGTGCAAGAGGGTGTTTATGTCGGTAATACAGGTCCTTCCTATGAAACGCCTGCAGAGGTTAGAATGCTAAGAGTTTTAGGTGGAGATGCTGTTGGTATGTCAACGGTTCCAGAAGTAATTGTAGCAAGACATGCTGGACTTAAAGTACTTGGAATTTCCTGTATCTCTAACATGGCAGCAGGCATTCTTGATCAGCCTCTTAACCATGAAGAAGTAATTGAAACAACGGAAAAGGTAAAAGCAGACTTCCTGAAATATGTTAAAGAATTAGTCAAAGAAATCGGCAAATAGTAGATAAGGGGATTCTCACTATGAAAATGCGAATGGTTGATTTAATTGAGAAAAAACGTGATGGACGCGAATTGACGGAAGAGGAAATTTCTTTCATTATTAATGGCTATACGGATGGTACAATACCTGATTACCAAATCAGTGCATTCACAATGGCAGTGTTTTTCCAAGGCATGACAGAAAAGGAACGAGCCGATTTAACAATGGCAATGGTACATTCTGGCGATGTTATCGACCTGTCAGCAATTGAAGGAATCAAAGTTGACAAGCATTCTACAGGCGGTGTTGGCGACACGACTACACTTGTTCTTGGTCCATTAGTGGCAGCTGTCGGCGTTCCAGTCGCAAAAATGAGTGGACGCGGACTTGGTCACACTGGCGGAACAATCGATAAACTAGAAGCTGTTAAAGGCTTCCATGTTGAAATCGATAAAGAGGAATTTATTAAACTAGTAAATAAAAATAAGGTTGCTGTAATTGGTCAAAGCGGCAACTTAACTCCTGCAGACAAGAAATTGTACGCTTTAAGGGATGTTACGGCAACGGTAAACAGTATCCCTCTTATTGCAAGCAGTATTATGAGCAAAAAAATCGCTGCAGGTGCTGATGCGATTTGTCTTGATGTAAAAACGGGTGCAGGAGCATTCATGAAGTCATTGGATGATTCAAGGGAGCTTGCAGAAGCAATGGTGCGAATCGGTAATAATGTCGGCCGTAAAACGATGGCGATTATTTCAGACATGAGCCAGCCTCTTGGATATGCAATTGGGAATGCGCTAGAAGTAAAGGAAGCGATTGATACATTAAAAGGTCAAGGGCCAAAAGATTTATCGGAGCTGTGTCTTACTCTTGGATCTCAAATGGTGTATTTGGCAGAAAAGGCTGATAGTATCGAAGCAGCAAGAGAATTGTTGGAAGAAGCAATCAAGAGTGGCAAAGCTTTGGAAACATTCAAGCTCTTCTTGGAATCTCAAGGCGGCGATGCAACTGTTGTTGATCATCCTGAGCGTCTCCCCCAGGCGCCATTCAAGCTGGAGCTTCCTGCGAAAGAGTCAGGCTATGTGGCAGAAATCACTGCTGACAGTATTGGGACAGCAGCAATGATTCTCGGTGCTGGCAGAGCGACGAAGGAATCGGAAATTGATTTATCTGTTGGATTGGTACTTAACAAAAAGATCGGTGACAAGGTGGAGGCAGGCGAATCACTTGTAACCATTTACAGTAATACAGAAAATATTGATGATGTGAAGCAGAGATTATATGAACATATTAAAGTCATAGACAAAAAAGTCGATGCGCCAGAATTGATTTATGAAGTAATTACTGGCTGATTTTGTGAAAAAAGAAGGTCGAGGAAAACTCGATCTTCTTTTTTGTAAACTAATTAGACAATAATCTAATTGCTTTGTTATAATATTGCTAAAAGCGAGGGGTGTGAATGATGAATATTGAACTGACGAGAGTAAAGGTGAAAAACGGGAAATCTTCTAAAGTTGATGAATGGCTAGAGCTTCTCAATAAAGAAATGGATAAAGTGCTTCTTACATTAGAAGCTGAAAAAATGTATGTGGAAACCATTTTTCGGGAGTTTACAGAGAGTGGTGAATTCCTTTATTGGTATTCCATCCAAGGTGATGGGGGAGCATCTCTCCATGAATCAGACTTTGAAATCGATAAACTTCATATCGCCTATTGGGAGGAATGTATTGACGAAGACTATGAACCAGTTCATATGAAGAAGAAAGTATCGATGATTCAAGATAAAGTACTGGCAGCTCTTCAATAAAAAATTATTTTCAGTCAGATTTCCTAACTAATTTGTAGCACGAAAGATGAGGATAAGGTATGCTTTTAAAATACAGAATATTCATACTCTTCATGTGACTAATATATTTTTTAGGAGGCTAATTATGGGTAAAACAGATGTAACGGACTGGCTTAATGAGCACGAACAATTCTTTACAGACATGGCAAAGGATATTTGGGAACATCCACAGGTAGCTTATGAGGAGACATATGCTGCAGAAAAGCAAATGACAGCACTTCAAAATGCCGGCTTTTCGATTAAAGAAAATGCGGGAGGATCCATTACCGCGTTTGTGGCAGAGTATGGGACTGGTAAGCCTCTTATTGGTATTTTGGGAGAATATGATGCATTGCCAGGCCTTTCTCAAAAGGTTTCACCTATTCGTGCTGAAATCGTCGAAAAAGGTCCAGGCCATGGCTGTGGTCACAATCTTTTAGGAACAGCAGGCGTCGCAGCAGTGATGGCGTTAAAGGACAAAATGGCTGCTGAAAATCTTGCAGGTACAATCCGCTACTATGGCTGTCCTGCCGAAGAAGTGCTGTCAGGAAAGACTTTCATGGCTAGAAGCGGTTTGTTTAATGACCTGGATTGTGCCTTAACCTGGCATCCTGGTACAGCTAATATGACTTCTAACTTCAGCATGCAGGCGATGGTTTCTATTAAGTTTCACTTTACAGGCATTGCTGCACATGCTGCTGGCGCACCTCATGCGGGAAGAAGCGCATTGGATGCCGTCGAAATAATGAATATTGGATCTAATTATTTACGTGAACATATATTAGATGGTTCAAGAATTCATTATGTTATCACAAATGGAGGGCTTGCTCCGAATATTGTTCCAGATACAAGCACTGTTTGGTATTATATCCGTGCTGCTACAAAGGAGCAGGTCGATGAGCTGCTTGAAAGGGTAAAGAAGTGTGCGGATGGAGCTGCTTTGATGACAGAAACAGCTGTAAGCTCAGAAATACTAGCCTTTGCCTATGAAACATTGCCAAATGACAGATTAAATGATGTGATGAAAGCGAATATGGAGGAAAACCCAATCTACTTTACTGAAGAAGAAAAGCAGTTTGCTAAGGAGATTATTGCTTCCATTGATCCGAAAATTGTAGAAGGTTCCCAAAAAAGAATCGCTGCCTATACAGATGAACTTCTTCCAACTGTAAGTATTAACGATCCGAAAATGAAGGGAGTATCTGTCGGCGGGTCAACAGACGTTGGCGATGTCAGCTGGATTACACCTGTTGGCCAAGTGACAACAACTTGTGCACCAGTTGGTGTTCAAGCACACTCCTGGCAAGCAACTGCTTCCTATGGAAGTTCCATCGGTTTTAAAGGCATGCATTTGGCCGCCAAAACAATGGCGTTAACGCTGTATGATTTGTTGCAGGATCAAACGATAATAAAGGAAGCTAAAGAAGAGTTTGCAAACTTTGCAGCAGCCAAACCGTATGTACCTGGAATCCCCGCAAATGTTATGCCTCCGAATCAAGTGAAAGAGCTTGTACATGAATGACTAATAAAAGGGAAGCACTGTAATAAGTGCTTCCCTTTTGTTTGTTTATTGCTTTGTTAATATGACTGGTCCATCAGCAGTAATGGCTAAAGTATGTTCATACTGTGCAGATAGACTGCCGTCTACAGTTCGTGCTGTCCATCCGTCTAAATCGACCTTTGCATGATACATGCCTGTATTAAGCATTGGCTCAATCGTAATAACCATACCCTCTTTTAATCTTCTTCCTAAATTTGGCGGACCATAATGAGGAACTTGCGGTTCTTCATGCATATTTCTCCCAATCGCATGACCGACAAAATCACGTACGACAGAATAGCCCTTTGATTCAGCATAGCTTTGAACAGCATGAGAAATATCTCCGACTCTGTTGCCGACAATCGCTTGCTCAATCCCTTTATATAATGCCTCTTCCGTTGTTTTCAACAAATTTTGCGCTTCATCTGAAATGGTTCCAACAGCATATGACCATGCAGAATCAGCCAGCCATCCATCTAAATTAACGACCATATCTATTGTTACAATATCCCCGTTTTTCAAAGAGGTTTTGTTTGGAAAGCCATGGCAAATAACATCATTTACTGAAGCACATGTCGCAAAAGGATAGCCATGATAGCCCTTCTGCTCAGGAGTTGCCCCTCTTTTTGTAATATATTCTTCTGCAAATCTATCAATCTCAAGTGTAGTAACGCCAGGTTTTATCAATTTACGGATTTCCTTATGGCAATCAGCAAGGATTTCCCCAGCTTTTTTCATCTTTTCGATTTGCTCCTTCGTTTTTATATGGATCAACGTTTCTCCTCCTTTATTTTAAAAAAACAGCCAGTAATTTATTGCTTATTTCAAGAGCCGAACTAATAATTCAACAGTTTAAAAATAGCTCAAATGCCTTGTTGTGTCAAGGAAGCCTCATCCATGTCAAATAGTGCATTTATTTAGAAAAAATATAGTAAATGTCTGTATAAAAAAACAACGATTGGAAAAAATGGGACAGTATATAGAATGGAGGGTCATGAGATGAAACGCATCGCAACAATCTTTTTAAGCATGTTACTATTTGCTTCTGTGCTTGCACCAAGCACACTTGCTGCAGAAAAAAGCAGTGAACTGGTGGACAATGTAAAATCAGCTATCCTGATTGACAGAGATACGGGTACAGTGCTTTATGAGAAAAACAGCAATGAAGAGCTTCCGCCTGCAAGCATGACAAAAATAATGACGATGTTATTAATTATGGAAGCACTTGATCAAGGCAAACTCAAGATTGACGAGAAGATTAGAACAAGTGAACATGCTGCATCAATGGGCGGATCACAAATCTTCCTTGAGCCCGGTGAAGAAATGACAACAGAGGAAATGCTTAAAGGTATAGCAATTGGTTCTGGCAATGATGCAGCAGTTGCAGTAGCAGAGCGACTTGCTGGATCTGAGGAAGCTTTTGTAGAAATGATGAACAAAAAAGCAACTAGTTTAGGATTGAAGAATACTGCATTCAAGAATGTTACAGGCCTTCCTGTTGATGACCATTTCAGTACAGCACATGATATGGCCATTATGGCAAAGGAATTATTGAAATATGAAGATATCACGAAATTCACAGGTACATATGAAGCTTACCTTAGGGAAAATTCAGATAAGAAATTTTGGCTTGTGAATACAAACCGTCTTGTTAAATTTTATCCAGGTGTGGATGGTCTGAAAACGGGCTTTACAAAGGAAGCGAAATACTGCTTAACAGCAACTGCTGAAAAGAATGGAATGCGTGTAATTGCTGTTGTTTTTGGTGCGCCAACTTCAAAAGAGCGTAATGCACAGGTAACGAAAATGCTTGACTATGCATTTAGTCAGTATGAGACACACCCCGTTTACAAGCGCAATGAAATGATCGGCAAGGTAAAGGTTAGTAAAGGGGAACAAAAACAAGCTGCGGCAGTTACAAGTGAACCAATCTCCCTGTTAACGAAAAAAGGAGAAAAGGTGGATGACGTGGAGAAAAAAATAACGATGTCTAAAAACCTTAAGGCTCCGATATTAAAAGGCCAGGAAATTGGTAAGGTTCAGTTCATCAAGGATGGGAAGGTAATTGTAGAAAGTCCGCTTGTTTCTCAAACAGAAATTAAGGAAGCGGGCTGGTGGACGCTCTTTAAACGAACTGCAGGAATGTTCACAAAAACAGAATAAAAAATGTCATCATTCCTGTTTTTTTAGCGAATCAACACTAGTTTTGTCTTGCTTGAAGGAAATGAAGGATTCAAGGTAGAATTGACTCACTAAACCAAATAGAGGAGGCTATGGATAGTGAGTCTTAATATTGAGCTGGAAACAAAAAACAATGTTCTTTGTATTCGTTTAGCAGGGGAATTAGATCATCACTACGCGGAAGAGCTACGCACAAAAGCGACAGAAGCGATAGAGAGCAAAAATATTCGCCATATTGTTTTAAACTTAGAGCATTTATCATTTATGGATAGTTCAGGCTTAGGAGTTATCTTAGGCAGATATAAACAAATAAAGCAGTTAGGCGGAGAAATGGTGATTTGTGCAATCTCCCCGAGTGTACAAAGGTTGTTTGATATGTCTGGCATGTTTAAAATAATGAAGCTGGAAACAAATGAACAATTTGCACTTGAAAGATTGGGGGTTGCATAAATGAGAAATGAAATGCATTTGCAATTCAGCGCACAAAGCCAAAATGAATCCTTTGCAAGGGTAACTGTCGCTGCTTTTATTACACAGCTTGATCCGACAATGGATGAACTTACGGAAATTAAAACGGTTGTTTCTGAAGCAGTCACAAACTGTATTATACATGGATATGAAAATGACCCTGATGGAATAGTTTATATTTCTGTCATTATGGAGGATTCCTTCATTGATTTGACTATCCGTGATGATGGTAAAGGAATTATGGATGTGGAAGAAGCAAGACAGCCGTTATTTACGACAAAGCCTGAATTAGAAAGATCCGGAATGGGATTCACCATCATGGAAAATTTTATGGACGAAATTGACGTGCATTCTAGCCCAGAAAATGGAACTGAGATCCGCCTGCGTAAGCATTTAATAAAGAGCAAAATGCTAAGCAATTAAGGAGAATCGCTTATGGATGTGGAGGTAAAAAAGGAGAAAGAAACGTATTTAAAAGACCATGAAGTGAAGGAGCTTATTAAAAGAAGCCAAGATGGCGATCAGTCAGCTAGAGATACAATAGTCCAGAAAAATATGCGCCTTGTATGGTCCGTCGTGCAAAGATTTTTGAACAGAGGTTATGATCCTGATGACCTGTTTCAAATCGGCAGTATCGGGTTGCTTAAATCGGTCGATAAATTCGATTTAAGCTATGATGTGAAATTCTCGACGTATGCAGTACCGATGATTATCGGCGAAATTCAACGCTTTATTCGTGATGACGGCACAGTGAAGGTGAGCCGCTCCTTAAAGGAATTGAGCAATAAAATCAGGAAAGCAAAAGATGAGCTCTCCAAACAGTATGGACGGACACCGACTGTCGGAGAGATCTCAGAGCATCTTGATATTCCGCCAGAAGATATAGTGTTAGCGCAAGAGGCTGCAAGAACACCTTCTTCTATTCATGAAACAGTATATGAAAACGATGGCGATCCTATAACCCTTCTTGACCAGATTGATGATGGCAATGAGGGGAAATGGTTCGATAAAATCGCCTTGCAAGAAGCGATTAGGGAGCTTGATGAACGAGAAAGGCTAATTGTGTACCTCCGATATTATAAAGACCAGACACAATCTGAGGTTGCGACAAGGCTGGGAATTTCACAAGTACAAGTATCGCGGCTTGAGAAAAAGATATTACTACAAATGAAAGAGCAGATGGATATTTAAATCCATCTGCTTTTTTTTATGGAATTATTACCAATTATCTTCCCACTAATAAATTACCACTTTCATGCAAATACTACCATCATCACAAAAACATTAGATGTTAGGATGTGAACATGAATGGCTGAGACGGTTTATATTCGGATGAGAAATCGTATCGAAAAAAGATTGAATGAGGATGTGCTGCTGCAAGATTTAGCACAAGTGATTGCTGCTGATGCTCTAATGGAACAATTGGAAGCAATGGTCATTTACCGTATTTCAGAGGGTGACCGAAATATCATTGTCATTGACAGCACAAGAATTATAAAAGCAATCCGCAGCATCAACCAAGACTTGGAGATACAGATTATCGGCCCTGCACAAACCATCATTGAAGTCATCCTCAAAAAAAAAGAAGCATCAATACCGCTTTTTTTGCTAGTTTGGCTGCTTCTTTTTATTGGATCTGCTCTGACTATTATGAACTTTCATGAAGATGTTAGTATGCAAGCAGTTCATCAAAAGCTGTATAAAATCATTACAGGAAAAGAGGTAGAAAAGCCTCTTATATTTCAAATTCCCTATAGCTTAGGTTTAGGCTTGGGGATGATTATCTTCTTTAATCATGTATTTAAAAAGCGTTTTAACGAAGAGCCAAGCCCCCTGGAAGTAGAGGTTTTCTCCTATCAGCAAGCTTTGGATCAATATGTGATCATGCATGAGAATAAAGAAAGCATGAAAAAACTAGATGATCATTAAGATACTTGTTGTGCTTTTTATCGGGGCGGCTTGGGGTATTACAGTCGGAGCTGGTTATGTTGCCTTTTTGACCGTATTTGGCATCATACCGAGACTCACCCAACTAACAAAAACAGGCAGTAAGATTCACTCCTATGAGTGGTCAGTTGTCTGTGGTGCAGTTTGCGGTACGTTTTTATTTTTAAGAGAACCTTCCTTTTCCATTTCGTCTTTCATCCTAATTGTGATGGGTCTTGCAGGAGGCATTTATATTGGCATGATAGCTGCTGCTCTAACAGAAGTATTGAATGTTTTTCCGCTTTTAGCAAAAAGGGTGGGCATGGATGATCGGCTTCTCGTTTTGATGATGGCGCTGGTTTTTGGCAAAATCTTCGGCTCTCTGTTTCATTGGATGTATTTTGCACCGTAGGACAGGCAAGATGCTAAAAAGAAAGGAAAATGCAGATGGGTACAAAAAGAAAAGTCATTTTGATAACAGATGGAGACGAATATGCCAGAAGAGCTGTGGAAATGGTGGCAAAGGAAGTTGGGGGCCGCTGTATATCCATGTCATTTGGCAATCCATCAAGCCATAGCGGTCCTGAGATTTTGAGCTTAATAAAAAAAGCAAAACAAGATCCTGTATTAGTAATGTTTGATGACAGCGGTTATGTTGGAGAAGGGGCCGGTGAGACAGCGTTAAAATACATAGCGGCACATAAGGATGTTGAGGTGCTTGGGGTAATCGCTGTTGCGAGCAGGACAAGAAGAGAAGAATGGACAAGAATTGATGTAGCAATTGACCAAGATGGCAACCTAACTCCATACGGGGTTGATAAGCTAGGTATTCCAGAATATGAGATAGGAAGAATGAGCGGTGATACAGTTTACAGCCTTGATAGTCTTCATTTGCCATTGGTTGTTGGTATCGGCGATATCGGCAAGATGGGAAAACGTGATTCCTATGAAAAAGGTGCACCTATTACACGAAAAGCAGTGGAATATATTTTAGAAAGAAGTGGTTTTTATGAGCAATGAAACAAAGGGTAAGGAAACAAAGAGCGATGAAACAAAAGAAATGACGACTATTTATAAAAAGCTAACAGATGTTGAGAAGTACATGCAGGATCGGGTTGGTTTAGGCGTAAGCTTTGATCTTGGAGTAAGGAAAATCTCTGTACTCCACCATGAAGTAAATGTTTACTATGTTAACGGGTTAGTTGATAGTGTGATTATTTCCAATCTTTTAGAACAGCTGTTGTTTTTAAATGATGAGGAACGGGTTCAGCAATCAGGAGATTTCTTCAAAATTATTGAAAATCAGCTTGTTCATCATCAAGTAAAGCCGCTTGAAAAAATGGACGAACTTGTGGATCAGGTGTTATCAGGACTTATTGTCGCAGTAATGGAAGGCTATAATCAAGGACTTGCCATTGATGTGCGGAGCTATCCTGGCAGAACCCCGCAAGAACCAGATACAGAAAAAGTAATCAGAGGCTCAAGGGATGGCTTTGTTGAAAATATTATTATCAATACAGCTATCACAAGAAGAAGAATCCGTGATGAGCGGCTGAGGTTTGAAATCTTGAAGGTCGGCGAACGCTCAAAAACAGATGTGGCGATAGGCTATATTAGGGACATTGCTGACCCTGACCTTGTAGACATTATTAAAAAGGAATTAGAGAATATTGACGTTGATGGTATATCAATGGCAGATAAGACAATTGAGGAATTTTTGCTAAAGCAAGGCTATAATCCATATCCGCTCGTGCGATACACAGAAAGAGCTGACGTTACTGCCAATCATTTGCTTGAGGGGCATGTAGTTATTTACGTGGATACATCACCGAGTGTTATTATTACACCAGCTACCTTTTTTCATCATCTGCAGCATGCTGAAGAATATAGACAAGCTCCGATGGTTGGGACATTTGTACGCTGGGTCCGTTTTATTGGTGTCTTAGCATCCTTGTTTTTTTTACCAATGTGGTTTCTTGTCACACTTGAGCCATCACTGCTGCCGGAGAACCTGGCTTTTATTGGACCGACTGAACGCACCCATTTACCAATAATTGTTCAGCTGTTTATTGCTGACTTTGGTTTGGAATTCTTACGGATAGCAGCCATTCATACGCCAACACCACTCTCGACCGCAATGGGCTTAGTTGCGGCAGTAATGATTGGGCAAATTGCCATCGATGTCGGTTTGTTCGTGCCAGAAGTCATATTGTACGTATCTGTTGCTGCAATTGGCAATTTCGCAACCCCGAGCTATGAGTTGGGTATTGCTAATAAGCTGGTGCGATTTATGCTGTTGATTTTAGTTGCGATATTCCATACGCCAGGCTTCGTTGTCGGCTGTACATTGTATGTTTTGTTTTTAGCAAGCTTGCGTACATTGAATGTTCCGTATTTATGGCCATTCATCCCGTTTTATCCGAAGGCATTTTCTAATATCCTAATTCGCAAAACGGTTCCAGGAAGTAAATTGAGACCGAGCCATGCTCACGTACAAGATCGGAACAAATAAAATCCAATAAAAAGAGGATTGAGAATTGGGTATATTTATGATACATTTGTTTAATCAAGTAGGCTGTTAAATAAATTGGACGGTAAAGCAGACAGTTCGAAAGATGAACTGTCTGCTTGTTTCTTATTTTCATCTTAGCCTTTAGTATCTATCTTAGGGAGAATCGAGGGGGATATATGCATTATTATGGAACTTCTAGTGTGAACGAAGCTGGGCATTTGGAGATTGGCGGCGTTGATACAGTAAAAATAGTCGAAGAATTCGGAACACCAGTATATGTATATGATGTTGCGCTTATTAGAGAAAGAGCGAGAGGGTTTAAGGATACATTTGCAAAACGCGGAATCCCTGCGCAAGTTGCTTATGCAAGTAAAGCATTTTCAACAATTGCGATGGTTCAGCTTGCCAATGAAGAGGGGCTGTCTCTTGATGTAGTATCCGGCGGAGAGCTTTATACGGCAATTGCCGCAGGATTCCCTATGGAGAGAATTCACTTCCACGGCAATAATAAAAGCAAAGAAGAGCTATTGATGGCAATAGAGCATAATATTGGCTGTATCGTAGTAGATAATTTTTATGAGCTGACACTATTGCAAGAGCTTTGCGAACAGAAAAACAGCAAGATGGCGATTCTACTTCGTGTAACACCTGGAATTGAAGCACATACACATGACTACATCCTGACAGGACAAGAGGATTCTAAATTTGGATTTGGTCTGCAAAATGGACAAGCAGAGGAAGCCTTGCTTAAAGCAATGGATTCTCCAAATCTAGAGCTGTTAGGGCTGCATTGTCATATCGGCTCGCAAATCTTTGAAACAACAGGTTTTGTTCTTGCTGCCAAAAAGATAATCGATACGCTTCATCAATGGAAACAGGCCCATGGCTATGAAACGAAGGTTCTCAACCTTGGTGGAGGATTCGGTATCAGATACACAAATGAAGATCAGCCTATTCAGCCATCAGAATATGTCGAAGAGATTATTACAGAAGTTGAGAAGAATATGAAGCAGTTCGGCATGAATATGCCTGAAATTTGGATTGAACCTGGCCGTTCTCTTGTTGGAGATGCTGGGACAACTCTTTATAAAATCGGATCTAGAAAAGAAGTTCCGGACGTTCGCCAATATTTAGCAATTGATGGCGGCATGACAGATAATATTAGACCTGCACTTTATGATGCTAAATATGAAGCTGTGTTAGCGAATAAACCTTTGATGGAAGCGGAAGAAACCGTGTCAATTGCAGGTAAATGCTGTGAGTCCGGAGATATGCTTATTTGGAACCTGCCATTGCCAAAAGCAAATGATCAAGATATTTTAGCAGTGTTTTGTACAGGAGCATACGGATATTCGATGGCGAATAATTATAATCGCATCCCAAAACCTCCAGTAGTGTTTGTTGAAAATAAAGAAGCAGTCCTTGTTGTTAAAAGAGAGACTTATGAGGACATCGTGCGTCTCGATTTGCCACTTAAGGAAAAAGCATCGTTGAAAAAATAAAATAAAAGGAAGTGCTTTTTAGCACTTCCTTTATTTGTATTAAGAGAAAAACGATTTAATAGCATCTACAATACTTGCGAAAAATTCCTTCACTTTTGCAAGAAATCCTTGCCCTTCCTCGCTTTCAATAAAAGCATTGAATTTATCCTTTGCGTCCTGCAGCTGATCACCAACTTGATTCCAATTGATATCCAAATCTTTTAGTTTATTGAAGAAATCCATTAATGTCTGTTTTTGGGCATCTGTTAAAGTAATGTTTAAGTCGTTTGCAGCATCATCAATAATTTTTTGAAGCTCTGCATCAGTTGACGGCTTGTTTTCGGCTATCTTTTCTTTGATTTTTGCCATTAAGGCGGAAGCTTTATCTGTACCGATTTCCTCCCCAAGATTAGCAGTTTCCACCATTTCCTCGTTGGCAGCCTGCTTTACTTCTTCAGGTATTTTAGTGTCTGTGGATACCTCGTATGCTTTAATAATTCCAGTGAGTGCTGCTGTTCCTGAAACCTGTATTGGTGCTGTCACATAAATGTCTGCATCTTTAACACCAGCTGTAATAAGTGCATTGATGTACATTTCATCTGTAACCCAATTAATGTTTTTTGTTTTTACATTTATTCCGCTTCCAGCATCTGCAATTGTTATCGCAGAGGAAGAAATAGCTTTTGTGCCAATTAATCGTTTCGATATGTAGCTTCCTAAATATTTATGTTCTTCTTCATTTGTCACAGTAATGATTTCTGCATCATCAGGGGCCTTCATTTCGGTTAACAGCAATTTTTTCTGTTCCTCTGTCAGGTTTGCTCCTAACGTAATAATCATATCGCCTGTAGCTGCATCTGCAAATGCGCGAATAGGGAGCAGAAGCAAAAGTGATAAGACTAGCACAGCCCATTTTTTTCTGTTCATCTGTGTTCCTCCTAATGTAGTTCTATGCATATAGACGTGCCGATCAATAAAAAAGTTTCCTTATCCCCTTAAAAACGCCTATTTGGTGAGATTTTCCTTAGCTATTATAATCGAAAAGATGTGAAATAAAAATAGTAGCTGAATCAATTGTTTTAGCATACTATTATAGTGAGAGATGCTATATGGAATATTTCCAATCAATAGGGAAAAGGACACAGAATTTCTAATGTTACTTTATCCTTATAATATTTTCATTGAAGATTATCCATAATTTATGTATGATAGTATCTATAACAGGTTTCGCCAAAGTAAGCTAAATTATGCTATATGGCGATTTTTTCATACTAGTTCCGGTTTCTTCATATTTAGAATAGAATATTGTTTGGAAACAATCCATTATGGGAAAACTTACAGGTAAATATGCTTTAATAATAATGAGGGATACAAATGATTATTCGTTATAAAAAATCTTTTGAGAAAATTGCAATGGGCCTGCTCTCTTTTATGCCAGCTGAAAAAGACTTAAAGGTGCTCCAGCAAACGATTAAACAATACGAGGCTAATGAAAATTGGCAGCTTTTTTTATGGAAGGAAGAAGAGGACATTATCGGTCTGATCGGTATCATTTTTGAGGATGAGACGAGTATCAGCATTCAGCATATATCCGTTAATCCTTCGCATAGGCATCAAGGTGTTGGAAAAGCAATGGTGCAAGCAATTAAGTCACAATATACCAACAAAAAAATAGAAGCAAACGAATTGACTGTAGGGTTTCTTTCTAAATGTATGAATATGGAAGAAAATCTTAATTCGTAATAAATAAGCCCCTAACCAGAAAAGTGGTTAGGGGTTTTTTGCTGTTAAACTAATCAATGCGGTTTTTCCGCTCCTCGATGGCAGCGGTTCTTTCATTTATTACTTCTGTTCTGTCTCGTGTCAAATGACGATGGATTATATCATCTAATGGAATGCGAGAGGACTGCCACTCCATTCCAACAGATTGACACCATTTCACACATTCCAGCTCTAAGGTTTTAGCATTGATTGGCAGACTGAAAGGAATGTAGGCTAGTTGATTCCTAATATCTAGCTGTCTTTGATCCATTCTTTCGAGCAATAATGCCTTATCAAGTCCGAAGTCATTCCAGTTCCAGTCACCGTGCCGAAACATGCTGGTTGCTTTCTCTAATGTTTTACCGGCACCACGAAAGTTTCCCCGACGATGGTGATAGCAGGATACAGCTAAAAGGATAAAGGCAACCCAAATAGAGTCTTTATTGCCAGGGTCAACCTCCTTCCAATATTCCTCTAGAATTTCGTGGCACTCAAAAAAATCCTGATCTCCATGGAAATGCCCCAAATACTCAATATATTCATGTGGATACACCAACACTTGCTCCTTTCCAAACGAAATAGCTAATAATTATTATACTGTGTCTAAAGGAAGACATAAAAGTCTTCTAATCCGCTTATTTAATCACTTGGTATAATTTATTATTGGATAACTTTGTCGAATCATCTATACTTATACTAGCATAGGAAAGACTTAGATGTTATTTTATTAGGATTTTGGTGAGATATAATGCAATATAATGTAAAAATTGATAGCTTTGAAGGTCCGTTGGACTTGTTACTGCATTTAATAAATAAATTAGAAATTGACATATACGATATAAACGTCGCAGAAATTACAGAGCAATATTTAGAATATATTCATGCAATGTCTGTGCTTCAGCTTGATATTGCCAGTGAATTTTTAGTTATGGCCGCAACGCTCCTAGCCATAAAAAGTAAAATGTTGCTGCCTAAATATGATGAAGAGCTGATTGATAATGATCTTGTTTACGAGCATGAGGAAGACACAAGAGAGGACTTAATCGAAAGGCTTGTAGAATATCGCAAATATAAGGAAGCAGCCGGTGACTTGAAGGAAATGGAGCTGGAAAGAGGCTTGATTTTCACAAAACCTCCTAGTGATTTGTCCGATTATGCCCAAGGTGCAGAAGAATCAGCAAAAAGTGAACTTGATGTTTCTTTATACGATATGCTGGCAGCCTTTCAAAAGCTGATGCGCAGGAAAAAACTGCAAGCGCCACTAGCAACGAAAATAACGAGACAGGAAATTCCGATAGAAAGCAGAATGGAGGAAATCCTTCATTTCATTAAAAGCAAACGAGGCAGAATCCATTTTGAAGAGCTTTTTCCTGTACATGATAAAACCCATATTGTTGTGACTTTTCTTGCGGTGTTGGAACTGATGAAGCGTCAGACGTTATTCGTTGAACAAGAACATAATTTTGCAGATATATTTGTGGTTGGAAAGGAAGAGGAAGGATTTTGATGGTTACAAATTGGAAAGGTATTATTGAAAGTCTGTTATTTGCTGCAGGGGATGAAGGTCTTACAGTCAAGCAGCTGGCACATGTCCTGAATGTAGAGCAATTTGAAGCAGAACAGATAACAAGGGAATTAATGGAGGATTACGGAAAGGATCAAGATAGGGGCATTTCAATTGTAGAAATAGCGGGCACATTCCAGCTTGCTACAAAAAAGGAACACTCTGTGTATTTGAAAAAGCTCGTTGAATCTCCCCATGCGTCCACCCTATCACAGGCTGCTTTAGAAACACTTGCGATTATTGCTTATAAACAGCCGATAACAAGAGCGGAAATAGAAGAAATTCGCGGTGTAAAAACAGAAAGACCATTGCATACACTTTCCGCTAAAGCGCTGATTAAAGAAGTAGGCAGGGCAGAAGGAGCAGGTAGAGCCATATTGTATGGCACGACGAAGGAGTTTTTAGATCATTTTGGTCTCAAGGACCTAGATGAACTTCCAGTACTTGCAGAAAAAGAAGAGGAATTCAAGCAAGAAGAAGCTGATTTATTTTTTGAGTCATTCCAGCAATTGGAGGATTAGCGGTTAGACTGTATTAGGAGGCTATGCTTCTAATACAGTCTTTTTTTTGCATAGCAGATTTGATTGTTTTTTCATATTTTAAACATGTTCCCTCTCTCTCTTTCATATTGTGTATAAACTGACTATAGAGTGAAAAGGGGTTTTTTTAACCAATGAGCAGCTACAATGAATATGTAAAAGATGTGTTAGTCTGGAATAAGGAATTGAAGGACTTTTTAGAAACAGAGAATATCCAAAGAAGTGATGAAATTTGGAAAAGCCTTGATAAGTTTACATCCTTAATGGAAACAGTCCAGCGCAAGCCGATAGATACAGAAGAATTGATCAAAATCCAGCATAAAGCAGAAGAGCTGCAGGATGAAATGGAAGGCTACTTTAAACAAAGACAGCAATTAGGGACAATATTTGTCAATGAGCCGACTGTACCTGCAGGCGGTCACAGATTGCCTTCTCTTCCATATGCTTATAATGCGCTAGAGCCTTACATAGACGAGGCGATTATGAGGCTTCATCATACAAAACATCACCAATCCTATGTGGATGGGTTGAATAAAGCGGAAAATATGCTCGTCCAAGCAAGGAAAGACCGGAAGTTTGAGCTTGTGAAGCATTGGTCCAGAGAGCTTGCTTTCCACGGATCTGGACATTATTTGCATACAATATTTTGGAATAATATGAGTCCGAATGGGGGCGGAGAGCCAAAGGGAATGCTGCTTGAAGCGATTAAAGACTATTTTGGCAGCTATGATGCTTTCAAGCAGCATTTTACGGAAGCTGCAAAAGCAGTTGAAGGTGTTGGCTGGGCGATTTTAGTGTGGTCACCGCGTGCGCGTCATTTGGAAATACTTCAATCTGAAAGGCATATGCTGCTGACACAATGGGATACGATTCCCTTGCTTGCCCTTGATGTATGGGAGCATGCGTATTATTTGCAGTATAAAAATAATCGTGCAGATTATATCAGTAATTGGTGGAAAATCGTCAATTGGAAGGATGTAGAGGAAAGATTCCTTAAAGCAAGTGATTTAAAATGGCGACCGTACTAATTTTAGCCATAAGCAGGTGAACACCTAGTGTTTGCCTGCTTTTTTTTGAAGCAGACTGCATGTCATACTGTTAAAGTTTATTCATTTTGTCATAAGCCCGCTTGTCCTGCATAAGTATGTACAAACCATATAAGGAGACGAGGTAGTGTTATATGAAATCAAAGAATCTAATCCTATCTTGCATCGCTGTATTGCTATTGCTGGCGCTTCCGCAAAACGCAAGTGCAAAAATCTATGTCAGTGCTAATAGTGCCATCTTGATGGAGCAGGAATCAGGACGAGTTATTTACGAAAAGGATGCGCACACTCAAAGAAGAATTGCCAGCATAACCAAAATCATGACAGCCATTCTTGCCATTGAGTCGGGAAAAATGAATGATATGGTGACAATAAGTGAGAATGCGGTCAGAACGGAAGGCTCTTCCATTTATTTAAAGGCGGGCGATAAAATTCCGCTTGAAGATTTGGTATATGGGTTAATGCTGCGCTCTGGAAATGATGCAGCAACAGCAATCGCCGAATATGTGGGCGGAAGTTTAGATGGATTCGTTTATTTAATGAAGCAAAAAGCAGAAGAAATTGGCATGAAGGATACAAACTTCGAAAACCCGCATGGATTGGATGATCATGAAAACCATTATTCCACAGCATATGACATGGCATTGTTAACAAGGTATGCAATGGAAAATGACATGTACAAAAAAATAGCGGGAACGGAAAAATACCGTTCAGAAGATCCTGATGGGGACTGGGACCGTGTTTGGAAAAATAAAAACAAGCTGCTTACAGGTCTTTATGAGTACACAACCGGAGGGAAAACAGGCTTCACAAAATTAGCGAAAAGAACGCTCGTATCAACAGCTGAAAAGGATGGGGTAGAGCTGATTGCCGTTACCTTAAATGATCCTGATGACTGGGATGACCATATCAATATGTATGAATCAGCATTTAAGAATTATAAAATGGCATTAGTGTTAGAAAAGGGCAAGGTGAAAACGAAAGACTCCTTTTATAAGAACAAGCTTTATGTTAAAGAGGATATAGCATATCCAATCACTGCTAAAGAAGAAGAGGGGCTCGAAGTTAAATACAAGCTGTCAAAGGTTAAAGGTGATTGGGAAAAGCAGGAGCAAAATGTACCTGATATTGTTGGGAATGCGGAAATTTATTTAGATGGCAAGCTAGTTGATAGTACTGCTATTTATTATGAACATGCCAAAGTGAAAAAAAATAAAAGCTTTTTTGATCATTTTAAAAGTATGTTTCTAGCAGTTATGGGAGTAGAGAAGGATGGTTAATATCATCTGGGTGCTGCTTACTGTGATTGGAATTGTGTTTGCAATTTTTAATGGAACAATTGACGAAGTGAATAAAGCGGTGTTTTCTGGTGCGAAAGAAGCGGTCACTATTTGTATCGGATTGATAAGTGTCCTTGTTTTTTGGCTTGGCATGATGAAGATTGCCGAACAAGCTGGTCTGTTAAAGAAGCTTACCAATTTGTTCCGTCCTTTTGTGACAAAGCTATTCCCCGAGATACCGAAGGATCATCCTGCAATGGGGTATATCCTGTCCAATATGATCGCTAATATTTTTGGCTTAGGCAATGCAGCAACCCCTTTAGGAATTAAGGCGATGGAAGAACTGAAAAAGTTAAATGGCGGCAAAAATAATGCAAGCAACAGCATGATTACTTTTTTGGCGTTGAATACTTCCAGCATTACCTTAATTCCGACGACTGTTATTGCGATTCGCATTAATTATGATGCAGCTTCTCCAACAGATATTGTCGGGCCAACATTAATTGCAACCATCTTTTCAGCAATAAGCGGTATATTAATCGATCGTTATTTTTACTATCGAAGAATGAAAAGGGGATGATTTCATGATGCAAATTATTTCACTTTTATCCGTTTGGATGATTCCTTCTTTAATTTGCTTTATTCTCCTTTATGGGACGTACAAGCGTGTTCCGACATATGAAAGCTTTGTAGAAGGTGGTAAAGAGGGAATTTCAATGGCTTTTTCTATTATTCCCTTTTTAGTAGGGATGCTTGTGGCCATTTCTGTATTTCGGGCGTCAGGAGCATTGGAGTTTTTTATGGGCTTTTTAAAGCCTGCCTTGGATTTTTTTGGAGTACCATCAGAGGTCGCCCCTCTAGCCTTTATTCGTCCTATTTCTGGAAATGCAGCTTTAGGGATGACAAGCGACTTAATAGCCACATATGGTGCTGATTCTTATATTGGCAGATTGGCAGCGACTATCCAAGGAAGTACAGATACAACCTTTTATGTACTGACCGTTTACTTTGGCGCTGTTGGCATAAAAAAAATGGGCGATGCACTTAAAGTAGGCTTACTTGCAGACCTTGTTGGATTTGTTGCAGCAGTCGTCGTAGTGACATTAATGTTTGGAAGATAATTCTCCGATTTTCTCGGAGTTTTTTTTTATTTTCGGCAAAATGATGATATTCTTCCTGGTTTTTATAGAACTTTCCTTTGAAAATGGGCAAACTTATGTCATAATTCATAAGATAACAGAAAAATATAACGTTATTGTCCTGTTTGATGAATTTAATGAGGTGAAACATAGATGGAAAGACTGCAAAAGGTAATTGCTCATGCTGGGATAGCATCACGAAGAAAAGCAGAAGAATTAATACAAAATGGAAGAGTTACTGTAAATGGAAAAGTTGTCAAGGAATTAGGCGTGAAGGTTGGTTCAAATGATAAGATCGAAGTGAACGGGGTTCCTATTGAAAGGGAAGAGCCTGTTTACTTTATACTGTACAAGCCGCGCGGTGTTATTTCGAGTGTGAATGATGATAAAGGCAGAAAGGTTGTAACAGACTACTTTTCTGAAATACCGGCAAGGATATATCCAATTGGCCGTCTTGATTATGACACATCCGGTATTATTTTGCTGACAAATGACGGCGAATTTGCCAACACAATGATGCACCCTAAAGGCGAAGTAGAAAAGGTGTATGTGGCGAAAATCAAAGGCATTCCAATGCGAGAAAAAATTAAGCTATTGGAAAAAGGTGTGATGCTAGAAGACGGTAAAACGGCACCTGCAAAAGCAAAAGTATTATCAGTAGATAAGAAAAAAGGAACATCTATTGTTGAGCTGAAGATTCACGAAGGCAGAAACCGCCAAGTACGTCGGATGTTTGAAGCAATTGGAACACCTGTCTTAAAACTGAAAAGGGAAAGATACTCATTCTTGAATTTGAACGGCTTAACTCCAGGGGATGCTCGAGAACTGACGGCACATGAAGTAAAGCTGCTTCGCACAGAAGCTAATAAAAAGAGATAACAAATAAAATTTCATAAAACGTTCACAGAACAATGTGGATGATTACAATATCTGCAACATTAAAATGATATAATGACTATATAGTTTTTGTTCCTAAATCCCATTGATACATAACCGTCTTTGGGATTTTGTTTATTTTGAAAACAGACTTGCGCATAACAGGAACATGTACATATGATGCTGCATGCTTCCATTAAATAGGATAGAAGTGTTGTTAGGAGGATGTTCAAATGGAGAAGGAAATAAAAATTCTTGTTGTAGACGATGAGGAGAGAATTAGAAGGCTTTTGAAAATGTATCTCGAAAGGGAGGATTTTATTGTAGAGGAAGCAGCTGACGGCGAAACTGCATTAAAAAAAGCTCTTTCTGTTGATTATGATATTATTTTACTCGATTTGATGATGCCCGGTAAGGATGGGATGGAGGTTTGTAAGGAACTGCGTGAGAAAAAAGCGACACCTGTCATAATGCTTACAGCTAAAGGGGAAGAAATTAATAGAGTCCAAGGCTTTGAAGCAGGTACAGATGATTATATCGTTAAACCCTTTAGCCCAAGGGAAGTTATTTTGAGGGTGAAGGCTCTTTTAAGAAGATCATCTCCAGCAGTTTTTGTCCAAAGTGAACCGGTAGCAAAAGACATGATAGTATTTCCGGCATTAACTATTGACAATGATGCCCACCGTGTATTGGCAAATGGCAGGGAGGTCAGCTTGACCCCGAAAGAGTATGAGCTATTGTATTTTCTTGCAAGGTCTCCGGATAAAGTTTATGACAGGGAGCTGCTTTTGAAGGAAGTATGGCATTATGACTTTTTCGGTGATTTGCGAACAGTTGACACCCATGTTAAGCGTTTAAGAGAAAAGCTTAATAAAGTATCAGAGGATGCTGCCCGGATGATTGTTACAGTTTGGGGTGTAGGTTACAAGTTTGAGGTTAGCAATGGATGATGTTTTGGAGAAGTGTTGTATTTAAGCTTTGGTTTACTTTTTTACTGCTGATTACTGTTGTATTAATCATACTTACTGTTATGCTTCTAGAATATTTTGAGCAATATCATATGGAATTATCGAAAAAAGAGCTTACCAGCAATGCAGTTAAAGCGTCAAGCATTCTCGAACAGCATCCCGATATCGGGATGGATATCGTCTGGGAGCTTTTGGATGAATCTGCTGCAGCTGCCATTGTGACAGAAAGTAACACCGCCATTTCTCCTGATAGTGAGTATAGCAAGGAGACACTAGAGTCTGCACTAGCTCGCCAGGATTTAAAGACTGCTATTACGACAAACAAACAGACTATTAAGACGATTAAACTAAAGGATAGCCTGGCGAATGACGAAATCGAGGTTACCATCAGCGCCGTCCCAATTTTAAAGGATAATAAACCTGTTGGCGCTGTCTATGTTTTTCAAAATTTGTCTGTCCTTAATGATACAAAAAACTCGACAACAAAATTTATCGTGTTAGCAGCAGTTGTTGCCATCATTCTTACAACCATTTTTGCGTTCTTTTTACTTACAAGGATTACGGCCCCTCTCCGCAAAATGAGAGAGGCTGCGATGGAGCTTGCAAGGGGAAATTTTGAAACAACTGTTCCGATATGGTCTCAGGATGAAATTGGGGAACTGTCCATTGCCTTTAACCAAATGGCAAAACGGCTTAATTTCAATGTGAATGCATTAAGCCAGGAAAAAGAACAGCTTGGCAATATATTAAGTGGCATGGCAGATGGTGTGCTGACCTTTAATAAAAATGGCAGCCTGCTAATAACAAATCCTCCTGCTGAAAGGTTTCTTCAATATTGGCATTATGAACAAGGAAGCAGTGAGCCATTACAAGAGCAAGTTCCAGATGAGGTAAAGGAGCTTTTTCAGATGGCCATCGGGACAGGAGAAGAGCAAATTGCTGAAATGAAGCTTTCTCATAAATCATGGGTTATCATTGTAAGTCCTCTTTATAATCAAGACCAAATAAGAGGGGCGATTGCTGTTATAAGGGATATGACAGAGGAGAGGAAGCTGGACAAGCTGAGAAATGATTTTATCGCAAATGTGTCCCATGAATTGCGAACACCTATCAGCATGCTTCAGGGCTATAGTGAGGCAATTGTAGATAATATTGCTCAGTCGGAGGAAGAAAAACAAGAAATGGCCCAGATTATTTATGATGAATCACTAAGAATGGGTCGCCTTGTCAATGAGCTGCTTGATTTGGCGAGGATGGAGGCAGGGCATCTTGAGCTGATGCTTGAATCAGTTGAAATGACCTCCTTCTTCCATCGAGTTTCCAGGAAATTTAATGCTGTTGCAAAAGAAAAAAATATCGACATGACGATGGATATTCAAGAGGGTATGAAGCCATTTACGATGGATGTTGATAAAATGGAGCAGGTTGTCACAAATATTCTTGATAATTGCATCAGACATACGCAAGAAAACGGAACAGTTACATTAAAAGCAAAGTCGGACGATGTCGGGATTTATTTAGATATACAAGATAGTGGTGTAGGCATTAAAGAAGAGGATCTGCCTTATATATTCGAACGGTTTTATAAAGCAGATAAGGCAAGGACGAGAGGCAGCTCAGGCACTGGGTTAGGTTTAGCTATTGCCAAAAATATTATTGAGGCACATAATGGCCATATTTCTGTGACGAGCAAATATGGGCAAGGAACGACATTTTTTATCTTTTTGCCCCGAAATGTTGAATAAATTTAGAGATGTTGCCGATTCTTCTTGATTCACAAGAAACAATTTAACATAATAGAACATAAGGAAGGATGGATTCCTTCCTTTTTGTTTTGGGGAAATTCCTAAAAACAACGGGGAAATACATAAAAAATAATATAAATATAAAAAAAACCGTAACGATTAGAAAATTAATTACGACTAATTTTATAAACGGGGAGGAGAAACTGATGGACTCCGTTTTTGATGAACTATATAAAAAATATCATCATGACGTTTTTCAATTTTTATTTTATATGGTCAGCCATAAAGAAACAGCAGAGGATTTGATGCAGGAAGTTTATATCCGGGTATTAAAATCCTATGATCGTTTTGAAGGGAAAAGTGCAGAAAAGACGTGGCTTTTTAGTATTGCGCGAAATGTAGCTATTGACCATTTCCGCAAGCATAAAAACTGGAAAGACAGAATTATGGAGAAGTTTGATTGGTCAAAGCAGCAAATCAAAGCCGATGATTCGTTGCCAGAGGAATTGGCAATACTGTCTGAAGAAGTCCAACACCTATATAAAGTGTTGAAAGTATGTACACTTGACCAAAAAATGGTCATTATTCTTCGCTATATCCAAGAGCGTTCCATCATTGAAACAGCAGAAACTCTCGGCTGGACAGAGAGCAAGGTGAAAACAACCCAGCATCGTGCTCTGAAAGCATTGAAGAAGCATATGGAGGAATGGAGCAGAGAGGAGGAATACAATGAAAAAAAACAATTGGAGCGATGAGCAGCTGAAAAGCCTCTTAGGACAATTTCCCTCTATTAAGGATGAACGAGATCCAAAAGTCATATATCAAAGAATAGAGGCAGGCAAAACAAAATACAGGCCCCGCCGTCCTTGGCTAATGCCGGCGGTGGCCACCGTGTTTGCCCTTCTGCTTTGCATCGTTATAGGTGAAAGCTTTTTTCGTCCAAATAACAGCAATTATTCTTTAAGTGATTCTTCTAAAATGGAAAAAAGTGAATATATAGCGATTAGCGAAGACAGAGATAATTTAGAAAACTCATCGTCTTATCAGATGAAAGGGCAGGCTGATGAAATACAAAAACAGCAGACGAGTAACCCTTTAATAACGGAAGCTGTCTATCAGGAGGATGTTGGGAACAAGGAGCTGCTCACATACCCAATCCCGGATAAAAATGTCCAGGTAGCAGTACCTGTCAGCATATTAGTGGATAATCCTGAAAACCTTTCGAAATTTGACTTATACAAAAAGTACATGGATGTCATTAATGAAGATACTTGGGGACTTGAAAATTATTATCCTTTCAACGGAAAGGTCGAGTATGACACAGAAAATAAAACCGTCATTATTGACTTCTCGGATGATTTAACCTCACTTGGTTCTTTCGGTTCCGATAACTTCCTGAACTCTATTGTGTATCAGCAGCTAGAATCTATCGGTGCAAAAAAAATGGAGTTCAAACAAAATGGACAAAACGGAGTAGTTGTTGGCAACCGTGAATTAAACGTAATGGATTATCATCCACTTGAAAACAGAGGTTATTTCCTCTTATCTGATTCAAAAGATAATGAAACTGCCCTTTATGTTCCATGGGAAGCGCCATATCATGATATTGAGACGGCGATTAGTAATATGAGCAAGGATATCCCAGAATATGGGCTGTCAGCGTCTATTCCAGAAAATATCTCCTTTGATAAAATTATTAAGAATACAGATGAAAATGAATTAGTGCTACATTTTTCAAATGACAGCAGCCTTGCCGAAGATAAACATACAGTAAGGGCAATTGAAACGATTTTGCTTACAGCGAAGGATTTTGAATTTAAAACGGTTAAATTTGAAAATGCCAAGCTTGAGCAAATAGGAAAATTCACAATGGATGAAGATATTAACGTCCCTGTCGCGGCAAATAAAAGGGAAATAGCTGAATAAATAATTAATTAAAGCTCTGGCAAAATTGCTGGGGCTTTTTTTGTACAGCTGTTAACCAAGCGAAAAAAAGTGCATGGTTTTAGTGAACTTAATCCATACTAACATTTGATTCTTGCCTAATAGAAAGTAGGAAAATAATCGTATGTAAATGGTTGCTACTTTCCGAGCAGGATGACTATGTCAGTTCTAAGACTAAACATGTACTCATATGGTGAAAGAGAAACTTTCGAATTTAATAGTAAATTAGGTAAGCAAATCTTCTTAAATCAACTAAAATGCATAGACGAAAAGTTTGGCATTGACCCGGTTTACGGGAAAAGGAGGATACGATGGGAGACTTTATCAGACGGCTGCTCATAGCTGCAATAATGCTTCTGTTTGTCAGCTTGTTATTTTTAGGCGGCAAAGTTTCAGAGGCACAATCACCTTCACTGTCTGAACGTACAAAAGGATGGACTTGGCCAAGTGAAGGGATGATCTCAGATACCTTTAATACGAGAAATGGCGATCATAAAGGAATTGACATTGCAGGAGACTTAGGAGCTGCTGTTTATGCTGTAGACAAAGGGTTAGTTGTAAAATCCTATTATTCCCAAAGCTATGGAAATGTGATTTTCATAAAGCATGAAAATGGGTTAGAAACAGTGTACGCTCATTTAAATGAACGACTAGTTGTGGAAAAACAAAAAGTAGAAATGGGAGATATAATCGGAAAAATGGGCAATACAGGAAGGTCATCTGGAGTCCATTTGCACTTTGAAATACATGAGAAAGAATGGACGGTAACAAAGGAGAATGCCATTAATCCAATACTTGCATTAGGAGATGCCGAAGTAGGACAGACAGTCGAGGCCGCAGCAAAACCAGCAAGGCAGGAAGCTGCTGAAGCCAAAAGAAAACAAGCGGAAAAGGAAATGACGACAAAAGCAGAAAATGAGAAGAAAAACGAAGCGGAAGAAAAAGAAAAGGCCACAGAAATCGAAAAGGCAAAACCAGAAACACTGGAAATTACTGTAGAAGAACCGGTTGAATATGATCCAGAGTTGGGGCAAGTTCCATATAAAAAAGCAATATACTACATAAAAGAAAATGAAATAAGCAAAATTCTTGGAGAGCTTCCTGCGCTTCAAGCTCCTAAAAGCATAAGTATTCAGCAGTTCAATGAGGAGCAGCAGGGACAGGAAAGGAATATTGGTGCACCTTTTACTACCTACTATGAGTAAGTATATACATAAAATTTTTGCATATATTAATCGATTAACTCTGTATGTTAAGCTTGTTTTTTTGTCTTTGTAAACTTATAGCAATATGTTGTAAGCATTGTTCTTTTCAAAGTAGTATTTCTTATGTATAATGAAGAAGTAAAAAAAATATTGATCTATCTTCGGGGCAGGGTGAAATTCCCGACCGGCGGTGAGGAACATAGTTCTAAGTCCGCGAGCTTATTCGTTAGGCTGATTTGGTGAAAATCCAAAACCGACAGTAAAGTCTGGATGGGAGAAGATGGAGGTTCTGCAATCAATCGTTCGAAAATCAATAGTTAGAACGTTTGTTAAGTGTGCCTTTAAATGCTCCCTCAAGCTTAGATTGCTTGAGGTTTTTATTTGGCATGGATTAACAAAATTGCTGAATCTCTCTTCTTAGGCTGATGGATCCTAAAGGGAGAGAGTAGAAATGAATAGAAAAAAGATGAATGTAAGAAAGTTTGTATTAATTGGGATGATGAGCAGCCTTTCATTTGTGCTTATGCTTGTCCAATTCCCGCTACCGGTATTTCCGACCTTTTTAAAACTGGATTTCAGTGATTTACCGGCATTGATTACGGCATTGATTCTCGGTCCGGTTGCTGGGATATTAGTGGAATTAATTAAAAACATTCTAGATTATTTTGTAATGAGCAGTGAAACAGGGATTCCTGTAGGCCATATAGCGAATTTTATTGCTGGTACTGCCTTTATCCTTCCTGCATACTTTATTTATAATAAATTCAAATCAAAACAGGGCATGGTTGTAGGATTAATCTCAAGCATACTTGTAATGAGTGTTGCGCTGAGTGTATTCAATTATTTTGTACTGCTTCCTGTTTATATGAAGCTAATGGCAATTGACCCAATGTCCTCTGCCGAAATGCGCGGATATATAATCTCACTTATTTTGCCATTTAACTTGGTAAAAGGCATTATTGTATCAGGGTTATTTATGATCATATATGCGAAAATGAAAGTGTGGATCACCAAACAGGCACAATACCGAAGAGTTGCATAAATAAAAAAAAGCAAAAAGAGAAAAAATCTCTTTTTGCTTTTTTTTATTCGTATTTTAATGCGTCGCCTTCGAACGGTTCGTCAGCTACTTTAATGGAATCTGTAGGGCAGCCTTCAAATGCATCAAGCATATCGTCAAGTAACACTTCAGGAACCTCTACTGTACCTTCGTTATCATCAAGCATCACGAATGCCAAACCTTCATCATCATAATCATAGATATCAGGAGCTGCAGCTCCACATGCACCACAAGCAATGCATGTATCTTTATCAACAATCGTATATTTTGCCATGAGTCGTAAAAACCTCCAGTATTCTTTGTTAAGTAATATGCATTTATAAAAAACGCTACATCTTTACTATCCATTCCTTATTGTAAAACTGAATGTATAACTTTTCAATAAAAAAGACCAATATAAAGGAATAAAGTATTGTATTTATACAAATCCTCAGGGAACCTCCTGCATATTGTTTCCAAGTTTACCTCTCAGTGTTGTTTTCATGGTAAAATAAAAGCAAGAAAGTACATAATTCGACATGGACCATCGATTTATTTTTAAAAGGAGTTTACGTATATGACCTTTATCGAGGTAATCGTGTTATATTGTTTACAAAGAATAAAGGGAGAGAGAACCATCTATTCTGTTCTTCACATCCTAAACGGCAAAAAATCAGCCCAAACAATTCAGGATATACATATATTTAAGCTAAAAGCCATATTTCAAACATTTCCGAATTTGTCCAGAGCAAATTTCGACAGCATTATCCTCTCTTTGAATAAAAAAGCATGGATACATGCTGGTGAGTCAGCGCAAAGCTTTGTTATCCATCCTAAAAAAGAGGAATCTTTAAAGGAATTACTTATAGAATACCCTATTCCCGCCCATTTAAATGGCTGGAAATATCATCGAATCACTGTTGGATTCTGGGAGCGGCTTTCGCTCTCTATCCAAGTTGCGTCTCATTTAGCAAAAGGCAATAATCGGTATATGCCAGTTCAACGAAATATTGCTGTGCAAGCTTGGGTGAAGCAAACATTGCAGGATTTTTCTACTGAAAGGAAAAAGCTGAATGAACATCTTTTTCAAGAATTGGCAGCATGCTTGGAAGATGAGGACATTTATCCCGAATATCTTATATGCAGGCTGACAGGAGCAGACCATATTGGGCTGACGCCAGAACAAGCCGCAGCAGATTTTGGGATAGACTTAAGCTATTATGATATGTGTTTTTTATCATTGCTGCATTTTATGCTCCAAAAGATTTTAGCTCAAGAAGACAAGTTTCCAATTTTGCGAAAAATGATACTAGATGAAGTTTCAGATTTTATCCTGACAAATTCAACAAAAGCCACCTATAAATTGATTCTTAAAGGCTATAGTCTTGAGGAAATCAGTAACATTCGCCGTTTGAAAATGAGTACGATAGAAGATCATATCGCAGAACTTGTTTTGAATATTCCTGATTTTTCCATATGGGAGTATGTAAGTAAAAGCAAAGTCGAAGAAATTACAAAAATTGCGAGAGACATTGCATCTAAGTCTTTAAAACAAATTAAACAACAGCTTCCAGATGCGACATATTTTGAAATAAGGATTGTCCTTGCTAAATTAGGAGGTGGCATGAAGTGAATTTAGAAAGTAAGCTATATGAATTTTTTTCTTTAACTTCCTTTAGGCCAGGACAAAAGGAAGCGATAACTGCCCTTTTAGAAAATAAGCATACATTAGCAATGCTTCCGACAGGTACTGGTAAATCATTGGTTTATCAGTTGCCAGGAAAATTACTGAAGGGAACTGTCATCGTTATTTCTCCTTTACTTTCATTGATGCAGGATCAAGTAGAGCAAATGAAAATGAACGGAGAAAAAAGCGTTGTTGCTATTAATTCCTTTCTGACATGGCAAGAGCGAAATGAAGTATTTAAGCAAATACGCCAATATAAATTTGTTTTTATTTCCCCAGAAATGATTAGTTCTGAATTTATATTGAATATATTGAAAAAACTGGAAATAGGCTTATTTGTTATAGATGAAGCACATTGTATTTCACAGTGGGGATATGATTTTAGGCCTGAATATCAAAACTTAGGTAATGTGCGTAATCAATTGGGTAATCCATTAACGTTGGCACTAACGGCAACTGCAACTCCCAGTATTAGGGATGATATTAAGGCAAGCTTATCATTAGTAGATGTGAAGGAAGTGATCTACAGTGTTGATAGGCCCAATATCGCCTTAAAAGCGGAAATGCTTGCTGGAGGAGTAGAGAAAAAGAAAAGGCTTGAGGAACTAACTGGCGATTTGCAAGGTCCGGGCATTATTTATTTTTCAAGTAAAAAGCTGGCAGAGCAGATGGCTGCAGAATTAAAGCGGAAAAGTGGCAAGCGAATTAACGCCTATCATGGCGGTATGTCACAAGAAGACAGAATACTGATTCAGCAGCAGTTTTTAAATGGTCAGCTTGATATTGTTTGTGCAACAAGCGCCTTCGGTATGGGGATAAATAAGGACAATATCCGCTTTGTCATCCATTACCATTTTCCGACACAGGTCGAATCGTTTTTGCAGGAGATTGGCAGAGCTGGAAGGGATCGGAAGGAAAGCATCTCCATTCTTTTATACGTGCCTGGTGATGAAATGCTTGCATACCAGCTTATTGAAACAGAGCTGCCAAATGAGCTGCAGTTACAGCAATTTAAAAGGTCTCTTCTGCAATACTCCACATACGATGAATGGTCCAAAAAAGAACTAACCTTGATGTTGGGGCAATTTTCAGAAACACAATGGAGAATACTTGCGGCGAATGTCCAGCTAGAAGGGAAATTGGTCAAGGAGATTGTCGATAAGCTTGAAGATTTTGCCCATTATTGTGCAAGCAGGCTTGCGATAAAAAAACAAAGTATTCAACATATGTTATCATGGGTCCATTTAAAGTCATGCCGACGCACCTTTTTTACAGGGTATTTCGAGGAGGCTGAAATTAGAATGAACCCTGTATGCTGTGACAATTGCGGATTCAGTATAGCTAGCTTCTATTCAAAGGAAAAAACAAACAATGAAAGAATCGATGAGGTGGACAGCTGGAAAAAGCAGCTTGCCTTTATCTTAAATATGAAAAGTGGACCTGCTTATGAATAAGGAAAAATACTTTAATGTATTGAATCAGTTGACAGACAAAGAGCTTGTTAAGCACTTATATATTACTCAAATTATTTTAATTATCCTTTCAGCAGGATTAGGCATATTTGTATTTCATATGGAAGATTTTGGTTCCATGCTATTGTTCAAATGGACATATGTATTAGCAGGACTTAGTGTAGGTGCGGCAGTCGTTCTCATGGATATGATATTTATGAAATATATTCCTGGTAAATATCATGATGATGGTGGGTTAAATAAACGGATATTTCGTCAAAGACACCCTGTGCATATCGCCGTAATTGCGGCGGTTGTTAGTGTAAGTGAGGAAATTTTATTTCGAGGCGTTATCCAAACCAATCTCGGATTATTAGCAGCAAGTATAATATTTGCAGTTGTTCACTATCGTTATTTATTTAATTGGTTTCTTTTTATAAACATTATTTTTATAAGTTTAATTATCGGTTGTGTATATTTATGGACAGGAAGTCTTTTAGCAACGATTATTATGCATTTTACGATTGATTTTTCCCTTGGCCTGCTGATCAGATACAAGGTTTTTGAGTAGATTCTTATATAAAAAGAAATATGTTTAGAAAGAAGGGATGTTCATGACAAGAGAAGATCCTTATAGAGTGCAGGCAGATCGGCAAAAACAGCGGATAACTCGAGTAGAGAAACAAGAGGTAATTCCAAGCGAAAACAAAAAAAAAGAAGAACTGCCGCCTCGCAGGTCGTTACATCATAAAAAGAAAAAAAAGAAAAAGAAAAATCAAAAGTCAACAGCTATCACTGTTCTAGCTTTTTCGTTTATTGCCCTTCCAGTTATTTTACTCGGAATTCATGAAATAATGACTCGTCATGCTGGGGATACAACTGTTCCTGTTAGCGGCTCATCGACACAGTTTGAGCAAATAGGTGTCGAACAAAAGGAAAAAAAATCAGCGACAGTCGAAGATAAAGATAAAATAGATGACGCTGATGAAAAAAGCTCAAAGCAAGCGGCTGATACAGAGGATCAACAGTCGACTGACAAAGAGCAAAAAGCTGAGAAGGAAGCAGAGCAAAAAGCAAAAGCAGAAGCTGAGAAGGAAGCAGAGCAAAAGGCTAAAGCCGAAGCTGAGAAGAAGGCAGCGGAAGAAGCCGAGAAAAAAGCACAAGCAGAGGCTGAGAGAAAAGCAGCAGAAGAAGCCAAGCAAAAGGCACAAGCTGAAGCTGAGAGAAAGGCAGCAGAAGAGGCCGAGAAAAAAGCACAAGCTGAAGCTGAGACAACGTATATATACCATACAGTTGCTTCGAATGAAACATTATACCGGATTGCGATGAATTATTATAATTCTAAGTCAGGGGTCGATATCATTAAACAGGCAAACCAATTAGCAAGTGATAATGTTATGGTAGGACAGGTGTTGAAAATTCCTCAGCAATAATGCTTCTAACTAGTCCTTTCCCTTCATATAGTTTAAGGGAAGGAGGCTTGTAACATGGAAGTATCTATTATGAAGCTTGACAGCAATACGGATGAAACAACAAGAGAAATGCTGCAAAAGCTTGTGGAGAAAAAAAGGAAATTTGAAATGCTCAAAACAAGACATTTGTTTGTTATGTGGCTGACGATAATAGTAGGATTTTTTTATGCATACTGGCTTTATAAGCATATTGCCGTCCCGTTTTCTCATTCCTTTGCGATAATGTTTTCGATATTTATTGCGAAAACATTCAATCTATATGCGCTTTGTTTAATTGTCGGATCGTTTGGCTTTATGAATGTTCTTAAACAAAAAAAGGACAAGGCAGAGAAGGAATATCACGAATTGCGCTGTGAAATTATTGATAAAGCGAAAGACCTCTGGAAGAAGGAAGAGGAATGGAAAAGTCGCCATCATGTTTTTTATATGATGAAAAAAGAATATGATATAAACCTTTTTCATGAAACGAAATAAAAAAGAGACTAAACAAGCATTAGTCTCTTTTTGCGCATTCAAAAAACCTTTTTTCTGTCCCTGTCATCCTTAATAATTTCAACAGCTTCTCTAAAGCGCTGTGAATGAATAATTTCCCGCTCACGCAAAAAGCGGAGGCTGTCATTTAAATCTGGATCATCGCTCATATTAATAATCCATTGATACGTTGCACGAGCCTTTTCTTCTGCTGCAATATCCTCATATAAATCGGCAATCGGATCACCTTTTGCTTGTATATATGTAGCAGTCCAAGGATTGCCTGAAGCATCATGGTAAAATAACGCCTTTTCATGAGAAATATAATGACCGTCAAGTCCTGCTGCTTTTAATTGGTCTGTAGTAGCATCTTTTGTGAGCTTATAAATCATTGTTGCAATCATTTCCAAATGGGCAAACTCCTCTGTACCAATGTCTGTTAAAAGACCAATTACTTTATCAGGTATTGTGTACCGCTGATTCAAATAGCGAAGTGCTGCCGCTAGCTCTCCATCTGCTCCCCCGTATTGTTCAATTAAAAATTTTGCAAGCATTGGATTACAGGTGCTTACCTTAACAGGATACTGCAGTTTTTTTTCGTATAGCCACATAAATTAAGCGCCCCCTAAGTCATATTATACTTGCCAAGGCCACGGTCCCTCGTCCCAATCCCAAGGGGTGTTAGAAAAGCTGTTTCCAAACTGGAGCAGAGGCCCATAATTGCTTTCATATAATTTTTTGAATTTTTCTCTTTCCTTTGCATAGTGGTTGAACTGATTAATGGCATCTTGATCGTTAGGATGTGTGTCTAGGTAAAGTGTTAATTCTACCAATACGAAATCGACAGCTTGAAGCTGTTCGAGCAGCTGGTAGTATTCTTTCGGCAGCTGTTTCATTAAGTGTCACCTGCTTTTTTTTCAAGTGGACCGTAATAAGGATCATAAAATGCCTTCCATAATGTTCCTGCTCTCAATGCTTCCATCGGTGAAAATTGTGGCAGATGTGGTGGTTGAAAGCCCATATATAAATTGGGCGGTGTGGAATATTCTTTTGTTTTTATTGGCGGGCAAGGATCATTTGGGCTTATATAGGGGTGGTGTTTTTTGTAAAATTGACTCATGACAAAAAAGCCCTCCTTTTTTATTATCTTTAAAATAATATGAAGAAAATGCTAAATCATGCTTTCGATTTGTTGGTAAAAAGAAGATGTGCATTATACAATAACAAAAGGATAAGATGAAAAAGTGTAAAGGGGGGATTGGATGCTGGCAATTATTAATGTTATAGTGGCAGTCATCCTGATAATCCTTGCAGGAATTGCATTAGTAATTAAGATGCATAAGAATGCATTGGAGGATCACATTAAATACGAAATGTTTTACTTTCCTAATTTTCCAAGGTCTTTCAAGGAAATTTCGTTATTTTTTATTTCGGATATACATAGAAGAGAAGTTTCTTCGTCCATTGTAGAAGAGGCTAAGGGGATTGCAAAGTTTGTTATTATTGGCGGAGATTTGCTGGAAAAAGGGGTGAGCTTTGATACTGTCCGCAAAAATCTTCGTAAGCTGAAGGAAATAGGTCCCCTTTATTTTGTGTGGGGAAATAATGATTACGAAGCAGATGTAGACGAATTAAAGGAGCTGTTTAGAAGTGAGGATGTAACAGTCCTTGATAATAGATCTGTTTCTTTTTCATCTAATAAAGGGGAAAAATGGCATTTAGCAGGGACAGAGGATCGTTCCTTAGAATTAGATGACCTTGACTCAGCCCTTCAAGGTATAAAAAAATCAGAATTTAAGATTTTAATTAGCCATAATCCGAAAGTGATGGAAGACCTGAATGATGACCACCGAGTAACATTGGTGCTTAGCGGTCATACACATGGGGGTCAAATACGAATTTTTGGCTTTGGACCATATGAAATTGGTGCTACTAAAGTAATTGGAAATACGACTATCCTTGTCAGCAATGGGTATGGAACTACTTCGATACCATTAAGACTTGGTGCGAAGCCAGAAACCCACATCATTAAAATTCAGCATACAAAAGATAAACGAATCTAAATGATGCAGACAAATCACCGTTTTCCTGCTTTTTTCATACGTTACAGTAAGAGTTTTTTCAGATAGAGCAGGAGGCATTGTCATGCGCTTAGAACGATTGAATCATAACAGAATTAAGATCTACCTGACATTTGATGATCTGTATGAACGTGGACTGACGAAAGATGATATATGGAAAGACTCGATAAAATGGCAATATTTTTTTCATGAAATGCTCGAAGAAGCCAATGATATGTTTGACCTTGAAATACATGGTTCTGTCGCAGTCGAGATTTTTTCCATGAAGGCACAAGGAATGGTTATGATCTTAACAATGAACGAGGAAGAGTCCCAAGACGAGGAGCTACTGGCAGAAGGTTTTTTGGAAATGCAGGTTACTGTTGAAGAGACTGTTGACATATTATATGAGTTTACCGAGCTGGAAAATGCCATTCAAGCAGCAAAGGTTCTGCAAAACGCCTGTTTCTCTGGGGGGACATTGTTTAGTATCGAAAATAAATACTATCTTTATTTTCCTGACATTGCAGCAGCAAAGGAAGCACAAGCAGCAGCAATCCTCGGTGAATTTGGTGAAGCAAGCATTAAAAGCATCTATATTATAGAAGAATATGGACGTACTATATTAAAAAACGATGCGATTGAAATGTTGAATCAATATTTCAAATGAATGATATCGTTAGTAGAGAAATTTATATATTCTTAAAATTTCTTTTTTTACTCTTTCTTGGCCGCTTTTCGCCTTGGAAGAGTTTTTTTTATAGAAAAAGAACGAAAATGCTCAAAAAATGTCCTGCAAAAAAAATGAAAACAGTTAACTTCATCGTTGGTAAATTCGAGGAAAAATGATAAGATAATGATAAAGAATTATATCTTAATTCTTTATAGCTGTGTCAAGCAAATCTCTTTAAGAACAAGAAAATAGAATGTGCCATAAAAAGTGTGGAAGATAGGGACAAAGTTGTATCTTTTTGAATATATTATAAAGGAGAGCATACTATAAAACATCTATCCATAGTGGCAAAGGCATTTTGTACAATTGACTCTGTTGTACATGCATAGATTTACCGTATTTGCGGTTAACATATACTTTATGCAAAAAGACAGAGACAATCATTTTATAAAAAAATAGCAGCAGTAATTTTCTCTAAAAAATGCTCCAAAAAAGTACATACTATATTAAGCATGTATTTGTATGTAGACGAATAGTAATGCTAGTCTTTAATGAGAAATTTGACCGTTAAAAAATGATAAATTTAAATTAACTTTGCAGTTTTTTAGGAGGATTCATTAAATGGTAGCCAAAAAGTCTAATGAAAAGAAGATTGTTGAAGAGCAACACGATGTTTTAAAATCAACACAAACGATCATTCATAAGGCATTGAATAAGCTAGGTTATTCTGATGAGGTGTATGAACTACTGAAGGAACCGATTCGCATGATGACAGTGAAGATACCTGTAAGGATGGACGATGGCAGTGTAAAGATATTCACTGGCTACCGGGCACAGCATAATGATGCAGTTGGCCCAACAAAGGGGGGAATTAGATTTCACCCGCAAGTTACAGAAACAGAGGTGAAAGCCCTTTCTATCTGGATGAGTTTGAAATGTGGTATTGTTGACCTTCCATATGGTGGCGGTAAAGGCGGGATTGTCTGTGATCCACGAGACATGTCCTTCCGTGAACTAGAAAGACTTAGCAGAGGTTATGTAAGAGCAATTAGTCAAATAGTTGGACCAACAAAAGACATTCCAGCACCTGATGTTTTTACAAATTCACAAATAATGGCTTGGATGATGGACGAGTATAGCAGGATTGATGAATTTAACTCCCCTGGCTTTATTACAGGAAAACCACTCGTTTTAGGCGGTTCACATGGAAGAGAAACAGCAACCGCTAAAGGGGTAACCATCTGTATACGTGAAGCGGCTAAGAGAAAGGGCATTGATATTGTGGGTGCAAGAGTTGTTGTCCAGGGCTTTGGGAATGCTGGTAGCTTCTTGGCAAAATTCATGCATGATGCTGGGGCAAAAGTAATTGGTATTTCGGATGCATACGGTGCATTACATGATCCGAATGGATTGGATATTGATTATCTTCTTGACAGAAGGGACAGTTTTGGAACAGTAACTAATTTATTTAATAATACCATTACAAACCAAGAGCTGTTGGAGTTGGATTGTGATATTTTAGTTCCTGCTGCAATTGAAAATCAAATTACCGAAAAAAATGCTCATAATATAAAAGCAAGTATTGTTGTAGAGGCAGCAAATGGACCAACAACTTTAGAAGCAACAACGATTTTAACAGAAAAAGGTATCCTTCTTGTGCCAGATGTCTTGGCGTCTGCTGGCGGTGTAACTGTATCTTATTTCGAATGGGTGCAAAACAACCAAGGTTTTTACTGGACAGAGGAAGAAGTGGAAGAAAAGCTTGAAAAAGTAATGAGCAAGTCTTTTGAGAATATTTATGACACGGCTCAAATCCGCAGGGTGGATATGAGATTGGCCGCTTATATGGTCGGGGTAAGGAAAATGGCGGAAGCATCAAGATTCCGTGGTTGGATTTAAGTTAGGATAACAAACTATTGTATAATAACCAAAAATCTCCTATGCTATAAATAGGAGATTTTTTTATTAAAAGCATACTACATAAAAGTATGATAAATATGCGTATATAAGCTGTAAAGAATGTAAGGAGAGGTTAACATGAAAGAAGAACAAGCGATTATTATCGGTGCAGGACCTTGTGGATTGGCTGCTGCAATCGCTTTAGAACAAGTAAACATCAAACCCCTTATTATTGAGAAGGGGAATGTAGTTAATGCAATCCATGGGTATCCAACACACCAGACTTTTTTCAGCACAAGTGAGAAGCTTGAAATCGGCGGAATTGCTTTTCTGACAGAACAGTATAAACCAAACCGTAACCAAGCACTTGTTTACTATAGGGAAGTAGTGAAACGAAAAAATTTGAGGATAAATGCCTACGAAGAAGTTATCAATGTAAAGAAGGAAGCCGATTACTTTACGATAAAAACCTCAAAGGATGAATATCGCGCAAATTATGTAATCGTTGCGACTGGTTATTATGATCATCCTAATTATATGAATGTTCCTGGTGAAGATTTGCCAAAGGTCAGCCATTATTTTAAGGAAGCACACCCATATTTTAATCATGATGTTACTGTTATCGGTGGAAAAAACTCAAGTGTTGATGCTGCGATTGAATTAGTGAAGGCTGGAGCGAGGGTAACGGTTTTGTATCGCGGCACAGAATACTCAAGCAGTATTAAGCCATGGATTTTGCCTGAGTTTGAAGCACTTGTAAGAAATGATGTCATTAAAATGGAGTTTGCTGCAGAGGTCGTGGAAATTAACGAAAAAACTTTAGTATATACGAAGCATGGAGACACATGTGAAATTGCCAATGATTTTGTTTTTGCCATGACTGGGTATCACCCGGATCATCAATTTATTAAGCTGATGGGTGTTGAAATGGAGGCAGAAACGGGCAGACCAGTTTTTAATCCAGAAACAATGGAAACGAATGTTGAGGGGATTTTTATTGCTGGCGTTATTGCTGCAGGCAATAATGCAAATGAAATATTCATCGAAAACGGCAAGTTCCACGGAGATCAAATAGCCAAAGCGATAGCGAACAGAGCGTAACCGCCTATTGCTAACAAGGGAGAGGAAAAGAGCGAATGTTAGCCATACTATCCGCTGGTATAGCGCCAGGGCTGGCACTTTTAAGTTATTTTTATTTAAAGGATCAATATGAATCAGAACCAATCGGATTAGTTTTAAGGGCATTTATAACAGGGGCGTTGCTGGTTTTTCCGATAATGTTTATCCAATACGTTCTTCGGGTCGAGGAAGCTGTGCCTTCCCATTTGTTAAACTCCTTTATCACAACAAGTTTGTTAGAGGAGTTTTTCAAATGGTTTATCTTGTTTTTTACAGCCTATCAGCATATAGAATTTGATGAGCCATATGACGGTATTATTTATGGTGTATCTATCTCGTTAGGCTTTGCGACAGTCGAAAATATTCTTTACCTTGTAGCTAATGGTGTGGAATATGCTTTAGGAAGAGCATTACTTCCTGTATCAAGTCATGCTCTTTTCGGTGTTATCATGGGGTATTATATTGGAAAAGGGAAATTTACGATGCCAAAAGGCAAGTGGATTTTCTATTCGTTAGTCATTCCCTTTATTCTCCATGGTATTTATGATTACATCCTAACAATGCAAAAGAACTGGCTTTTGTTTATCACTCCATTTATGCTGTTTTTATGGTGGCTTGGCTTACGAAAAGTTAAAATCGCTAGAGAACTGAGTAGAGAACATGTGAACAAATATATGAATGCAAATTATAAAATTTAAGAACCATCACAATTGTGTATGGAGAAAAATTGGTAAAAAAGAAAATGAATTCTGTTCATTTTCTTTTTTTTTGCATAAAAAACCAATCGCTACAAAAAATAGAGTCAATGACAAATAGTATTTACATCTGGGGGTAAACACGCATGAATAAAAAGTTCTTAACGAAAATTTCTGCCGTAATTTCCGCCTGTATCATTCTAGCACCGTTAGCGGATGTGGAGCATAAAGCGGAAGCATTCACAAATCAAGTGGTTCAGCAAGGTGCTGTTGGAGATGATGTCATCGAACTGCAAGCAAGGCTCCAATATATAGGATTTTATAATGGCAAAATTGATGGAGTCTTCGGCTGGAAAACATATTGGGCATTAAGAAATTTCCAATATGAATTTGGGTTGCCGATTGACGGAATGGCAGGCTGGCAAACGAAACTAAAACTAGCAAAAGCATCAAAGTATAATGAACAATTTGTTAAAGAACAAATTAACAGTGGGAAGAAATTCAGCCATTATGGCGGAGTGGATTTGAATAAACAAAAAACACCTAAAAACACGAACAATAAGGCTGCCGGCAATGCGAATAAAGGAAATGCAGCACCTAGTAAAAATTCTAACGCTAACGCAAACAAGGCTCCGAGCAGCAACAATCAAAAATCCGCAAATCAGCCGAAAACGAACAATGCTGGAGCAAATAAAGCAAACACTAATAATAATACAACAACAAAAAACACAACTAACAATAATGCAAAAACAACTCCAACGAAATCTGCCCAAAATAATGGCGGCGAGGTTGTGAAGAAGCAAACACCGACAGCGGCGAATGTACCTAACGGATTCTCTCAAAATGATATTCAGCTGATGGCAAATGCCGTTTACGGTGAATCAAGAGGTGAACCTTATATTGGTCAAGTAGCAGTAGCTTCCGTCATTTTAAACCGTGTAAGCAGTGCTTCCTTCCCAAATACAGTGTCAGGGGTTATTTTTGAACCGAGGGCATTTACAGCAGTTGCAGATGGACAAATTTGGCTCACACCAAATGAAACGGCAAAAAAAGCAGTGCTTGACGCAATCAATGGATGGGACCCTACAGGAAATGCTATTTACTATTTTAATCCAGATACAGCAACAAGTGGCTGGATTTGGTCAAGGCCGCAAATCAAGCAAATAGGCAAGCACATATTCTGTAAATAAAAGGGGTGAACGTTAAATGCTTAGAGGGATTATGATAGGCGTATTGACAATCGGGGTTGCTGGTGCAGCTTTTTGGGGCTATCAAGAGCATAAAGAAAAAAACGCGGTGTTAATGAATGCGGAAAACAGTTATCAACGAGCTTTTCATGATTTATCGTATCAAATAGACCTTTTGCATGATCAAATTGGTACAACACTTGCCATGAATTCACAGGAATCACTTTCACCGGCATTAGCAGAGGTGTGGAGAATCACGTCAAACGCTCATAGTGATGTTGGCCAGCTTCCGCTCACATTATTGCCATTTAACAAAACAGAGGAGTTTTTGGCGAATATTGGAGACTTCAGCTACCGTACTGCCGTAAGAAATCTTGATGATGATCCACTGACAGATAAGGAATACAAATCACTGAAAAAACTATATGGTGATGCAAAAGATATTCAAGATGAACTGCGCAACGTGCAGCATTTAGTACTTGAAAACAACCTGCGCTGGATGGATGTAGAAATGGCCTTGGCAACAAATAAGCAAGGTGATAATACTATTATTGATGGATTAAAGACAGTGGAAGAAAAAGTCGATGGTTATCAGGAAACTACCTTTGGAGTTACTAATGTTAATATGGAGAAAAAGGACGAAAACTTCAGTAATTTGGAAGGAAAGACGATAACGAAAAAGGAAGCACAGAAAATTGCGGAGAATTATGCAGATTTTAAAGGCGACTTGGATGTGAACATCACTGAAAATGGAGAAGGTGCAGGGTACGGCTTCTACAGTGTTGCACTAAAAGAAAAAGACTCAGGAGTAGAAGCAAATATGGATATAACGAAAAAGGGTGGTTACCCTATTTGGTCCATCGTTTCTAGAGAAGTAAATAAACAAAAAATCAGCTTAAATGATGCAAGCAACAAAGCCGTTGGTTTTTTGAAAAAGCATGATTTTAAAGATTTGGCATTGTTTGAAAGTATGCAATATGATAATATCGGTGTCTTTACCTTTGTGACAGAGGAAAATGGGGTGAAAATTTACCCTGACAGCATTAAGATAAAGGTCGCGCTTGATAACGGCAATATTGTAGGCTTTGCTGCAGAAGATTACTTAAAACAGCATAAGAAACGGGATATTCCAGATCCTGTTATTTCAAAAGCTGAGGCACAAGATAAAATCAGCAAAAAAGTGAAAATAATGCAGGATGGTTTAGCGGTCATAATTAATGATTTGAATCAAGAAGTGCTTTGCTATGAATTTATCGGGACATTGGATGATGATACGTACCGTATTTATATTAATGCAGAAACAAGCACAGAAGAAAAAGTGGAAAAACTTAAAAACGCTGAACCACTGTATGATGAAGTCGTTTAAACAAAAAGCGGTAGGATAGTACTATTTCCTGCTGCTTTTTGGCTGTCGTTTTTAAGGTGACTATTGATATCCGTCAATTTTCTGCGATAATATAGGTAAAAAGAATTACTATTAACTATTAAATTGCACAAGAAGGCGTGGTACTACAGTGATAAATATTGGAGATACTTTAATTTTAGAACCGGCTCATAGTGAAGCTCCAGAACAATATAAATGCCGTTTAGTCGAGATGAACGACAACGAAATTTTTATTGATTATCCTATTAATTCGAAAACAAAAAAAGCCGTATTCCTGCTTAATGGCACACAGCTGAAGGTCAGCTTCGTAACAAGCCATGGAACAGTTTACATGTTCGATTCAGAAATAATAGGGCGCGAAAAGCAAGGGAATATTCCGATGTTACTACTGCATTATCCTCCGAAAGACCAGTGGATTAAGATCCAAAGGAGAGAGTATGTAAGGGTGGAAACGAGTGTGGATGTTGCGATTACTTCCATTGATAATGAACTAAAACCGTTTGCTACGATTACAACAGACATAAGTGCAGGTGGTGCTGCAATCCTTGTTCCAAAGGATTCTAATATGAAGGCAGAAACAATTGTTGAGCCGTACTTTGTTCTACCGATGCAAAACGGCGAATATTACTACCCGAAAGTACAAGCACATGTCAAAAGTATTTTTCATCATAATGAAACACACAACAAAGCGCCGCTAGAGTTCCTTGAAGTAAGTCCTGCTGATAGACAGCTATTCTTGCGTTTTTGCTTTGACCGTCAACTGTCATTCCGTAAGAAAGGCTTAGAACTCTGAATAAACTGTTCATCATATTCCGATACTAATATTAGGTAAAATAAGCAAATACAAGTGGAGGTATCGGAATGAAGCGTTTTGAACGGTTATTGATTAAGCTAATTGCCATCCAACTGTTTTTTTTGCTAGCGGGACAAGTACTTATATCTGCAAACATACTACCGGGATTACAAACTCTTGCCCAATATGAAGGCGTAACTGAGTCGAATTATACCTCTATACTGGAAACAATCGGACTTAACCAGAAATAATACATGAAAAACCTTTCGATATGGGATTTGAAAGGTTTTTTTAAATCATATGAATCCACAAAAAAATAGTATGGATTTTAATAGGTTTAATCAACAAATAAAAACATAAAATATGATAAAATAAACTTGCGAATAATAATTTGTTCTAAGTAAATTCAATAATTCACGTTGAATACGAAGAATGGATAAGGTTTCTAGGAGGAAATATGGATAAGAAAATCAGCATTGCAATAGATGGACCGGCAGCAGCCGGAAAAAGCACTGTAGCGAAAATTGTGGCAGAACAGCTCGGTTATATATATATCGATACTGGGGCGATGTACAGAGCACTAACCCTTAAGGCTATAAACAATGAAATAAGCTTAGAGGATGAGGCAGCATTGGTAGATATGCTTTCAAGTACATCAATTGAGCTGTTTCCCGGCGAAAAAGGGCAAAAAATCTTCTTGGACAGTATGGATGTCACAGAAGATATTCGCAGAAGCAATGTAACTAACTCGGTGTCTATTGCTGCTAAGCATAAAGAAGTGCGTGAAGAAATGGTTCGCAGACAACAGGGGTTTGCAATTGGCGGCGGCGTGGTAATGGATGGTAGAGACATTGGAACACATGTTATACCTACAGCAGAAGTGAAGGTATTTTTGCTTGCTTCTGTCGAAGAGAGAGCAGTTAGACGCCACAATGAGAATTTGAATAAAGGCTTTGAATCAGATTTAGAGCAGTTGAAATCAGAAATAGCTGCAAGAGATAAGCTGGATTCTGAACGTGAAGTTGCTCCACTTAAAAAAGCAGATGATGCCATTGAAATTGACACTACTTCTTTGTCCATTGAGGATGTTGTAGGTAAAATTATGGGATTAACAGAGGACAAAATCACTAACTGATGTCCTCTGATTACCTGATAATGCACGCTAGTGTTTCTTACTTGACAAATAATCACATTTATAAGAAGTTAGATAGAAGAAATAAATTTTTATTATTCTATTAATTTTTTATGAAAGCTATATGGGATAAGCAACCTGCTGCATAAAATTCCAATAGAAAAGTTGAAGGAGGAGTACATATGTCTGAAGAATTAAATGATATTGTCGTTCATAATTACACAGTTGGAGACCGAGTTTCCGGTAAGGTTACAAAGGTTGAAGAGAAGCAAGTTATTGTCGCGATTACTGACAGCAAACTGGATGGAATCATTCCAATCAGCGAATTATCAAGCCTTCATATTGAAAAGGCTGAAGATGTTGTATCAGAAGGTGAAGAGCTTGACCTTCAAGTAATTAAAGTAGAAGAGGATGCTCTTGTTCTGTCAAAAAGAAAAGTAGATGCAGAAAAAGCTTGGGAAAGCTTAGAAGAGAGATTTAATTCTGGCGAAATCTTTGATGCAGAAGTGAAGGATGTCGTTAAGGGCGGTCTTGTTGTTGATTTAGGCGTACGCGGTTTTGTCCCTGCTTCCCTTGTGGAAGCTCATTATGTGGAAGACTTTTCTGACTACAAAGGCAAAACCATCTCCTTTAAAATTGTCGAATTGGAAAAGGATAAAAATCGTTTGATTCTTTCTCATAAGGCTGTTATTGAAGAGCAAAAGAGCAAACAAAAACAAAATGTGCTTGAATCATTGCAGGAAGGGCAAACACTTCAAGGCGTTGTTCAAAGAATAACTGATTTTGGTGCGTTTGTTGATTTAGGTGGAATTGACGGGTTGGTTCACATCTCTCAACTTTCACATGAGCATATCACAAAACCTTCTGATGTTGTCCAGGAAGGTCAAGAAGTGAATGTGAAAATCTTGAGTGTTGACCGCAATAATGATCGCATTTCCTTGTCTATTAAGGATACTTTGCCAGGGCCGTGGGCAAATATTGCTGAAAAAGCGGAAAAAGGCAGTGTTTTAGAAGGAACAGTTAAACGCATTGTGTCATATGGTGCATTTGTTGAAGTATTCCCAGGTGTTGAAGGACTTGTTCATATTTCACAAATTGCTCATAAACACATCGGAACACCGCATGAAGTTCTTAAAGAAGGTCAAACTGTTCAAGTGAAAGTACTTGATGTAAATGAAGAGGAACAACGACTTTCATTAAATATCAAAGACTTGACTGAAAAAGAGCAGGAAGAAGATGAAGTATATGAGCTTCCAGAAGAATCAAAAGGCTTCCAGCTGGGAGATATGATTGGGGAGCAATTGAAAAAATTAAAGCAACAATAATAGTATAGAGCTGTCTTAAAAAGAGCAGTTCCTTCTCCGTTATGAGAAGGGACCGCTCTTTTTTTATGGGAATTTATTCACTGTATTTATTATCGTTTAATGCGCGGCCTTCCGCAGGGCTTTGCAATCTTGTCGCCCCATTATAATGGATTGCCTGATCTCTGTCAGATTCTACACGATGACTTTTCTTTAACTTTTTTTCTTGTCGATCTTTACCCACTTAAACACACCCCCTAACAATAGAATGATATATAATACTACACTTTATACAGACAATTTCCCTGTGTTTTTACTTGCCTGCTTTTTTCTTAGTTTAAAGTACATATTAAATTGACATAATGGAAAAAGTAGGAGTGTGAACAGATGATGGAAGGTAATTGGTTTTATTGGTTCGCGTGGATGCTTTGGGTAATATCGACCTTTATGATGGACAAGGATAATCGAAATAGATTTTTTTACGCATCCATATTATTAGTTGCAATGATTTTATTTCCTTATCATTTTTTTATAGGCGGTGTGGAAGTATCCGTCTTGTTGTTAATTCAATTAGTAGCAGCATTTATATTTGCCTCAAGACTGAAGCTATCTCTGCAGCTGTTTTCCGTGTTAACTTCGTTTATGACAATGCTTGCATATGTTTCTTTTCAGCTATTGAGCATTCTTGATCCAGTGTGGCTGATTGCTGACAAAAGGTTGCTGTTAGCTGCAACGCTTGTCCTATTAGCCCTTTTATTACATAAGTCTGTATTCTGCCAAGTCATAATGATTGTATTAGGAAGCTCATTTGGTGAGGTATTGTATGGCGGCTTGCTGCATTATTATCGTATGGATGCTGGAATTGGGACACCTGCCTATTTTGACAGTTTGCTTATAGGGATTAGCAGTGTGGCTGTACTTCACATGATGAAAGTCTTTCTTGCAAGATTGGAACAGCATATTTATTTACTTGAAAAGGAGAAGCAAAAACTATGATGACTACATTTACATATCCGATCATGTTCGGACTCGTGATTGGAACTGCCCTCCGCATGTTTATGCTTCGTACAGATTACCGACAGTATCCAACATATTTGCATGGGAAGATTATACATATTGCCCTTGGGTTTATCGCAGCTGGTCTAGGTACAGTCGCCATTCCCTCTATATTAGACAAGGATTTCACTGCAGTGACCTTCTTAACTGTCGCAGCATCACAATTTCGCGATGTTCGCAACATGGAGCGAAATACACTAACAGAGCTAGATAGCTATGAAATGGTTCAGCGCGGGAAGACATATATTGAAGGGATTGCGATTGCCTTTGAAAGCAGAAACTATCTTGTTATGTTTGCGAGCCTGCTTAGCACCTTTGGATATATAACCTTTCAAATCTGGGGAGGCATAGTCGCTGCTATTATCTCCTTTTTTATTAGCCGGAAGCTGATGTCTGGTGGAAAGCTTCGTGACATTGTAACAATCGATTATGTTGAGCCGAGATTCGATGGACCGGGTCTTTATGTTGATAATATTTATATCATGAATATCGGGATACCAGCACGGCAGGAGGAAGTATTGAAATATGGTATGGGCTTTATCCTGACACCAAAGAATTTCAATGCACGAACAACAATTGCTAATCTTGGGCAAAGACAGGCTATTTTGTATGATGTCTCAACAGCTTTAGGAGTGTACAGGGATTCGGGAACACCTGCATTGGTACCCTTGGCGAAAAGAGACTTAGAGGATGGAAGGGTTGCTGTGTTTATTTTGCCGCAAAATAACGAAAAGGAAAAAGCGCTTGAAATAATTGGCGCTGTCCCTACCCTTGAAAATGCCATCCGTATGCCGAGCAAAAGGCTGCGACGGGAGGAAGAAGCACGGTGACAATTGAAAAGTATATTTTAGCAGCTATTACAACAAAACCGGACAAAGTAGCACCAGGAACTGGCGTCTTTTATTGCAGTGATGTTAATGAAATGGAAGCAGTTGCAACAAACCTGGAGGCGATTCTTGACGGAATAGCCCATAAAATTAGTGAGGACGTATTTATTATCGTCAAGCATTGACTTATCAGGGTATTAGGAAAACTATGTATAGGCCATCTCCCCCTACAATAAACAAATTTCTAGCTCTTGCCTGTACAAGGCCACTCTGTTAAGATATATTAGTTAGGGGACTGCCTCAAAAAATAGGTAATCCCCTAATTGTTTTTAGTTAGTTTGAAAAAGGTGGCATTTAAACAATTTTTATTTCCTTATGATAGACACAAACACAAGGCAATAAATTAGCAGCTTGGAATAACAAATATACATAGTATTTTGTGAACATAAAGCAAAAAAGACTATTTGAAGTATGGAAGGGTGTAAGTAAGAATGGCGAAACCTGTAATAGCAATAGTAGGAAGGCCTAACGTAGGTAAGTCTACTATTTTCAATAGAATTGTTGGAGAAAGAATCTCCATTGTAGAAGATATTCCTGGAGTAACAAGAGATAGAATATACAGCTCAGCAGACTGGCTGAATCATGATTTCAATCTAATCGATACTGGCGGAATTGACATTGGTGATGAGCCGTTTCTTGATCAAATTAGAGCACAGGCAGAGATTGCAATTGACGAGGCAGATGTTATCATTTTCATCACAAATGGCCGTGAGGGAGTAACAGCTGCTGATGAAGAGGTTGCAAAAATCCTTTATCGTGCAAAGAAACCTGTTGTTCTTGCGGTTAATAAAATTGATAATCCAGAGATGCGTGAGCAAATTTATGATTTCTACTCATTAGGATTTGGCGAGCCAATGCCAATTTCAGGATCACATGGCTTAGGTCTTGGGGACCTTCTGGATGAAGCAGCTAATCATTTCCCGAAAGGAAATGGACAAGAATATGATGATGATGTTATTAAGTTCTCCCTTATCGGACGCCCGAACGTCGGGAAATCCTCACTAGTAAACGCCATGCTTGGAGAAGACAGGGTAATTGTCAGCAATATTGCTGGTACAACAAGGGATGCGATTGACTCTCAAGTAACTGTAAACGGTGAAAAGTACGTAATCATTGATACTGCCGGAATGAGAAAAAAAGGGAAAGTGTATGAAAGCACAGAGAAATACAGTGTGCTGCGTGCATTAAGAGCGATTGAAAGATCAGACGTTGTTTTAGTTGTTATTGACGGAGAAGAAGGCATTATCGAGCAAGACAAAAAAATCGCAGGCTATGCACATGAAGCTGGCAGAGCTGTCATCATTGTTGTAAATAAATGGGATGCTGTCGAAAAAGACGAAAAGACAATGAAAACATTTGAACAAAATATTAGAGAGCATTTCCTATTCTTGGATTATGCACCAATTGTGTTCTTGTCTGCTAAAACGAAAAAACGTATTCATACATTAATTCCGATGATTAATGTTGCGAGTCAAAACCATACATTAAGGGTAGAGACAAGTGTATTAAATGATGTTGTTATGGATGCTGTTGCGATGAATCCAACACCAACTGATAAAGGAAAACGTTTGAAAATATACTACACGACTCAAGTTGCAGTCGGACCGCCAACATTTGTTGTATTTGTTAATGATCCTGAGCTAATGCATTTCTCTTATGAGCGTTTCTTACAGAACCGTATACGAGATGCTTTCGGCTTTGAAGGAACACCAATAAGAATTTTTGCGCGTGAAAGAAAATAATAGAGGTGGATCTAATGGGTAATCAAACAAAAGTCGCAATGATCGGAGCTGGAAGCTGGGGAACAGCACTTGCACTTGTACTTGCTGACAATGGACACACTGTGCATCTTTGGGGGAAAAACGAGCAGGATATTGAAGAAATAAATAAAAACCATATTAACAAAAGATATCTTCCGGAAATTAAGCTTTCAGAAAACATCATTGGATTTACTTCCATGCAAGAAGCATTACAGGATGTCCATTTTATCGTCATGTCTGTGCCGACAAAAGCGATGCGTGAAGTAATGCAGCAAATGATTCCTTATTTGGATGAGCCGAAAACATTTATTCATGTTAGTAAAGGGATCGAGCCAGGCACGCTACTGCGTATATCTGAAATTATGGAAGAAGAAATACCGGCACAACTATTGAAAAGTATTGTCGTGTTGTCAGGACCAAGCCATGCAGAAGAAGTGAGCTTGCGCCATTTGACAACAGTTACCGTATCTTCAAAAAATATGGAAGAAGCAGAAAAGGTTCAAGATCTATTCATTAATTCTAAATTCAGAGTTTACACAAATCCAGATATAGTCGGAGTTGAGATTGGCGGAGCGTTGAAAAATATCATCGCTGTTTGTGCCGGTATAACAGATGGCTTAGGGTTTGGAGATAATGCAAAAGCGGCTCTTATCACAAGAGGGCTTGCTGAAATGGCAAGATTAGGAACGAAAATGGGTGCTAATCCCTTGACGTTCTCAGGCTTAACTGGGATTGGTGATTTAATCGTGACATGTACAAGCGTCCATTCACGCAACTGGAGAGCCGGAAATCTGCTTGGAAAAGGCTGCCCGCTAGAAGAAGTCCTTGAGAACATGGGAATGGTCGTAGAGGGCATCAGAACGACGAAAGCAGGACATCAGCTTTCTGTTAAATACGGAATTGAGATGCCGATAACAAATGCCTTATACGATGTGCTGTTTAACGGGAAGAATGCAAGGGATGTCGTTGAAGGCTTAATGACAAGAGACAAAACGCATGAGATGGAAGATCTTGTGAATATTCTTGCTTCCCAGTATACGGAATAATCATCATCTTTTCTAACATTTTGGTTTTTGTTTTTTAGAAAATGTTACATTACTTTAGGCATTTTCATGATACGAAATATATATTTATGCATACAATGCCTTGAAGCAACCTGGTGGAATGAACAGGTGATGGGCAATATAGTCATTAAATCAAAGTAAAGGTTCCCCTGCTTTTACTTTGATTTTTTTTGAGAAGAAAAATTAGCTGTTTAATTGGTGTACACAAGCAAAATTAAATAATTTTTTCGAAAACTGTCATAACCCTTTTTTTTCATGTGTATACATGATTTAGAAGGGTTATTTTTTTTGGCGTGAATAAAACCCTAAAAGAAAACTTCACTAGTAGCATTTCTTTTAAGGTTTGCGATAAAGTCCGCTATTTTCCTGTGTTTGTGCTAGTTAAGAGAATGGTTTAAAAGAAATTAAGGCTGTTGATTTACAAGTTGCCTAGCAAAAAAAAAGGGGGAATTTTTAAAAGTAGTCATAATGAGATAGGACAACATCATAAATATATAATGTCTAAATGTATTATATGGATTTTTGTTAATCTCTACACTAGGGAGAGTTCAGGAGGGGATCATTTGGAAAAGGTTAATATTTTTAAGGATATTGCCGAGAGAACTGGCGGTGATATTTACTTAGGTGTAGTAGGTGCTGTTCGTACAGGCAAGTCTACTTTCATAAAGAAGTTTATGGAATTGGTCGTGATTCCTAATATGGATAATGAAGGAGATCGTGCAAGGACGAAGGATGAGTTACCTCAGAGCGCTGCAGGCAAAACAATCATGACGACTGAGCCAAAATTTGTTCCTAACCAAGCAGCATCCGTTACTGTAGACGAAGGATTGGATGTAAATATCCGATTAGTTGATTGTGTCGGCTACACAGTTCCAGGTGCACAAGGGTATGAGGATGAAAATGGACCTCGAATGATTAATACTCCATGGTATGAAGAGCCGATTCCATTTCATGAGGCGGCTGAAATTGGTACAAGAAAGGTTATACAAGAGCACAGCACAATCGGTGTTGTCATTACAACAGATGGGACGATTGGGGATATTCCAAGAAGTAATTACTTAGAAGCAGAAAATCGGGTTATTGAAGAGCTGAAAGAGGTTGGTAAGCCTTTTATTATGATTATCAATAGTGCTCAGCCTTTTCATCCAAACACAGAAAAACTTCGCAATGAGCTGTCTGAAAAATATGATATTCCAGTCATTGCAATGAGTGTTGAAAGCATGAGAGAGTCAGACGTTCTTAATGTAATGAGAGAAGCATTATTTGAGTTTCCAGTATTGGAAGTTAACGTAAACTTGCCGAGCTGGGTTATGGTTCTCAGAGAAAATCACTGGCTTCGTGACAATTATCAAGAGGCAGTGAAAGAAACAGTTAAAGATATTAAGAGACTGCGAGATGTGGATCGTGTTGTTCAGCAATTCAGTGATTTTGATTTTATTGATAAGGCTGGTCTTGCTGGAATTGAGATGGGGCAAGGTGTGGCGGAAATTGATTTGTTTGCACCAGACGAATTATATGATGAAATCCTCAAGGAAATTGTTGGGGTGGAAATCAGAGGGAAAGACCATTTGCTTGAGTTAATGCAGGATTTTGCCCACGCAAAAACGGAATATGATCAAATTTCAGATGCATTGAAAATGGTGAAGCAAACAGGCTACGGTATCGCCGCACCATCCCTTGTGGATATGAGCCTAGATGAGCCAGAAATCATTCGCCAAGGCTCTAGATTTGGTGTAAGACTTAAGGCTGTTGCTCCATCCATCCACATGATAAAAGTTGATGTAGAATCCGAATTTGCACCAATTATCGGTTCTGAAAAACAGAGTGAAGAACTTGTCAGATACTTGATGCAGGATTTTGAGGATGATCCACTATCTATTTGGAATTCAGATATTTTCGGCAGAAGCCTTAGCTCCATTGTAAGAGAAGGAATTCAAGCAAAGCTTTCTCTTATGCCAGAAAATGCTCGATACAAACTAAAAGAAACGCTAGAGCGCATCATCAATGAGGGCTCTGGAGGACTTATAGCTATCATTTTGTAGGAAACTCTCTATTGGGAGTTTCTTTTTTTTTATTTTAAAATGATCAGCTATGAGATACGTGTAGAATTACGTAGGGGCCATTGTTACTATGGGTTTTGGCCAACTGTAAAATTGTGGTTTCCTTATTACACTTTTATATCAATTACTGAAAAGATTGCTATCATTATATAAAATTTCTTGATAAGCTCAAACGATTATGATAATCTTTTAAAGGAATCAGCGTCATTACAGCGATTAAAGCATTATGATGTTTCTTATTAATGCTTGTCATGTTAGAAGTAGCATCATTTTTAAACAATGGTGTGAACGAGGAGAAAATATTCTTAATGACGTATAAAATTCCGATAAATTGTTTACAAATAATGATATGAAACGATTTTTTAGGATTTATTTGAAACATTTGGGAGGAGGTGAAAGGCATGAACAAGACAGAATTGATTAACGCGGTTGCAGAAGCAAGCGAATTATCAAAAAAAGACGCTACTAAAGCAGTTGATGCTGTTTTTGATACAATCTTGAATGCTTTAAAAGATGGTGATAAAGTACAACTTATCGGTTTTGGTAACTTTGAGGTTCGTGAGCGTGCAGCACGTAAAGGACGTAACCCTCAAACTGGTGAAGAAATCGAAATTGCAGCAAGCAAAGTTCCTGCTTTTAAACCAGGTAAAGCACTTAAAGACGCAGTGAAGTAATCTACATACATTGCATATTATTTCTCTAAAAACCGCGAATTACTCGCGGTTTTTTTGCTTTTTTTTTAACAGAATGGCATAAGTAGCAGCTGGCATTATTATAGGATTTACAGAAGGTGTTGGATGTAAATGGATGATAAAAGAATTAGCAGCCATTCGTGGTGTTAGTTGTTTTTATATGCTAATATGGTTAAAGGAAATTGGATTGATAGCTTTAGGAGGAAAAAAAGAATGTCGAATGTTGATTTGGCCAAGATAGAAGATGCGGTAAAACAAATTTTGGAAGCAATAGGGGAAGATCCTGAAAGAGAAGGATTGCTGGATACCCCGAAAAGGGTTGCCAAAATGTATAGTGACATATTCTCGGGATTAAATGAGGATCCGAGAGAATATTTCCATACGATTTTCGGTGAAGAACATGAGGAGCTAGTGCTTGTAAAAGACATTCCGCTGTACAGCATGTGTGAACACCATCTCGTTCCGTTTTATGGAGTGGCTCATGTGGCATATATTCCTAGAAACGGCAAAGTAACGGGCTTGAGTAAATTAGCAAGAGCTGTCGAGGCTGTAGCAAAACGTCCACAGCTTCAAGAACGCATTACATCAACTGTGGCTGATGCCATTATAGAAATGCTTGACCCTCATGGTGTTATGGTTGTCATTGAAGCAGAGCATATGTGCATGACAATGCGAGGAGTAAACAAGCCTGGTGCGAAGACGGTAACTACCGCAGTGCGCGGAAGATACGCGGAAAATGCAGAAGCGCGCGCAGAAGTGCTTACTTTAATAAAATAAGACATGCCTATAGGCCTTTTTAAGTGGTGTTGTCAGGTGTTTATGCTATAATAATCTAGACTTTATACAAATATAATGACGATTGTGTTAAAAAAGATACAAAGAGAAATTTTGGGGGAACAAGGGTGATATTATGATGTTATTTCAAGAAATGGTGGAAATGGTGCGTGAAGAGGTTTTGCAAAAGATTGCTCATCCTTATCTTTTTAAGCATATAGACAACCCGGTAATTGATGAAGACAAGCTTTTGTTAACCGTATTTCTGTTAAAGCAGGCTGACTTAAACGACAGTCAGGTCATCACATATGCCACAACGAAGATGCTTATTCAAATTGCCCTTGATACCCATGAACTTGTAACAAATGACAGCGTTCATAAAGGAATAGAAAAGAACAGGCAGTTGACAATATTGGCAGGTGATTTTTACAGTGGCCAGTATTACAAGCTGTTGGCAGACCTGGAAGATTATGAAATGATAAAAGTATTCGCTGAAGCGATTAAAGAAGTGAATGAGAATAAAATGATCATTTATCAGCAGGCGTTTGCTGGACTGTCTGAAATGAGAGAGGCAATCGTAGCTGTGGAATTTTCCATCCTGGAAAAATTGATCGACCGTTTCCGCTTGGATAACTGGAAAAACTTTGCGCTGTCATTTCTATTTCTGAACAGAATGCTGCAAGACAGGAATACATATAATTTGACTGGTAATTCATTTTTATTCAACAGGCTGACTAATCATAGTGAAGAGCTCGCCCGTCTCGCAGAGGATAATAAATATCTTTTGTTCGAACCGTTTATTCAAGAGGCAGCTGACATGCTCACAGAAGCACTAACGAGCTCTAAAAATGTCGAAGCCAGCATTACAGCAAGGACATCAGCAATATTGGATAAAATAAAACAACAAATGTATGTGGAAGAAGGGTAAGAGGCAATGCGGGAGCACCAATCAAAAGAAGAAAAAGTGCACCATGTATTCGAAAAAATATATGGCAATTATGACAAGATGAATACGGTGATAAGCTTTCAACAGCATAAAATTTGGCGCAAAGACACAATGAAAAAGATGAATGTCACAAAAGGTGCTAAAGCTTTGGATGTATGCTGTGGTACTGCCGACTGGACAATCAGTCTTGCAGATGCTGTTGGGCCGACTGGTGAAGTCAAAGGGCTTGATTTCAGCGAGAATATGCTGAGCATTGGGAAAGAAAAAACCAAGGGCTACAGCAATATTGAATTGATACATGGGAATGCAATGGAACTTCCGTTTCCAGATGACAGCTTCGATTTTGTGACAATCGGATTTGGCTTGCGAAATGTGCCAGACTATTTGCAAGTTCTTAAGGAAATGAAAAGAGTAGTGAAACCAGGAGGAAAGGTTGTCTGTCTGGAAACATCGCAGCCTACAATGCCTGTTTTTAAGCAAGGCTATTACGTTTATTTTCGCTTCATCATGCCGATGTTCGGAAAGCTTTTTGCCAAAAGCTTTAAGGAATACTCATGGCTGCAGGAATCGGCACGGGATTTTCCCGGCATGAAGGAACTTGCTTCTCTGTTTGAAAAGGCAGGCTTGTCAAATGTGACGTTTAAACCATACAGCGGTGGTGTAGCTGCTGTGCATATTGGCTTTAAAGAAAAATAATGTCTGTATCTATTTTTATGCAGCAGTTAAAGACGGGTGAAGTTTAGTGAAATTAAAAATGATGTATTCATTTTTGAATTCGGATTTGGAGATAATTGAAAAAACACTTGAAGAAACAGTGAACGCCAACACTTCCATTTTAAGAGATTCGTCACTTCATCTTCTCAAGGCAGGCGGCAAGCGGATTAGGCCAATTTTTGTCCTGCTTGCAGGCCAAATTGGCCAATATGATATTCATGTCATTAAAAAAGCAGCTGTTGCTCTAGAGCTCATTCACATGGCTTCCCTTGTTCATGATGATGTTATTGATGACTCAGACCTGCGCAGGGGACAGCCGACGATTAAAGCAAAATGGGATAATAAAGTTGCCATGTATACAGGCGACTATATCTTTGCTAAATCACTTGAAATAATGAGTGAGCTAAAGAAGCCTGCTGCACATAAGGTGCTGGCTGATACGATAGTGGAGGTTTGCATAGGAGAAATTCAGCAGATTAAGGACAAATATTACTTTGAACAAAATGTCAGAGATTATTTCCGCCGTATAAAAAGAAAAACGGCCCTCCTCATTTCAGCTAGTTCTTTAGTAGGTGCAATTGCTTCCGATGTGGAAGAAAAGCATCAGAAAAAACTACATAAGTTTGGATATTACGTTGGGATGTCCTATCAAATTATTGATGATGTTCTAGATTTTGTTGGTACAGAAGAAGAGCTTGGAAAGCCTGCTGGCGGTGATTTACTGCAAGGTAATATCACATTGCCTGTTCTGTATGCAATGGAAGATGAAGGTATTCGTAAAAGGGTGTCCACCGTACACGAAGAGATGAATCGGGAAGATCTTTTAGAAATTATCGAGCTGATTAAGAGTACAGATGCTATTGACCGTTCGATGAAAATAAGTAACGCTTACCTCCAAAAAGCATTGGATGCAATTGCAGACCTGCCAAAGGGAAGAAGTAAAACAGCACTTATTAATATTGCGAAATACTTAGGTAAAAGAAAGTTCTAAGTTAAGCTTTGCAAAGTACTTCTATGTATGATATCGTTTTCATAAATACTAGTTTTTCTTTTTATATTCATACATAGGAGTGAATCAAATGGAGAAGACGTTTTTGATGGTCAAACCGGATGGAGTGCAAAGAAATTTAATCGGCAAGATTGTGGAGCGCTTTGAAAGTAAAGGATTCCAGCTTGTTGGTGCAAAATTAATGGTCGTGTCGCAAGACCTTGCCAAGCAGCATTACCAAGAGCATGTGGACAAGCCATTTTTTATGGAGCTCGTTGATTTTATTACATCAGGACCAGTATTCGCGATGGTATGGTCTGGCGAAGATGTAGTGACAAAGGCGAGGGCCATGATGGGCAAAACGAATCCGTTGGATGCGCCGCCTGGCACAATTCGAGGAGACTTTGGTGTAGTAATGAGAAAAAACGTCATTCATGGCTCTGATAGTGTGGATAGCGCTGCGAGAGAAATCGGTTTATTCTTTAAGGAAGAAGAATTAGTAGAGTATAATAAGTTAAGCAATACATGGGTCTATTAATCCAGTAATAACTGTCCTTTAAGGCGAAAGCTTCACATTAACTATTGTGAGGCTAGCTTTAAAGGACAGTTTTTTTAATTTCTAACAAGTATGAATGTGGGCACAATCCAAATAATAGGAATACACGTAATAGACGATATTTGCCTTTCGATTATAAACACACCTAAATTATTACCCCATTTTCAATAAATATCGTTTATACTAATAAAAAGAAAATTAATAGCATCAGGATGCGAGGTTTAACTATGGAAAAAGACTACCAAGAGTTCATCAAAAATTTTCATCAAGTATCAGGCATCGATTTATCTTTGTATAAGGAAGCACAAATGAAAAGGAGATTGACGTCCCTCTACGAAAAAAGAGGATATCGTTCCTTTAAGGAATACTCGATGGCAATCGGCAAAAATAAGGAGCTTCTTGAGGAATTGCTGGACCGCATGACGATTAATGTGTCAGAATTTTACCGTAATTTCAGAAGGTGGGAAGTTCTGGAAAATAAAATATTGCCAAATCTGATTAAAACCAGTGCTAATTTAAAGGTTTGGAGTGCTGCTTGTTCAACGGGCGAGGAGCCTTATACGCTTTCCATGATTCTGTCAAACCACCTGCGTCCATCTAACTTTCAGATAAAAGCAACTGATATCGACATAAATGCTATTGAAAGAGCAAAGGTAGGTCTTTATGTGGAGCGCTCATTAAATGAGGTTCCAGCAGTACAAAAGCAAAAGCATTTTAGTCAGTCGGGAAGTATGTTTAAAATTAGTGATGAAATAAAAAGGCCTGTTACATTTAAGCAGCAGAACTTATTGTCAGATCCATTCCAAGGGCCTTTTGATTTAATAGTCTGCCGCAATGTTATGATATATTTTACAGAAGAAGCAAAGGATATTTTATATCAAAAATTTGCGAATGCTTTAAGACCAGGCGGAATATTTTTTGTTGGCAGTACAGAGCAAATTTTTAATCCTGGCAAGTACGGATTAGAAACAGAGGATACTTTTTTCTATAAAAAGATGTAAAATTTAAGTTTTTTATAGCTTTCAAGGATTTTTTACTATTCATATTCGCAAACGTATGATATATTGAAACATATTTCCTTTAAAGCGTTGAAGGGAGAAAGGATTTTGATATGAGATATTTAACTTCAGGGGAATCACATGGTCCAAAACTAATTACAATTATAGAAGGTCTTCCAGCAGGTATGCCATTAACTGCTGAGGATATTAACGAACAGCTTGCTAGAAGACAAAAAGGGCATGGCCGAGGCAGAAGAATGCAGATTGAAACAGATACTGCTGAAATCGGTGGCGGAATTCGACACGGCCAGACACTTGGCTCACCAGTGTCGCTTATTGTTGAAAATAACGACTGGAAGCACTGGACAAAAGTCATGGGTCAAGGACCGATTGATGAAGAGGAATCAAGTGAAATTAAACGGAAGATTTCCCGTCCAAGACCAGGTCATGCTGACTTGAACGGTGCCATTAAGTATGGACACCGCGACATGCGCAACGTATTAGAAAGATCTTCAGCAAGAGAAACGACAGTTAGGGTTGCCGCAGGTGCAGCAGCAAAGAAATTATTGTCATTATTAGGAATCAAGATTGCTTCACATGTCTTGGAAATAGGCGGAGTGAAAGCCGACATACAAGAATATCCTTCCATTGATAAAATCATTGAATTAACGGAGCAGTCTCCTGTCAGATGCTTAGATCCTGTTGCAGAGAAAAAAATGATGCAAGCTATCGATGATGCAAAGACAAATGGAGATTCCATCGGCGGAATTGTAGAGGTTATCGCAGAAGGAATGCCTGTTGGCGTTGGCAGCTATGTTCATTATGACAGAAAGCTTGATGCGAAGCTTGCAGGTGCGATTATGAGTATTAATGCATTCAAAGGAGTCGAAATTGGCATTGGCTTTGAAGCGGCAAGCAAGCCTGGAAGCGAAGTACATGATGAAATCATTTGGGACAGCATTCACGGCTACACGCGCAAAACGAATCGCTTAGGCGGCTTTGAAGGCGGAATGACGACAGGTATGCCTGTTATTGTTAAGGGTGTTATGAAGCCGATTCCGACGCTTTACAAGCCATTAAACAGTGTTGATATTGAAACGAAGGAACCTTTTGCAGCAAGCATTGAGCGCTCAGACAGCTGTGCTGTTCCTGCAGCAGCAGTTGTTGCAGAAAGTGCTGTTGCATGGGAATTGGCAAGTGCAATCGTTGATCAGTTTTATTCTGACCGTTTTGAAGGCTTGCTTGAAAATGTGGAAAAGCATCGTCAATATGCGAGGGAATTTTAATGAAGACAGTTCAAGTTGATGCAGGTTCTAAATCGTATCCTGTTTTTATCGGCGATAACACAGTCACACAATTAAACGGCTTTATACAAACCCATTTACCTGAATGCACAAAGGTGCTTATTATAACAGACGAGACAGTTGCAGCGCTCCATTTACAAGCACTGCAGCGGGAAATAACAGGATTTCCTGTTGTTTCCCATATCGTTCCTGCAGGAGAACACGCAAAAACATTTGATGTGTTTTACAGCTGCCAAAGCTTTGCACTTGAAGAAAAGCTGGATAGAAAATCACTAATCATCGCTTTAGGCGGAGGGGCTGTTGGTGACCTTGCCGGTTTTGTCGCATCATCCTATATGCGTGGCATTCCGTTTATCCAGGTTCCAACAACCATTCTTGCACATGATAGTGCAGTTGGCGGGAAAGTAGCCATTAACCATCCGCTCGGCAAAAACATGATTGGTGCTTTTTATCAGCCAGAGGCTGTTTTTTACGAGACTGGTTTTCTTCGTACATTGCCTGCGCTTGAGCTCCGAAGTGGATTTGGTGAAGTAATAAAGCATGCCTTGATAAGTGATGCACGCTTTTATGAAACATTGCTAAATGAGATTGATGAGCTAGAGAAAGTACCAGAAAAGACATGGGAAGTGCTATTGGAAAAGGGGATTCTTGTTAAAAGTAAAATTGTTGCCAAGGATGAAAAGGAAGCGAATGTCCGTGCATTTCTAAACTTTGGCCATACACTTGGCCATGCGATTGAAGCAGAAATGGGCTATGGGAATATGTCACACGGTGAAGCAGTTGTTATCGGCATGTTGTTTGCATTGCGCCTAAGCAAAAAGAAGCTTCAGCTTGATTTCTCCATCAACAACCTTGAAGCTTGGCTGCAATCATTGGGATATGAGACAAAGGTTCCAGCACATTTAAAGGTAGAAGCCCTGATAGATAGAATGAAACAGGATAAGAAATCTGTAAGTGGAACAATCCACTTTGTCCTGCTTGATGCCATTGGCAATCCGGTTATCGTTAAAATGGATGAAAAAGAATTAATGGAAGAACTACATATTTTCAAGGGAGAATAGAGCATGATTAGAGGAGTACGGGGAGCAATCACGGTTGAAGTAGATGAAGAAACGGTGATTTTGGATGCAGCAGAGAGGCTTGTAAAGGAAATGATAGGAAAGAATGCAATCATAGCGGACGATGTTGCGTCTGTATTCGTTTCTGTAACAGATGACTTAACTTCTGCTTTTCCTGCCAAAGTGATTCGCCTTCAAGAGGGATGGACTTATGTTCCTGTCATGTGCATGAAGGAAATTGATGTGCCGAATGCATTGCAAAAATGCATCCGCATTATGATACATGTTAATACGAATACGGCTCAAAAGGATATTAACCATATATATTTAGAAAGAGCAATCCAATTAAGACCAGATCTTAAGCAAGAGAATTAATACATTATAGAGGTGAATGTTGATGAAATGGAAAGAGCAGTTATTAGGGCTTCATGCATATCAGCCTGGTAGAACGATTGATGAAGTGAAACGTGAATTTAATCTAGAAAAAATTGTTAAGCTTGCTTCGAATGAAAATCCTTTCGGCAGCTCACCGCATGTTACAGAGGAACTAAAAAAAGTAGATGGTTCTTTTGCTTTATATCCAGATGGCTATGCAACAAACCTGCGCCATGCACTAGCTGAGTTCCTTCAAGTGTCTCCTACTGAGCTCGTGTTGGGAAATGGTTCTGATGATTTAATTCTCATGATTTCAAGGGCATTGTTGGCACCAGGCAGAAATACAGTTATGGCAAGCCATACATTTGGTCAATACAAGCATAATGCGATAGTGGATGGAGCAGAAGTAAGAGAAGTTCCATTAACTGAAAAGGGTGAACATAATCTGCCTGCAATGCTTGAAGTAATGGATGAAAATACAAGCGTCGTTTGGGTATGCAGTCCTAATAACCCAACTGGAACTTATAATTCAGAGTCGTCATTAGTCGAATTTTTGAAGCAGGTTCCAGAAGATGTGCTTGTCGTTTTAGACGAAGCTTACTATGAATATGTGGTAGCAGAAGATTACTATGATGCATTAGAGCTAGTTAAACAGTTCCATAACTTGATTGTGTTAAGAACATTCTCAAAAATCTATGGTCTTGCAGCGTTCCGTGTTGGATATGGAGTTGCTTCAGAAAGCTTAATCCAAACACTAGAACCAATTCGTGAGCCTTTTAATGTTAATACTTTAGGGCAAATTGCTACACAAGCTGCAATTTCTGATCAGGACTTTGTGACAAGCTGTTCTATCAAAAACCGCGAAGGCCTCACACAGCTGTATTCTTTCTGTGAGGAACACGGGTTGACATATTTTCCTTCTCAAACAAATTTCATTTTAATTGATTTTAAAGTGGACGGAAATGAAATATTCCAATACTTAATGAAACATGGATATATCGTGCGTTCTGGTGTGCCACTAGGTTTCCCGACATCTGTCCGCATTACCATTGGTTCAAAGGAAGAGAACGAAGGTCTGCTGAATGTTCTTACAAAGTTCTTGCAAGAGAAAGCAGCAGCCATTTAATTTTAGCAAAAAGAGAAGGCGGTGATAGGATGAATGGTCGCGTCTTCGTTATCGGATTGGGACTTATTGGAGGATCATTAGCACTATCCATAAAAAACAATCATCCACATTGTACGATAATTGGGTTTGATATAGCCGAAAAAAATAAAAAGCTTGGTAAAATGCTTGGCGTCATTGATGATTGTGTAGATACACTGGAGGCTGGAGCAGAAGAGGCTGATTTAATCATTATCGCAACACCAGTCAGACAAGCGGAAATGATGATTGAAAAATTAGCGCAGATGCCATTGAAAAACGATGTTCTTGTGACTGATGTTGGAAGCACAAAAGGAAAAGTCGTCGAAAAATCACGACTTCTTCAAGAAAAAGGCATCACCTTTATTGGAGGCCATCCAATGGCAGGCTCACACAAAAGCGGTGTGTCTGCCTCCAAAGCACTTTTGTTTGAAAATGCCTTTTATTTGCTGACACCAGAGGAAACGGTTGATAAGAATTCTGTTCAATTATTAATGAACTGGTTATCTGGAACAAGAGCGAAATTTTTAGTAGTATCTCCTGAAGAACATGATTTGTTGACAGGAGTAATCAGTCATTTGCCACATATTGTTGCAGCATCTCTTGTCCACCAAGCAGACGATGTCGCAAAATCAAACGAGCTTGTTACAAGGCTTGCAGCAGGTGGTTTTAGAGATATAACGAGAATTGCGTCAAGCAGTCCAGCAATGTGGCGTGACATATTATTGCATAATAAAACAGTTCTTCTTGAGCTTCTCGACAAATGGACAAATGAAATGGAGAAGGTCAAATCACTGATCAAGACAGAAGAGGCTGATGAGATATTTGATTATTTTCAAGTGGCGAAAAATGTCAGAGATGAGCTTCCCCAAAATCAAAAAGGTGCAATTCCGGCATTTTACGATTTATATGTAGATGTGCCTGACTATCCTGGGATTATATCAGAGGTTACAGGATTTCTGGCAAAGGAAAAAATAAGTATTACCAATATCCGAATCATTGAAACAAGAGAAGAGATATATGGTGTGCTTGTAATCAGCTTTCAGACGGAAGAGGATCGAAAAAGAGCGCAAGCTTGTATTGCTGCGTATTCCACTTACGAAACCTCAATCGGATAAAGACTTGGATGGATTAGGTGATAAAAATGGATCGAAAACAGTTGAAGCGAGCATCAGGACCATTGGCAGGGGAAATTGCAATACCGGGCGATAAATCTATTTCCCACCGCTCTGTCATGTTTGGCGCAATTGCAGAGGGTAAAACGACAGTTACTAATTTCTTAATGGGAGAGGATTGCTTAAGTACAATATCCTGCTTCCAAAAGCTCGGCGTCAGCATTCAGCATGACAATGAGAAGGTTATTATTGAGGGAAAAGGACTTGATGGTCTACAAGAACCACTGGAATTGCTGGATGTCGGCAATTCAGGCACAACCATCAGACTTATGTCAGGTATTCTTGCAGGCAGAGATTTTCACAGCACATTAGCAGGTGATAGCTCTATTGCTAAAAGACCGATGACAAGAGTTGTAGGTCCTTTAAGAGAGATGGGTGCTAAAATCGATGGAAGAAGCAATGGTGAATTTACACCTGTATCCATTCGTGGAAATTCGTTAAAGGCAATCTCTTATAAGCTTCCTGTTGCAAGTGCACAGGTGAAGTCTTCTATTCTATTTGCAGGACTGCAGGCAGAAGGAACAACAACTGTAATAGAGCCGGTATCCACTAGAGATCATACGGAAAGAATGATCAAAAGATTCGGTGGCAATATTAATGTCGATGGGAAAAGTATCCATATTACAGGCGGCCAGCGTTTAACAGCGGCCGATATTCATGTACCTGGAGATATTTCTTCTGCGGCATTCTTCCTTGTGGCAGCAAGCATTGTTCCTAATAGCTCTGTAATATTAAAGAATGTTGGCCTAAATCCGACAAGAACTGGTATTATGGATGTTCTCAAGAATATGGGTGCAAATGTATCCATTTTGGATTCTAATGATGAGTTTGAGCCGACAGGTGATCTACGCATTGAGGCATCTACTTTAAAAGGGACTACAGTTGATGGGGAAATTATTCCACGGTTGATTGATGAAATTCCGATTATCGCACTGCTGGCAACACAAGCAGAAGGAACGACCATCATTAAAGATGCAGAGGAATTAAAAGTGAAGGAAACGAATCGTATTGATACGGTAGTTAATGAATTAAAAAAGCTAGGCGCAAATATTGAAGCAACAGAGGATGGCATGATTATACATGGTGGTGCGCCACTTAAAGGTGCTGTAGTAGACAGCCATGGAGACCATCGCATCGGCATGATGCTTGCAGTTGCATCATTAGTTACAGATGGTGCTGTTATTCTTGAGAATGCGGAAGCTATTGCGGTTTCTTATCCTTCCTTCTTTGAACATATGGAAAGTTTAACAAAACAATAAACCAGCACTAAAACAGAGTGGAAAACTCTTAAGTGCAAATAAACCCCATTTTCGAATGGGGTTTATTACGTATTTAGCAGAAAATGAGAAAAACATTCACCAAACTAGGCATAAAACAAATAAAATCATCATAGCTTGTCTAAAAAAAGCATGGTGGTGAGAAAATGGCCTATATTATTGAAAATATAAACATTTTAAAAAAACAGGCTTTAAAGAAAACTTCTATGCTCGTAGACCATAATCGTATTGATGCGTTAAAGGAAACCTTTTGGAAGGGAATTATGAGAATGGATGGAAGTCCATATATTATGACTCCAACACCTATAGTTTACGACAATCATGTAAAGGAATTGCTGGATCCGAAGCAGCAACGAGACTATATTCAAGAAAACCTCATAAAAAAAGGCTGTACAATGTTCGCTACAGCATGTAATGTCAAAAAGGAAAGGGAGCTGTTGGGCGAGCTTAATAAGACAAAAAACAGGCTGTTGAATTGTGCAGTCGATTATGTTATATGTATTAAAATCCCTCTGAAAATCCTTACAACAAGTCTTATCAGAACCTGTAAAAAAGAAAAAATTCCTGCTATAATCATTGAAATAAATAATTCGAATGATTTATATAAAGTGCCATGGGGCTGGATTAAGGAAGCAATCTTTCCATTTAATTGTCCGCTTATCCCTGAATTTTTAATGAGTGATGAGGAAGAACAAAAAAAAGCACAAATAACATGGGCAGCAATTATGCGTGATACTAATATACCTTCTGTCAAAAAAGAATTGGCGGAATGTGATATCATTCCATATGAGGCACTCATTAAAATGGGCATTTACCCTTTTAAAGGCAATATTTATCAAAGCGGAGAAGTGACCTATAATCTTTATGAGAAAAGCCGAACAATCATAAATATTGATGAAAAGGAATTATTTCATTATCATTATAATAGAATCCTTGTCACTTACCATAAAGGCAAATGTATTAGAGCTGGCGAGAAAGTATTCTATTATCCGGGATTTGGGGAGCAGATGGAAATAAAAGTACCTTCCTTCTTTAGCGCAGGAGGAGTTTAGAAAGGATACAAGATGGAAAAAGTAAACGAAATACTATCATTATTAGAGAATGGTCAACAAGCAAAAGCTTTATCATATTATGAGGAAATACTTAATCAAGGTTCGAATGAAGAACGATTCGTGTTAGGGGAGGAATTGTTCCAGCTTGGTTTTCTTGAGGAAGCTAAAGCATTATTCCAAATTTTATTGGAGGCATACCCAGAAGAAGGAGAGCTTTTGGTTATGCTTGCAGAGGCAGAGATGGAAATTGGCAATGAGGAAGAGGCCATTTCACAGCTGGAAAAAATTAACCCGGAAGATGCTAGCTATCCACAAAGCCTTCTTCTGTTAGCAGATTTATATCAAATGGACGGGCTTTATGAGGTAAGTGAGCAAAAGCTTCTTCAAGCAAAAAAAATCCTTCCAAATGAAGTTATCATTGATTTTGCTTTAGGAGAGCTCTATTCCGAGCAAGGCAGAATTACAGATGCCATTAAAGCATACAAAGTTGTTGCCGCAGAGCAGTCAACAGTTGCCGGTGTTAATGTTAACGGAAGAATTGCCGACAATTTAAGTGCAGGTGGAGCATTCGAGGAAGCAATCAACTATTACGAGCTTGCGATTGAAGAAAAAGTGGAGATAAATACAGTGTTTAACTTGGGCTTAACAGCATTGCAAGCAGGACAGCTGACAATTGCCATCAATCGTTTTGAGGAAGTAAAAACTTTAGATCCATCCTTCCAATCCCTATACTTATATCTTGCTAGAAGCTATGAGCAAGAGGAAATGCTGCAAGAAGCGTATGAGACAGTACTTGAAGGCTTAAAGCATGATGAGTTCAATAAAGAACTGTTTTTGCTTGGCGGAAAACTGGCGCTTAAGAACGGGATCGAGGAAGGGGCCGAAAAGCATTTTAGAGAAGCATTGGCAATAGACCCAGAATTTGCTGAAGCTGTGTTGCTTTTAAACAAATTGTTTTTGACACAGGAACGCTTCGAGGATATTATCGAGCTAATAGAACTAATGGATTCTCAAGATATAGAGGAGCCCCAATTATTATGGGATGCAGCAAAAGCCTATCAAGGAAATGAAAATTATTCAGTGGCATTAAACAAATACCAAGAAGCATATACTTTCTTTAAAGAACTCCCAGACTTTTTATACGATTACGGATATTTTCTTTTGGAAGAAGGAAAAAGACAGGAAGCTGCAGAAGTGTTTAATAGCCTTTTAGAAAAAGATCCGAGCAATGAAGAATTTATCGAAATCGTGCAGCGTTTAACAAGCGGCCAGTAAACATTTAGCCAATTGCAGCAAGAAAGATTACGGTGTTAATACAAAAAAATGGTTGCAAGCAGAGGAGGGAAACAAACATGAAAACCCCTGTATCTGTCAACGAAAAAAAAGACTTCATTCGTTGGTTTCTGAATCACTATCAATTAAAAAGAAGAGAATGTGTTTGGATTTTAAATTATTTGATGAGTCATGATCAGCTTATGGAAAAAGTGCATTTTGTTGAAAATGCAGAGAAGTGCCCAAGGGGATTGGTCATGTCCACACATTGTGTTGATGAAGTCCCGTTTCGCTTTTATAAGGAAAATGTCATGACGACAGATGCGGAAAAGTCCTTTCATGATATTCGCTTAAACAGAGATGAAGACATCTATATCCAACTGAATTTTTATGGTTCCAATAAGGCCCATCAGTATGCTGCCGTGCTTGTAGAAAATCCTTTCATGCCAAAAAATCTGCATATTAGTGAAAAAGACCGATTCATTGCAGAGCAATTTCTCGTTGCCAGCATAGAAAAGTTCCAAAAGGAAAAGCTGCTGGAGCTAATAGACGAGGCGCTTGACAATGGAGACGAACATGCATTTCGGGAGCTGACGGATCGTCTTAAGCAATTACAAAGCACAGAGAGCTAAATACAAATACAATAAAAGCGGTCTGGCTAAGCGTTAAAACGTTTGCCAGACTGCTTTTTTGTTCTGTCCTATATAAAAAGACCAAAAACAAATGGAAACTTTTTATGCTATTATTAAAGAAAATAATAATATAAAGGAGGTGGCTGCCTGTATGAATTGGTTACGGTTTATATTAGGAAATCGGTCATTTATTTGGCTGCTGCTTATCGTAAACTTACTTGGGACAATCTATGGTTATTACTGGTATAGATTTCAATTGGCGGAAACGCCGGACATTTTCTTATTATTTGTCCCAGACAGTCCTACTGCAAGCTTGTTTTTTGTGATCGTTTTAATCGCATTTCTTTTCAAACGAAACACGCCTTTATTTGAGGCATTAGCACTCCTAACACTATTCAAATATGGTGTTTGGGCAGTTGTTATGAATTTCCTCGTTTTTGCTAAAACAGGCACTGTAGAGATAGAATCGCTTATGTTAATTGTTTCTCACGGTGCTATGGCCATACAAGGGCTTTTATACATACCATATTACCGAATAAAATGGGTGCATGTTAGCATTGCAGCTATATGGACATTACATAATGATGTCATTGATTATGTATTTGATATGATGCCAAATTATAGCATTCTCAATGAGTCTATGGACCAAATCGGTTATTTCACGTTTTGGCTGAGCATTTTAAGCATTGCGATTTGTTTTTATGCAGCTAAAAGAAAAAACACGTTAACGATTTCTTAAACAAGCAAGTCAAATCCAAAATTTTTTAGTCTATCCTTGTCCGTCCTGACATACATTTTTAATAGTATATCGGGGAGGGACAAGTATGAAGAAGGCTAAATTGGTTGTGTTATTAATGTTATTAATCCTGCTTAAGCCTATTTCTATATCTGTTTATGCAGACCAAGATTCGCCTATAGACGAGTTAGATACATTATCAGATGAAGCACTGCAGTTGGTAAAATCAGAAAGATACGATGATGCAAAAAAAATCCTTGATTATTTTTCTAACCAATTCAGTATAGTGAAGCAGCAACAACGGACATTTACAATGGATGAGCTCCAAATACTCACAGGTGCCCGTGATGAAGCAGTTGAGGTAATCACAAGCCCGTCTGCTGATACGAACGAGCGGATTAACTCTGCAATCAAGTTCAGATTAGCAGTTGATGCAGTTTCAAGCGGCCAGCAGCCACTATGGACGCAAATGGAAGAGCAAGTGATGGCATCCTACAGGGAAATGAAGGATGCTGCCATAAACCAAAACAAAGTGGAATATGAAGCGAAATTAAATTCCTTCCTGACGCTTTACCAAATTATAAACCCAAGCTTGAAGCTGGATGTGACAACAGCGCAATTTCAAAAACTGAATACACTTGTGGATTTCCTTGATACATACCGCCTTCAAGTCTTCACAAAAGCTGAGACAAAAGAGCTGGACGAGTTAGAAGCAGAGCTTGAGGACGTATTTAATCAAGTGTATGAAGATGAAGCAGATCCGTCCCTTTGGTGGGTAATTATTTCAACTGGAAGCATCATTATCCTTACATTATCCTATGTTGGTTGGAGAAAATATTTAGGAGATAAGGAAGAGAAGAGAAGAAGACATAAAAGGCCATAACATTTGACTCTTAGTTTCTCCCTGCTTAAAATAATAACTACTAACTCGAGATATGGGGGAAAAAGCATGTTTATTATCTACTTCATCATCATACTCATCATTCCTCTATGGGCACAAATGAGGGTAAGTGGGGCATACAAAAAATATTCAAAAGTAGCTGCTTCTTCTAATATGACTGGAAGGGAAGTTGCAAGAAGAATTTTGGATTCCAACGGATTATATGATGTATCTATTGAAGAAACGAGAGGCGTTCTGTCTGACCACTACGATCCACGGTCAAAAGTTGTCCGTTTGTCTACAAATAACTATCACGGGCATTCTGTTGCCGCTTGTGCGATTGCGGCACATGAAGTTGGCCATGCCATTCAAGACCAGCAAGAATATGCTTTCCTGCGTTTCCGGCATGCATTGGTTCCAGTTGCCAATATCGGCAGCAATTTTTCGTGGATACTTATATTAATCGGAATGCTGCTTGGTGCAAGCAATTTTGTTCTGTTAGGAATTATTTTTATGGCAGCAGCCGTCCTGTTCCAATTTATAACACTTCCAGTTGAGTTTAACGCATCAAACCGTGCAATGGATGAAGTGGTCGCATTAGGAATTATTCGCAATGATGAGGAAAAAGAAACGAAAAAAGTCCTAAATGCAGCAGCCCTTACCTATGTTGCGGCAGCAGCAGTAGCCATACTCGAATTGCTGCGACTAATTATGATTTATACAGGAATGCAAAGAAACGACTAGT
>Ga0209463_1000046_pt1 | contig 104667 bp, 101 predicted proteins | sample AgamicMgSfrz_FD_187169 | JGI IMG/M metagenome (GOLD analysis project Ga0209463, IMG submission 187169) | Agave microbial communities from Guanajuato, Mexico - Mg.Sf.rz (SPAdes) (version 2) | ecosystem: Host-associated > Plants > Phyllosphere > Phylloplane/Leaf | place: Guanajuato, Mexico... | reverse complement strand
TTGTGTACGGTTGACGATGACCTTGCTTTTTATGATAGTTTTTCTTCGCTTTGTATTTGAAAACGATGATTTTCTTTTGACGGCCTTGTTTTTCAACTTTAGCTGTAACAGTAGCTCCTTCAACAACTGGGCTTCCTACTTTTACATTTTCTCCGCCAACGAAAAGAACACGGTCAAAAGTAACTGTCTCACCAGCTTCACTGTTCAATTTCTCAATGTAGATAGCTTGACCTTCTTCAACTTTGATTTGCTTTCCGCCTGTTTCAATAATTGCGTACATTAAAATGCACCTCCTTGTTATACTAAGACTCGCCAATCGCAGGCGCTTTGTGTTAACAAAGACTTATGTAACCTGTTCTGAGCGGTTGTAGTAGCGGGTGCTACAAACAACATTAAAATACTATCATGATTTTCGAATACTGTCAATCAATCGTTTTGTTTCTATCCTTCTATTTTTTTGGACCGATATATTTAATATGATAATGCGGAACTGCGAAGGTTTCTTCCTGCAGCTGAATCTGAATGCCAATCGCTTCTTCCAGCCTCTTTAAATGTACATTGTTCTCTCCTGCAAAAATCGTAATCACATCAGCAGCAGCTTGGATTTCCACCACTTCATGATCACTTCTCTGATATTCCCATACTTCCCGCTCCAGCTTGAATGCCACACTTTCTGCACTCATAACAGAACCTGTGCCATCACACACTGGACATTTGGTCTTGACTGCTTCTGCTAATGGAATGACTGTTTTTTTGCGGGTAATTTGGAGAATACCAAGATCCGTAAAGCCGATCACACGCGTTTGCCTACTGTCCTTCTGAAGCTCCATTTTCATTACTTCTTCAATTTTCTTTTGATGCTCCTTTGGCATATCAATAAAATCTATTAAAATAATGCCTGAAAGATCTCTAATTTTCAGTTGTCTGGCTGCTTCAACTGCAGCATATCTGTTTGTTTCTAATGCAGTTTGCTCTAGGTTATGTCTGCCTTCATACTTGCCTGTATTAACATCAATTACTGTTGCCGCCTCTGTTTCATCAATAATGAGATAAGCTCCCTTTTCAAGCCAAACAATTCTCTTCAAAGCGTCTTGGATTTCTTTATCGACTTGATAAGAAGAAAACAGATTCTCTTTATCGGAATGATAGTAGAATTTCAAGTGAGGAAATACAGTACTCCATGCTTTTGCTTCGCCAGGAACATCCACAAGTACTTCCCCAGCCTCCATCTTTTCAAAAATCCGAAAAAGCTCTTTTGTAAACTCATCGTTTGCCAGAAGCAGTGCCGGCCTTTTTGTTTTTGCAGCTTCCCTCTCCAGAAGGATATGCTTCTGCCGCAAAGAATCAACTTCTTTTGCAAGTGTTTCTTCCTCAGCATTAGCTGCACTTGTCCGGAAAATGAGACCTTCGGTTTTTGCTGTAAGTTTTTTGCCGAATGTCCGCAAATGCTTTTGTTTTTTAGGGTCTGCGATTTTTTTTGAGACAGCAATATATCGTCCTTGCGGCATATACACAAGGCTTTCCTTCTGCAGTTCAATTATCCCTGTCAGCTTCGGTCCCTTCGTTCCTGTCGCATCTTTAACAACCTGGACTAGCAGTTTTTCTCCCTGTTTCACATAAGCAGATATGCTCCTGCTCTTTTTATCTTCTAATGCTGTTTCATCAGCAGAATAAGAAGCAAGCTTATCCTTTTGCAGATAGCAGTTTTTTTCTTCTCCAATATCAACAAATACAGCATTCATCCCCGGTATAACCTTTGTTACAAAACCAGCATAAATATTGCCGACAGCTGACTTTTGCTGAGGCTGCTGAATATATAATCTTTGTAATTTATGATCAGCGAGATAAGCGAACCGCTTCTCTCTTGTTTTAATATTCACTAACACCTTTTCCAAATCATTCATCCTTTTTATTCCTTGATTCCTCTATTGTACATGAAATATATTCTTGAAAGAAAGCAGCATAAAGAGATGTCTGCAACTTTCCAGACACCTCTAATATTTACCGATAAAGCAAATCCCCGATTTTTGCTGTTACTAGCTTTTCTGCAAAATAAGCATGAAGCACTTCATTTTCATCTAAAGAGTGGCTCACTTTCCCTTTTTTCAAAATAATCGGATGCTTGCAGCCGCGATGGAATCGTTCCAACACATGAAATACTAGGTCCTCTTCCTTGACCTCTAGCGGCATAAGCTTTCTCAATTCATTTGTCTTACCATAATATCTCTCCAGCAAAAACCGCAGGAATATATAGCGTCTCTGCTTCCATTCATAAAATATAGAAAACCACAGGAACAAGAGGATAATCCAAGCGTTAAGATTTGCCGGCATAAATAAAAGGACGACAGCTAAAAACAGCAAAGTGCCTGTCAGGGATAAAAGAAGCGTCCATTTATGGGCTGCTGGAAATGATTTTTTTAAAGATAAGAACAAAAACATGATTTTCCCTCCATCCAACGGCCAAATAGGAAGCAAATTAAAACAGAAGATCATAATATTAAATTCCAGAAAGGTGTCAAAAAGGTATTCAGACATTAAGCCTTGTTCATAAACCAAATAACCTAAGCCAACCATCCATATATGCTGGATCGGACCTGCTGCAGTAACTATCGCTTCCTCTTTCAACGGCCTGTTCCCATGCTCATCCATTTCTGCCACACCACCAAAAGGGAGCAGGGCAATCCGTTTAATTCTCCATGAGAAAGATGCAGCCGCCATTGCATGGCCCAATTCATGAACCATAATAATGAACAGCAGCAGGCATAATTCATAAAAATGGGCGGTTATGACGCCGATGCCAATAACTGCCCATAAGAATGGATGTATATAAATGGATTGAAATACTCGAAGGTACTTATTCAAACTCAATCACCTGAATAGGATCGATAAAATCATTGTCTTTTTTAATAGCAAAATAGAACAAGCCTAATGTCTCATTTGTTCCATAGCCCGAAGCTGATCCAACCTTGCTTCCTTTTTTGACAGTTTCATAAATATTTACATCAACCTCATCCAAGTTTCCATACCATGACTCACTCTTGTCACTGTGCTGTATGACAACAGTATGACCAAACCCATCTTTCTCTCCGATAAAAGTGACTGTCCCTTCATTCATTGCCTGCACAGTCGTGTCACTACCAGTCTCAATAGCTACTCTCTGTCCAGTGTCAGTAAAGTCCTCTAAAATTTTCCCTGAGGCAGATAGTGCATATTGTTGTAATTGATCTTCACCTGCCGGTTCTTCCTCGCTTGTATTGGAAGGTAAAAATGCAAGTGGCTTACCAAACTGACCTTCATACCAATCAGCGACAAACGCAAAATTAAACTCTTGATTCATTGCTTGCCTTATCGACGTTTCGGCTTTTTGAAAGGAAGGGGATTGATTCCTCACTACAATTGCCACAATTAAAAATAGTACAGCTGCACCTAGAATTTTTAATAGAAATAAGTCCTTCCGGAACAGCGGATGAAAATCATCTTTTTTATCGTTCTCATAATAAAAAGTGCTGTGGTCGTTGGATTCCTCCTCATCATTCCATAGAACCCTTCTCTCCACATTTTTTTGCATTCTTTCGCGCTCTTTCTTCCTCTTTTCGATTCTTCTCCGGATTTCGTCTGCCCGTGAACTCACAAATCTCTCCTCCCCCAACACCTTGTCCTAATACTCTCATTCTATGAAATGGTTGAGCAGAGTATGACAGGACAACAATAATTTTCAAAGCATATTTACAAGCTTTTCTGTTAATATTGGCATTTTCACAAGTAGTTTTGTTATTATTAATGTAACTGTTTATGGAACACAATTGTCCATGCGAGTATCTCTACTCTCTGGAACAATTTACATAATCGTTAATTAAAAAGGAGGTCTTTCATGGACAATTGGATTACGCATACAATGGAGGAATTTGGTTATATAGGGATATTATTGTTAATAACACTGGAAAATATCTTTCCTCCAATTCCGTCAGAAATCATTTTGACATTTGGTGGTTTTATGACTACCTATACAGAAATGACGATGCTGGGTGTTGTCGCTGTTTCCACTATCGGTTCGGTTCTTGGAGCTGTAATTCTTTACTGGGTTGGAACATTATTAAACATGGAAAAGATAGAAAGAATAGTAGATAGATGGGGACATATTATTAGACTGACAAAAGAAGACATACATAAAGCAAACGGCTGGTTCGAAAAATACGGATACTGGACTGTCTTCTTCTGCCGTTTTATCCCGCTTATCAGAAGCTTAATTTCCTTGCCGGCGGGGATGGCAAAAATGAACTTCGGCATCTTCTTTGTTTTGACCACTCTTGGTACACTTATTTGGAATTTTGTGCTGATTCGAATTGGAGCGGCAGTAGGTGATTCATGGGAAACAATAGTCGGCTATATGGATATATACTCCAACATCATTTATGCCATTCTTGCAATTGCTATAATCGGCTTCCTTTTCTTGTATATTCGCAAACGCCTATTAAAATCATAATTAGTTACAGCCCCCTGTCCATAACAGGGGGCTGTATAAAAAGCATATATAGTTTCAATCATCTGTTAAAAAGTATTTTACTATTATTTTTGTGCAATATAAGACTAATTTAATTTCCCAGGAGGAATGACATGGAAGTTTTTGCAGAATACATAGCAAATATCGATAACCCGCAGCACCGCGAACGAACAGCAGAAGTTTTAAATTGGGTAGCTGAAAAATACCCACATTTAGTGCCAAAAATAGCGTGGAAGCAGCCGATGTTTACAGATCATGAAACATTTATTATCGGCTTCAGCATCGCCAAACACCATATGGCTGTGGCACCTGAAAGAGTAGTGATTGATCGTTTTACAAATGACATTATAGCGTCAGGCTATGATCACACTAAAGAATTAGTACGCATTAAATGGGATAGCCCGGTTGATTACTCATTGCTTGAGAAATTAATTGAATTTAATATTTCCGATAAGGCAGACTGCATAACTTTTTGGCGGAAATAAGAAAACAGCTTTGGAATAAGCTGTTTTTTTTGCTCCAAAAAAGTAAATTTCCCTTAATCACGATTTCCTTACTTAACTTATTGCCAACAAGTTATTAAGAGCTATACATAACTTTACAGCTGTAAGATCATACTAACAAAATGTTTTGGAGGTGGATTTATGGATAATAAAGACTTTCAACAAATTTATAATGAATATAAACACCAAGGGGAAGAGCAAGCTCAATTGGAAGTCATGGACGATGTTGATACAGAGGCAGAAAAAATCATTGCAGTGCGTAAAAATGATGACGATGATATTATTGCTTTTAAAACAAGCAGCGGAAGAGAATTAGATTATCTTACTGCACTCGATGAAGCAAAAGCGGGAAAGTTAGCCCATGTAGATGTTTTTCATAAGTATGGCAGGGATATTATACGAAGTGAACCTGATGGTATTAAAGAGAATAATTTAGATCAGCTACCTTCATTTTAACATTTGATCTACCATCTAAATTAAAAAACTGCCGACAAACTTAGTTTGTTCGGCAGTTTTTTTAAGTGCTGATTTATTTTGCTCCAAAGAACATTTTTATGCGAGCAAATACGCCTTTAGATTCCTCTTCTAAATGCTGAAGCGGCACAGTCTCCCCTAATATTCTTCTCGCAATGCTGCGATAGGCAAGGGATGATTTGCTGTTTGGATTTAACGCGATTGGCTCACCGCTGTTTGAGGCTTTAATGACTTCATCATCATCTGCCACAATTCCAAGTAAATCAATAGAAAGATGGGTTGTCACTTCATCGATGTCAAGCATGTCGCCGCTTTTCATCATATGATTTCTAATACGGTTGATGACAAGCATTGGTCTTTCAATATGATCTTCTTTTTCAAGAAGGCCGATTACCCTGTCAGCATCACGCACAGATGATACTTCGGGTGTAGTAACAACAATCGCTTTGTCTGCACCAGCAACAGCATTTTTGTAACCTTGTTCAATTCCCGCCGGACAATCAATTATTATATAGTCGTAATCTTGTTTAAGTTTAAGGACAAGCTCCTTCATTTGTTTCGGCTGTACTGCTGTTTTATCACTTGTTTGGGCAGCTGGAAGCAAATAAAGTAAATCATCAAATCTTTTGTCTTTGACAAGCGCTTGATGAATTTTGCATCTTTCCTCCACAACATCCACCAAGTCATAAATTATTCTATTTTCCAATCCCATTACAACATCAAGATTGCGGAGACCTATATCTGTATCTATTAAACACACTCTTTTTCCTTGCAATGCAAGGGCAGTCCCTATATTAGCTGAAGTGGTGGTTTTGCCGACTCCACCCTTTCCAGACGTTACAACGATAGCCTCACCCATTATTTTGTCCCCCTTCCAATTTTGTCAAATTCGGTCTTAGGTGCGTCAAAACTTGTAATCTATCAATCATTATTTCACTGTTATCCACATAAGCACATTCCATTTCCCGCTTTTCGCCACCGGGATACTCATCGGGAGAACGGGTAATCAAGCTGCTGATGCGCAGCTGAGTAGGTTTCATGACAGATGCTGTGACAATCGCTTTCTCATTCCCATTAACACCTGCATGCGCTATACCTTTCAAACTTCCCATTATAAAAATATTGCCTCCTGCAACCACTTTCCCGCCAGGATTGACATCACCAATCAGCAGTAAATCACCTGGAACTTCCAAAACCTGCCCTGAACGAACAATACTAGCGACGGAGACAATGTCCGACTCTTCTACCATTTTTTCCGCTTCCGATTTTGTGATGATATTGCTGTTTATATCTTGTACAGAGAGATTTTTCTTTGATTCAATTGCTTCAATCAGCTCTTCTTTCTGATCCTCTGTTATGTATCTATTGCCAAGCTCCACATTTACCGTAATGTTCTGCTTCTCCCCGTGCATGTTTGAGCTTTCACGAAGCTTATCATCAAGCTCCCTCATCATGTCTTCATAGGAACAATTGTCATGGAGATGAAGGCTTAAGCCATTTTTTGTCCCCTTAATAGTTACTAACTGCTTTCTTTTCATTACAAGATGTTCACCTCTACTAGAAAAAGGAATGATCCTCATCTGTCTATCTAAAAAAAATAGTCTCGTTCCTGCTATATATTCGACAAAACTTTATAAAAATCCTCTTTAAAAGGAAGGAAGAATTGAAAAATAAGCATTAAATGATGGCAATACTAGAAAAATCCCTTCCCATAAAGCAAAAAAACGCTTTATGAAAAAGGGTTATTTCCATACCATAAAAAATGCGAAATCAATCATTGCCTTCTCCGGCATACTTCTCAAAAATTCGCTTATACGGGTATGCAGCAATCACAAGAAAAATTGCGTTTAATACTAAAGTTGGGACAAGGCGTAAATTAAGAAAATTAGCAAATTCCATGCTGGTCAAATGAATAAGAAAGTTCATTTCATACACAATCAGCTCTAATATGCTCATACCCAATAAAGATATTACAGAAACCACAAGCAAATTAGCATGCAGCACCTTCATTATTTTGCTTGTCAAATAGATGATAAAAGGAAAGACAAAGAAGTAGATTCCAAGCACTTCCGTATACACGATATCTACAAGCAAGCCAAACACAAAAGCATAAATAATCGCTGTATTGCGGTTCGCATAAATAGAGAAAAAGAAAATAGTAATAATTAAAAAGTGCGGCACTAAAATTTTATTCGACAAAAATTCTCCTGGCAGCAGCTCGACGAAAATGCTTTCGAGGATGAACATGAATGCAATTAAACATCCGATCCAAAACTTTTTCATTTGTCTTCCTCGCCGCTCTCGCGTTTTACGACAAGAACATGCTCAATATCATAAAAATCTGCTGATGGCTCAATATAAGCCTTTTTCGCCAGTCCGTATTCATCTGATTCAACCTTCACTACTTTTCCAATCGCTAAATCCGGCGGGAATACTCCACCCAATCCAGAAGTAGTGACGATTTGGCCCTTTTTCACTTCAAGGCCGTCGGGAACTTCCTCCCATGTCATAATAAGGTGTTTCGATTCTTTATCATAATCCTCGATTAATCCGAATACAGATGTTTTTTTGTTTTTATCTTTCGTGTTCTCATCCTTTTGTATATATGCGGATATTCGGTTTGACGGGTTTTCTGAGCTTAACAGTTGGACAGTGGATGTATTTGCACTAACAGATTTCACCTTTCCGATTAAACCTGCAGATGTGATAACAGCCATGTCGACCTCCACACCATCGTTTTTACCTCTGTTTATCGTAATCAGTTCATTCCATTGAGAAGGGTCCCTGCTGACGATTGTTGCCTTTAAATAACCACTGTCGTTTAAAGAAGGATATTCGTCGACAATCTTCTGCAATTCTTCATTATCCTTTTGCAGACCCTGCACCTGTGCTTTTAAAAGTCCGTACTCTTCTATCTTTGCTTTTAATTCTTTGTTTTCTTGATATGTATCTTGCAAGTCTTTTACATTATCAATGACACCTGCCACATAGTGGACAGGCCTTGAAACTAGGGTTTGCACCCAGCCGGTCGTGTCTTTAATAAATTGTTCCGGCCAGGTAAGCTTTGAACGGCTTAAAGAAAACCCTATCAATGCCACGAGAATAATAATGCTAACAAGCAAAATAATCAATCGTTTATTCATAAAAAACTGTGGCATGACAAAACACCTCTAAAGGAATTATCGTGAATCTTTTGCTTTGTTTTTAAACAGATGGATATGATCAAGGGCTTTGCCAGTTCCGGTTGCCACACAATCTAAAGGATCCTCTGCAATAACGACAGGCATTTTTGTCTCTTCACTGATAATCTTATCCAGGTTGCGAAGAAGCGCACCGCCTCCAGTAAGGACGATACCTCTGTCCATGATATCTGCAGCAAGCTCTGGAGGAGTTTTCTCCAATGTTACCTTCACCGCGTCAACAATAGCTGCAACTGTATCCTTTAAGGCAATTGCAATCTCTTCTGCCGTTATTTTGATTGTTTTCGGAAGACCTGTCAGCAAGTCTCTTCCGCGAATATCCATGTTTTCCATTTCCCCAGGGCTGCCTGCACTGCCGATTTCCACTTTAATGCTTTCTGATGTTCTTTCCCCGATCATCAAGTTATACGTCTTGCGAATATAATTCACAATTGCATCATCCATCTCATCTCCGGCAATACGAATGGATTGGCTCGTTACAATACCGCCCAGTGAAATGATTGCCACTTCGGTTGTACCTCCACCAATGTCAACAACCATGCTACCTGTTGGCTCCCATACAGGAAGGTTAGCTCCAATTGCTGCAGCAAACGGCTCTTCGATAGTATATGCATCGCGGGCTCCCGCTTGGCGTGTAGCGTCAATTACAGCCCTTTCTTCTACTGCAGTAATGCCAGATGGCACACAAACCATTACATAAGGTTTTCCTGAGAAATACCCTTTGTTTCTTGTAGCTTGTTTAATATAGTACTTCATCATAGTAGCTGTTGTTTCGTAATCAGCAATAACTCCATCCTTCATTGGTCGAAGTGCAACGACATTACCAGGTGTTCTCCCGATCATATTCTTTGCATCATTTCCGACTGCGACAATGCTTTTCGTATCTGTTTGCAGCGCGACAACAGATGGTTCTCTTACCACAATGCCCTTTCCTTTTACATAAACTAATGTGTTCGCTGTTCCTAAGTCAATTCCAAGGTCTCTTGTTCCAATTCCAAACATATTGTATCTCCCTTTCTGAAACTAAGTGCTAAATTTTAAGCAGGTAGATTTTCTCCTTGTTATCATAATCATATATTTTTTGTCATATTCAGACATATTTAGGCAAAAAAATCATAAACAATATTATATCTTAAATATGGATAAAAGAACAGTCTCATATATATCCTTTTTCCTTTAGACTTACAAATTTATTTTCCCCAATAATGATATGATCGAGCAAATCTATCCCGATGATTTTGCCGCTTTCTGCCAGCCTTCTTGTTACCTCCACATCCTCCCTGCTTGGGGAGGGATCACCGGAAGGGTGGTTATGCAGGCAGATGATCGAAGCTGCTGAACGCTTAATCGCTTCCTTGTATACTTCTCTAGGATGAACGATGCTCGCATTCAAGCTGCCTATAAAAATTGTCTGCTTATGCATGACAATATTTTTCGTATTGAGGTACATGCAGATAAAATGCTCCTGTGAGAGGAACCTCATTTCATCCATCAAGTATTTGGCGGCATCCTCAGGAGAGCGTATCGCATACCTCTCCTTAAAGGCAAGCTTTGAAACACGCCTGCCCAGCTCCAATGCCGCCAAAAGCTGCAGCCCTTTGGCCGTTCCGATGCCCTTGATTGCCTTCAGCTCGTCCAATGTTGAATCCTTCAAGATTCTCAACCCATTAAAGTGGTGGAGCAGCCTATTGGCAACATCCAAGGCAGATTCGTCCTTCGAACCTGTCTGGATGAGTATGGCAATCAGCTCCTGATTGGTTAAGCTTTCAGCACCGTTAAGCATAAAACGTTCTCTGGGGCGCTCCTCTTCCGGAAAATCTTTAATTAATATAGAGTCCATGCTTATATTATCCTCCTATCGTCTATTCTATGAAGAGAACAGAGATGGGGGAGTAAACCTTTTTAATGAGGCATGTCAAATCCAAGGGCCCGCAGCTCACGGATGGTCCTGGATATCGGCAGTCCAACTACCGTAAAATAATCTCCTTTGATTTCTTTCACCAAAAGCCTGCCAACTCCTTGAATGCCATAGGCACCAGCCTTATCAAACGGTTCCCCGGTGTCGAGATATGCGTTTATTTCTTCATCTGTTAGCTCCCAAAACAGAACATTTGTTTTTTCAAAAAAAACGGTATGCTTTCCATTTACCGCGATGGATACACCTGTATAAACAGCGTGCTCCGCCCCGGACAGTTCCTTTAAGGTCTGATACGCATCTTTTCTGGATACAGGTTTTCCGAGGACATTCCCATTATGGTATACAATCGTATCCGCACCTAAACAATAGCTTTCAGGATTTGCCTTGGAAATAGCATCCGCCTTTCTTTTGGCCAATTCCATCACTATTTCTCCAGGTGCAAGGGACTTGTCAAAACTTTCATCTGCATCGCTGCTGGAAACTTCAAAAGATATATGAAGGTCTTCAAGGAGCGCTTTTCGTCGAGGAGAAGATGAGGCTAATATGAGGGTTTTCTTAAACATAATTCCACCAACCTAACATTTCATAATGGGAGATACAAACCTATCCTATCAAAGAATACATACATATACAATTTTCAACGAGAAAATTTTAACAAACAGTAAATGAAATGTAACATGACGTAATATGTAGAAATATATCGAAAATTCCCTTTGACTTCTCTTCTTAAATATGACGTAAACATCATGTATTTAGTTTCAAAGAGTTACAAATTTTGTCCATAAAAATAAAGGAAGCATTTTGCTCCCTTTATTATTTCCCAGGTAATATAGAGTTTATGAACCAATTTCGACATAGTTTGCCAAAAAAGCCAAAAGCGACTTTTGAACGGTTTCTTGATTGGCTGCACCGCTATCCTGTTCCAGGACAGCCGCACCGTTAACTCCGGCTGTGAGACCTTCGGCTGCTTTTTTGATAGATTCATCCTTAAATCCACTTACCTTCAAATCATTCAGCAGCTTTTGCTGTTCGACTAGTTTTTTCGCTGTTTCCTCTTGGATAGGGCTGCCAGCATAAGCACTTGTCAAGGCAGCACTTGCAGCACTGTATATTTCTGGGGCAGCATCAAGGAACTGTTTTTCAGCCTCGCTGACGTTGCCTGCTTCGCCACCAGGAAAAATCATTTCTTTTGCGAAAGGTTTTTCTCCATCTTTTTCTATATCTGTTTTTAACTCTTTTGCACTGTCTATATCAGCTGTCACGCCTAAATAAATGGCGTATTTCCCGTCAACTGCCACTTTTTGTGCGAATATTCCTTTGTTTATAAGCTCATCAATCTCTTTATCTGCGGCCTCTTCTGTTGTATAGATATTATTTTGCACAACAAAGGTGCTGATTTCTTCTTTTGTCGCCTCTACTGATCCGGATGCAGGTTCATTACTGCTGCTGTCGCCGCCTTCTGTTTGTGCAGGTGCTGTAGAATTGTTACCTGCGATTGCTGTCTTATCAGTATCGACCATTTTCAACAGCACGAAACCGAATCCTGTCCCTAAAACAATCGCAAAAAACACAGCAAAAAAAATCGATACAACCATCCCTTTTGATAGATTTCTTTTGCTGCCTTTCTGCTTCTTCTTTAAAAGCATATTTTGCTTTTTGTCCTTATCAGTTTGCAATTGAAATTCCTTTATGTCGTCGGATTCCTCGTCACTAGAATTAGGAAGAATCCAGTCAAAACTTTCATCTTCAAGTGCTTCGCTGCCGGCAGCAACTTCTTCAGCCGAGTTTTTAGGCACCATAGAATCCTTGTTATTTACAAAAGCATCCTGTTGGGTGTCTGCTTTCGGTTGTGATTCGTTGTTTTGGAACGGACGGTCTTTTCCGTTGATTTTGATCGTAATCGTTTTGCGGTTCTCCGGCTTTTCTGTCACTCGTCCTACCTCCATTTACTAGTTTTGTCCATCCTATCATACTAGCAAAAAAAAATAACAAGACTTTTGTCGTCTTGTTATAGAATGATTTCGTCAAATTCAGTTTTTATTAGACACAATCAGACTCACTTTTAAGTCCTTATACTGGATAGCTTGATCTTCCCCTTCGTTCGTGCAAAGATTCCGTTTTTCACCTAATGCAAACTGCAACCGTTTCATTATTATTTATTGTGACGTAACTGTCGACAGAAGGCGGTCTTTCATGTTTAGTTTACAAATTTCTTTTTCCTAAATATAATCATATAGGTGTCTCCATAACTCTTTAAAGAAATAGATTTAGATACCAATTAATCAGACTATTACCATAAAAATAGCTGATAAGCGTGCCAATCACGATAAATGGACCAAACGGAATCGGTCTGCTTTTTTTCACTTTACCTGTAAACATGCCAATAAGGCCGCCTACAGTGCCAAATAATGTTGAAAGAAAAAAGGTTAGGAGAACAAGCTCCACACCAAGCACCAAGCCAATCACGGCAAACAGCTTAATGTCACCGCCGCCCATGCCGCCTTTACTGACAACTGCAATCACATACAACAGCACAAAACCGACAACTGCTCCAAGTAAACTGTCCCACCAAGGATCCAGTTGAATAAAGATTCGTTCTGCAAAAAGCAAGCTGCCGAAAAACAACAGCACCTTATCTGGAATAATCATGTATTGAATGTCGGAAACAGTGATGATCATCATTAAAGAGATGACCGTCCACGCTACAAGAAGCTCTGCCTCCCAGCCGAGAATAACTGGGCATAAAACAAAAAGAATACCTGTCAAAAGCTCAAATATAGGATATAAGGGAGAAATTGATGCCTTGCAGCCCCTGCATTTCCCCCTTACGAACATATAGCTTAAAACAGGTATTATTTCTAGCGTTGATAAAGTATGCCCGCAATACGAACAATGTGATTTTGGCTTTACAATTGATTTTTTCAATGGAACTCTGAGCCCGACAACGTTATAAAAAGAGCCTAGTGTTATTCCGTATAGGAAGATTAGTAGGTAGATCATATAGGATTACCTCAACTATCAATTAAATGTGTTGTCATTACTTTCTCTACCAGCAGCGTTTATTCCTGCTAAAGTAGCATAAGTATATGTAATATTTATACTTCTATTTTCATAAACATCACCAGTATAAATCCGGCCTCAAGCATATTCACATTCCATGGAGCCAGATTTATCGAAAACAAAAGCAACATCAATCGGAGAACGGTTCATATTTGTCGCCTTTCCTTCTGGCGAAAGACGAATATCTATACTTCCTTGTGCCGAGCTGTTTGCCGGTTTATCAATAACACTTTGTGATGGTGTCACTGTAAAATTAACTGTTGGAGTTGATGCTGCTGCATTTGCATTGAATGGTATCAACAGCATTGTCAGTACTGACAATATAATAAATTTACTAAAAACTAACGCTCTCCTCATTTCCCCACTCCGTTCTTGCTACTGGTAACCTATATGATATAGTAACTACCTTATATCAAGGACTTTTGAACTAGGATAGTTTTTTCTGCTTCCAATATCGTTCTGTTCCAATGTGTTATCGTCCCCTTTACCCTAATCCTTTAGTTGCAGCCTAGTAGTATGTTTAAAAAATGCATAAAAAAAAGAACTGCTATTAACTAGAAGTTCCTTATGCCAAATCGGCTATTTCATATAGCATGCAACACGATTCCGACCTGCCCGCTTTGCACCGACATAGAGCGCTCTGTCAGCATGTCTTATTAATGCCATTGCCTCTTCAGCTTGCTCAGGCGCGCATGCAAGTCCTAGTGATGCTGTGATACTTACCTGCAATTCGCTTTGTTTATCATCTATATTTTGTTTAATCGAAAACGGACGTGTTTCAATCATTTTTCTCAAGAATTCTGCAAGTTCCTCGGCTTCATCCATTTTTGCATTTTCAAGGAGGATGACAAATTCTTCGCCCCCATATCTTGCTACTACTCCGTGTTTGTCTATGAATTTTGCGACTCTATCTGCAAACTCGATTAGGATTTCATTACCTGCTTGATGGCCATACGTATCATTGATTGATTTAAAATGGTCGATATCGAGCATAATGACAGTCAAACTCTTAATGATATCGTTATTCATCTCCGAAAACTTCGCCGTTAAGAGCTTCTCAAAATACCGGTAATTATAAAGCTTTGTCAGTCCACAGCGCTCGCTGTTTTCCTTTGTTTTCTCAAAGTATCTCGCATTGTCAAGTGCAACTGCAAACTGGGTGCACAACAGATCCAATATCATCAGCTTTGTGTGTGCAAATGCCTTCTTTTGTGTACTTCCCAGAAGCAGGATACCAATGACTGCTTTGTTTTTGATGATTGGCATGCACAGGACACTTTCAATATAATCGGGCATAAAGCCTTTGTTTAGTTCTTCCCAATCTTTGCGCCTGTGGTAGACTGCCGGTTTTTTTATTGCGAGTACTCGGCCGATAATCCCTTCATTTTCCTTCAGCACATCGGAGAAAATCGGGAGCTTCTTCTGCTTCTCTACTCTGGCAATTGACTCTAGCTCATTTTTGCTGTTTACCTGATCTACATATACAACATCAACTTTAATCAATTCAAAGATGCTGTCGATAAACAAATTAATTGTTTCCTTTACAAATAAAGCTTGAGACAACTGATGCCCAATTTCTGCAATCTTTTTCAAATAATCATTAATGGTTTGACTTGAATGATATAGTCTCAAAACAACAGATAAGCAGATGAAAGGAATTCCAATTAAAACAAGAGACATCAAGCCAATATCCAAATACATAATGTACAATGCAAAACCGACAGGATACGTAATTAGTGTCGTAAAGAATTCCCATATAACATCTTTGGTGAGGAAACTTGTCCTTCTTTTATATACTAGACGATCAATGAGATAAATGATGACAGCATTCAAAACAAAATAAACTAAAGGATAAAAAAGAATAAGCATAAAAGAGTCAAAACGAAACAGAATGTCGGTTCCATGGCTCCCGCCAAGGCTGTAGTAGATCATTCCGCTCAAGACGGAAACGAGAAAGAACATCGCTGAATTCATCGGTAGCCGAAAAATAGATTTTTTATCAAGACGCATTTGCAGCATTAATGTGAATAACGCTATTTGCACAAGAACTGTCTCTATAAATAACCCAAAAATTAAAAAAACAGAGATGGTTGCCCACTGCAGGAAGAAAACAGGGGTTCCATTAATCATCATTGGCATGCTTGCAACAATTGCCATAAATATTAAAAAAGCAAGCACATCACCATATTCCCCTGATATGTTCGGTGGGTATAGGTGATATGTCAGCAATAAGCCAAAAGGTATAAGAACTATCCAAATTGCCCATATTATTTTTTTAGTAGATGATTTAACCAAGTTTTCCACCTAATTTCTCCTCAAAAAAATGCATTGCCCTATGGTGCCTTTCCATAGGCTAATTTATTTCATTTTACGAAATTTCAAACTTTTTACCTATTAATATTATACTATATTTTTTTATTGCAAAAATATATAAAAATTTGTAAAAAATTCTGTTACTTTACTCCTGAATTTCGTTCTTTCCAAAAGGCAAGCACATTTGACAAGAAATATAGGGAGCCAGTTATGACAAGCATCTCCTGTTCTTCAAGGGTTTCGAGTCTTTCTGTGATTGATTTTCTCCAATCATCTGTGAAGTATTTATTAGGGTGGCTGCTTTCTTTAAACAACGCCTCACCTGCTGCTGCACGTGGGAAGTCGAAGCTTGTGAAAGTGATGTCTGCTGCAGCTTGTCCTAACTTTTCAATCATTTTATCTGTCTTCTTATCAGACAATGCAGCAAACAAGACGCTCTTCTTTTTATCTTTGTATCTTGTTTGTAACACATCAACTAATGCCTCGACCCCTTCCTGATTATGTGCACCGTCTACTAGCACATACGGATCTTTAGAGAGAATTTCCAACCTGCCGGCCCATCTCGCATGAAGTAGTCCTGTCTTAATATCCGCTTCACTCACCTTTAAGCTATCTTTAACAAGCATAGCAGCCATTACGGCAAGAGAGGCGTTCTCTGCTTGATGCTCTCCTAGCATGCCAATCTGCAAATCGTTAAGTTTTGTTGCTGCAGTTTTGAATGTGAAGCTTTCACCATCTTCGTTCGATTGATAATCTTCCACGATAAAATGTTTGCCTAATAAATAGTAAGGAGCATTTTCCTCCTTCGCTCTACGGACGATTACTTCCTCTGCTTCCTGCTGTTTGACTGCAGCAATAACTGGCGTGTTTTCTTTTATAATCCCAGCTTTTTCAAACGCTATTTCGCTGTATGTCTCTCCTAAAATGGCGGTATGGTCAAGACCGATACTAGTGATAATAGAAAGGAGAGGACGAATGATATTAGTAGAATCGAAACGACCGCCTAAGCCAACTTCATACAGAACAACATCTGGTGTTTGGACAAAAGCAAAATAATAAAGGGACATTGCCGTAATAATTTCAAACTCAGTCGGCCCGCCTAATTCGTCTTTGTCCATCTCCATAACGATCGGATACAGGATATTGGCAAGCTCCTTGATTTCCTCATCAGCAATCGGTTCACCATTGATGCTGATCCTTTCATTAAATTGTTCAATGTAAGGGGAAGTAAATGTTCCAACTGTTAGCCCCGCACTCTCCAATATATTCCTCAAATAAGCAACAGTAGATCCTTTGCCATTTGTGCCACCCACATGTACGGTCTTAATATTTTTTTCCGGATAACCAAGCTTCTCCATCATAATGTTCATTCTAGTGAGCCCCGGCTTAATCCCGAGCCGCAATCTTCCATGTATCCACTTCAATGCCTGTTCATACGTCTGGAACATATTTTACACCTCTTCTTGGTTAATCTTTAAATAGGGAAGACGAACCCTATTAAGATAGGATTCGTCTTAGTTTAAAAGCGAAGATTAAGCATCGCCCTTTAATTCTTTAATTCGAGCTTCGACTGTTGCTCTTTTTTGCAGATAATCCTGCTCTTTTGCTTTTTCTTCATTGATAACTTTTTCTGGTGCTTTACTTACAAAGCCTTGATTGCTTAGCTTCTTCTGAACTCGTTCTACTTCTTTCGTCCATTTCTCAAGCTCTTTAGTAAGACGGGCAATTTCTTCCTCCATATTGATGAGACCTTCAAGCGGGAGAATAATTTCCATACCTGTGATTACAGAAGTCATCGCCTTGTCGGGAATAGCAATATCTGATGCGATTTCCAACTCCTCTGGGTTACAGAAACGCTCAATATACGCTTTGTTTTCTTCCAATGTAGCTTTGATTCCATCATCCTGTGCTTTCAAGAGGATGTTGATTTTTTTGCTCATTGGTGTATTTACTTCTGCACGGCTGTTTCTTACAGAACGGATGATTTCCACAAGCAGCTTCATGTCATTAGCAGCTTTATTGTCAGTAAATGCAGGATTAACTTCCGGCCATGCTGCAGTTGTAATGGATTCACCTTCATGCGGCAGGTTCTGCCAGATTTCTTCTGTAATGAACGGCATGAATGGATGCAGCAATCTCATTGTATTGTCTAACACGTAAGCTAGTATAGAACGTGTTGTCAGCTTTGCAGCTTCGTCATCGCCGTAAAGAGGCAGCTTCGCCATTTCAATATACCAGTCACAGAAATCATCCCAAATGAAGTTGTAAAGGATTCGTCCTACTTCACCGAACTCATAGCGGTCAGACAGACGTGTCACTGTTTCGATTGTTTCGTTAAGACGTGTTAAAATCCATTTGTCTGCTACAGATTTTTCTCCAGACAAGTCGATTTCTTCATAAGTTAAGCCGTTCATATTCATTAAAGCAAAGCGGGATGCGTTCCAAATCTTGTTGGCGAAATTCCAAGTCGATTCTACCTTCTCCATGCTGAAGCGTAGATCCTGTCCTGGAGAGCTGCCAGTCGACAAGAAGTAGCGCAGAGAATCAGCGCCGTATTGAGAAATAACATCCATTGGATCAACACCGTTGCCTAATGATTTACTCATTTTTCTGCCTTGCTCGTCACGAACAAGTCCATGTATTAATACATCATTAAAAGGTCTTTCTCCAGTGAATTCGAGTCCCTGGAAAATCATGCGGGAAACCCAGAAGAAAATGATGTCATATCCAGTAACAAGTGCAGCAGTCGGATAGTAACGCTTAAAATCAGCAGCATCTTTGTCCGGCCAATCCAATGTTGAGAACGGCCATAATGCAGAACTGAACCACGTGTCTAATACATCTGTATCTTGCTCCCAATTTTCAATGTCACTTGGAGCCTCGTGGCCTACATACACTTCGCCTGTTTCTTTATGATACCAAGCAGGAATGCGGTGCCCCCACCAAAGCTGGCGGGAAATACACCAGTCACGGATGTTTTCCATCCAGTGTAAATAGGTGTTTTCGAAGCGGTTCGGCACAAATTGTACTTTCTCTTCTTCCTTACTTTGCAAAGCAACTGCTTCATCTGCTAATGGCTGCATCTTAACGAACCACTGTGTGGACAAGTACGGCTCAACAACAGCACCACTGCGCTCAGAATGGCCGACAGAATGCATATGCTCTTCAATCTTAAACAGGACACCTTGCTCCTCAAGATCCTTAACGATTTGCTTACGGCATTCAAATCGATCCATGCCTTCATATTTGCCGGCACGTTCATTCATCGTTCCATCCTCATTCATTACAAGGATGCGTTCCAGATTATGGCGGTTCCCTACTTCAAAGTCGTTCGGGTCATGTGCTGGTGTCATTTTAACAGCACCAGAACCGAAGTCCATTTCTACATAATCATCTGCTACAATCGGTATTTCTCTTCCAACGATCGGCAGGATTACTGTTTTACCGATTAAATGCTGATATCTTTCATCCTTTGGATGTACAGCAACACCGGAATCACCAAGCATTGTTTCTGGACGAGTAGTGGCAACCTCAATATAGCCAGAACCGTCAGCAAGAGGGTATCTCATATGATAGAAAGCACCTTGAACGTCCTTATAAATTACCTCAATATCTGATAGAGCTGTTTTCGTTGCCGGATCCCAGTTAATGATGTATTCACCGCGGTAGATCAATCCTTTGTTATAAAGAGAAACGAATACTTCCCGTACTGCTTTTGATAGCCCTTCATCAAGAGTAAAGCGTTCCCTTGAATAGTCCAGCCCAAGTCCGAGCTTTGACCACTGTTCACGGATATGGCTTGCATACTCTTCTTTCCACTTCCATGTCTCTTCAACAAACTTTTCTCTTCCTAAATCATATCTGCTGATATTGTTCGCACGCAGCTTTTCTTCTACCTTTGCTTGTGTTGCAATCCCAGCATGGTCCATTCCAGGCAGCCAAAGAACATCATAGCCCTGCATTCTTTTCATTCTTGTTAAGATATCTTGAAGTGTCGTATCCCATGCATGGCCTAAATGCAGCTTCCCAGTTACGTTTGGCGGCGGGATTACGATTGTATATGGTTTTTTCCCTTCATCTGGCTTTGCCTCAAAAAATTTACCTTTCAGCCACCAGTCATAACGTCCCTTTTCAATGGATTGGGGATCATATTTAGTTGGCATTGATAACTCGTTAGTTTCCATATTCATTATCCTCCTCTTGAGAATTTTTTCAATACTTGCAAATTACATATTTTTTCGACAAACAAAAAACTCCCTTCGTCATAAAAGGACGAAGGGAGTTTTTCGCGGTACCACCTTTTTTCCAATATAAAAATATTGGCTCTTTCAAAGATGATATCGGATGCTGTCCGTCTTTCACTAATAAGCTTTACCGTTCGCAAAAGAAGCTCGAGGGCTACCTTCCAATGTGTTGAATGGAAATCTTCCAGCAATTGATTTCCTCTCTATAAAACAACTGGCATTGTACTACTCCCTGTCATTGCCTTTTTTATTTATTTATATAGATAATACCGAATAAAAGTTATTTTCGTCAATAAGGATAACCTTATTTTTAAAAATTTATACATAACGGAGCTTATAAGCACTGCTCTGCTAATAAAAAGTACTTAACAGGTTCACGACACCATATATTTATAGGGAGGATAAAAAAGGAGGTTTATGTCCTTTGAAAAAGAGATTTAATCCATACACCTATCCGCCATGGCTTAAAGGTGTGCGCAATGCATGCGCCCGTTTTGTTATACCCTTTTGCATCTTTCAGGCAGTAAGGACCATGCTTTTACCAACAACTTTTGATGTATTATTTTTATCTCTGCTAATCGTTCTGGCCTTGTCCATTTATCTGGAAATTATTTAAGACCCAAGATATTAAGAATCTTGGGTCTCTTTTTGTGCTTCCTGCTGTGCTTTTTTTTCCCGTTCCATTTCATCAATCCGCATGACGATATATTCGGTATTTTTCAAAAGCCAGTATTGCTTCAATAAACTCTGCGCATATTTGCGCTCATTTTTTTTCTTATCGCTTTTATGGTATTTTTCACATATTCGTATTACAGGTCCCGGATGTGCTAAGTAGCTCAAAAAAAGCAGCATCTCATCTGACTTGAGCGGATAATAATTGAAATAAGTATAGATCCATTCTAAACAATCATTATTCTGCTTCGGAGCGGTTTTTAAAGACCGGGCGATAAATGGAAGCAGGTCATTGCTTGGGGCGCCAAACCTGGCATTTTCAAAGTTAGTGAAATACCCATACCCTTTCTCATCATATAAAAAATGTTCAGGCGAGATTTTCCCGTGAATGATGGAAACCCTCGCCTTCTCGGCGTCCTTTGTCTCTTCATACCATTCCTTCAGCTTCGTTTCAGAATATTTCAATGCTTGCCTTACATCGTGGTAATACATGCAAAACATCCATTGGAACGGCGACATATATTCTGTATTTTCGCACTCTTCAATGTAGCCGTCCAAAAATTCTTGTTCCTTTTCTAGCTCCAGAAGCGTATTTTCATAATGCTCCTGCCGATCATCCTTTTCGATTTTCACTTCCTTAGAGGATAGGACATGCAGTCTTGCCAGCTCCCTGAACATTTGCTGATGCTTCTTGAAATAAGTTTCCCGCTCTTCGTTCGGAAGCCAAGGCATTAAATAATAAAGCTTATGGTCATGCAAGACAGCATACCTGCCATCGACTGTCGGATAAATCGGCACAATTCTGTTATATCCCTTTTGGTACAATGTCCGGACGTGACGGATAAAGTCAGAACCTTTATGGGGATCAATTGTTTTAAGCGCAAATGTCCCTTTGCTGCAATAAATCTTTACAATCCTTCCAAACTCCTCGACAAACTGTGGCTCTACACCGTACGGTTCTAAAATGGGTGTATATTTTTTTATCGTGTTTTTTTCACTCATATGCGCCCACACTTTCTTATTAGGAAAAGAGATTGGCTTCATCTCCTGCATGGTGATAACGGGGCCAGTTTTACCCTTTTAAATAACGCCACCTGCAAAACTTACTTTTCAGCAAATTTACTCGGAATGTATAACACTTGCCCTTCCACAACATCCTGATTGACTTCAAGATGGTTTTCCTTCAACAAGTTATGAACATTGACATTATACCGTTCACTTAACTTCTCGATCGTATCACCCTGCTGGACGATGACTACCTTTAGCTTCGTATGCGTCTCCTCTTCCTTTCGAGCGAAGAACTCTGTAAAGGTTAAGGTTTTCTTTTTCGCGAAAATGCCTTTTTTCTTCTTTGGTCCATTATCGTTTTCAGAAGAAGACTCATCAAGGTCATCCTTATCAGGTTCTGAGTATTCTGCAGTTGATTCATCGAGCTTTTGCTCAGAGGATTCAGGAACAGGCTTATCGAACACATTCTCTGCAGGGTATGTTTCTTCTTCTGCTCTAAATAAGGAAACCTTTACTTCTGGTTTATTGTCTGTTATTGGTTCAGCAAGAACTGCCGGTGGTTCCTCTATTTCATTTGCTTCTGCAAATAAAGGTACATTCGATGTGTCCTCTTCCTCCTCCCAATCATCCTTCTGTGGAGGTGCTTTGCGGACTTCCAATTCAAATGGCTCATATTCTTCTATGCCAGACTCTGCTGAAATCCGTTCTTCCTCTTCCATCAATGGACTGATTCTTTGAAACGGCTGGACTTCAATTTCAACATGTTCTTGTTCCTCTTCACTGTCTCTAAACACAGGCTCAGTCTCATTATTCACTTCAGCAACCCCAAAGTCTATGTCTTCTCTGCTTGAAGTACCAGCAGTCAACTCGACTTCTTCCTCTGGATGCTGCCTAATCCCGTAGCCTCTTGTCAATGCTTCCAGTTCATCTTCTTGCTTATCTTCTTGTTCATTTACTGGCTGGACAAAGACTTGCTCTGCTTCCGTATTTTCGGCTTGTTCTTCTCGTGCCGGATAATAGGAAGTCCACTCATCATCCTCATTGACCTCTTCTTCAGTTGCTTGTTCTTCATTCGTCAAGCCTGCAATAGATAATTCTGCTGTAAGATTCAGACAGCTTCTTTCTGGAAAGACATAATCAAATGTCTCGATTTCAACTACAATATCATCGATGCTGCTAACGCGTGAGAACGGGATTGTAATGTCGACAGGAAAATGATGCAAAAACTCATTAACTCCTTCTTCTCTTTCCAGAACGGAATGAACTAATTTAGGAGCCTTAAATACCTCCTCTTCTTCCGAATGACTTGTCTGTGTTCGATTGTATTCACCTGTCAATTCTAATGATCCTTGAATGGTAATATACTGATCGTTTTCTTGGATGGTTATATTCGGGTCAAGTGAAATAGAAAGCAGATCATCTACTTCCTGTCCTTTTTGAAACCAGACTGACTCTTCCAACGAAAACCGTAAAATAGACGAATTTTCTTGAGACAAAGCGACTCCTCCCTTCATTCCTTTCACGTATAATCACAATGTCAATTACAATTTATGAACTGAATTGCCCTTTTATGAATAATTCTTTGTTTGGAAAGTCTATGAATTTAGGAAAGGAAGCAGGAAAATCAGGATAATTAAATCAATCCAATGTTTCTTTTGAATTTAAGGCTGTCCATAAACTAATGTGATTTTGTTTTATCATCATTCTTTTTGGAAAGGGGCTAGTTTTTCGAAGCTTTACTGCGGGCAAGCGTCGAGCCCCTTTTTAGATGCACTCCTATAGGAACTTGCCTCCTGATTATCTGTATTTTTTTAAACATGGAGTCCATTTTTATGTTGGATTTTAAATATTAACGACCAAAATTAATATAGGTTATAAGTTTATTTATGTTCAGAAACATCGGCTAAGGAAAGGATTCGGCGGTTGGCTGAGCTCAGAGAGAGGAAAAATTTTCTTATTACTGAGGCTAAATTTCACTGACACGACAGATTCCAGTCTGAATTAAGTCTAAAAATGTAACAAACCCCAATCGATATTTATTCGATTGGGGTTTGTTTGTTCTAAAACTTAAAGCTGCTTTAGTAACGGATATAAAATTATTTTAACTTAGAGAAAGCAATTTCTGCTGCCTTAATTGTATGATCAATATCGTCTTCGCTTAAAGCTGTTGATAAAAACAAACCTTCAAACTGGGACGGCGGCAGGAATACACCTTGCTCAAGCATTTCATTATAAAAGGTAGCAAAGTAGTCTAAATTGGAAGTTTTCGCACTTTCATAGTCAACAACCTCTTCATTAGTGAAGAAGAAGCCGATCATGGAACCAGCACGGTTAACTGTAAATGGAATTTCGTACTTTAGAGCCGCTTCCTTTAGGCCTGCTTCAAGTTTATCTGCTTTAAGGATAAATTCTTTGTAGCTTTCAGGCGTCAATTGGGACAATGTCTCAAAGCCTGCTGTCATTGCCAGCGGATTTCCTGATAATGTACCTGCTTGATAAATCGGTCCGCTTGGCGCAATTTGATTCATGATTTCTGCTTTACCGCCGTAAGCTCCAACAGGAAGCCCTCCGCCAATAACTTTCCCAAGGCAAGTCAAATCAGGAGTAATTCCAAAATATCCTTGGGCACAGCCATAATCTACTCGGAAGCCCGTCATAACCTCATCAAAAATCAGCAATGCTCCGTATTTTTCTGTTATCTCACGCAAGCCTTGCAGGAATCCATCTTTCGGCGGTACAACGCCCATATTTCCGGCTACTGGCTCCACTATAATTCCAGCAATGTCTTCCCCGAAAGTTTCGAAGGCATACTTGATGCTTTCAAGGTCATTGTAGGCCACTGTAATCGTGTTTGCGGCAACTCCTTCTGGAACCCCTGGGCTGTCCGGTAAACCTAGTGTTGCGACCCCTGAACCTGCTTTAATTAAAAGCGAGTCGCCATGTCCGTGGTAACAGCCTTCAAACTTGATGATTTTATTTCTGCCAGTATAGCCTCTTGCCAGTCTGATTGCACTCATTGTCGCTTCTGTTCCTGAAGATACCATGCGGATGATTTCAATACTCGGCACTCTTTCTTTTACAAGCTTAGCCAGCTCATTTTCGATTAGAGTTGGAGCCCCAAAGCTTGTCCCTTGCTCAGCCACTTTTTTGATTCCTTCCACTACCTGGTCATTGGCATGCCCTAAGATAAGAGGACCCCATGACAGTACGTAGTCGATGTATTCATTGCCATCAATATCGTATATTTTTGAGCCTTTGCCTGAATTCATGAACACTGGATTCCGCTTCACAGATTTAAATGCACGGACAGGGCTGTTTACACCGCCTGGCATTAATTCAACTGCTTCCTTGTATGCTTTCTCTGACTTTTCATATGAACGCATGCTATCCCTCTTTTCTTATTGTTCTTTCAACCAGCGAGCAACGTCTTTCGCAAAATAAGTCATAATTAAATCTGCTCCGGCACGCTTCATGCTTACCATCATTTCCATAACAATTCTTTCTTCGTCAATCCAACCGTTTTGTGCAGCAGCCTTCACCATGCTGTATTCTCCACTTACATTATAGATGACGATTGGCATTTTTAATGTATTTTTCATGTCGCGCACAATATCCAAATATGGCATACCAGGCTTAACAATCATGAAATCTGCCCCTTCTTCCACATCTGATTCTGCTTCTCTCAATGCTTCGAGGCGGTTAGCTGGATCCATTTGATATGCTTTGCGGTCACCAAATTGAGGAGTGCTATCAGCTGCTTCCCTAAATGGTCCGTAAAAAGCAGAAGAGTATTTCACACCATATGACATAATTGGCGTATCCAAATAACCTGCTTCATCAAGACCCTTGCGTATAGCAGCGACAAAGCCATCCATCATGTTGGACGGAGCGATGATGTCTGCACCTGCTTCAGCCTGGCTTACAGCTGTTTTAACAAGCAATTCTAATGATTCATCATTCAGAACTCGGCCACTTTCGACAATGCCGCAATGTCCATGGCTTGTATATTCACAAAGACAAGTGTCAGCAATGATAACAATCTCCGGATAGTTCTCCTTAATGAAACGAATTCCTTCTTGAACAATCCCGTGATCATGGAATGCCTGTGTACCGCATTCATCCTTTTCCAACGGAATTCCAAATAGCAGTACCGATTTGATGCCAAGGCTTTGTACTTCATCCATTTCTTCTTTCAGGCGGTCAATCGACAGGTTATAGATTCCTGGCATTGAAGAAATTTCGCGTTTAATATTTTCACCTTCTGCAATGAAAATTGGATAAATTAAATCATCAACATGAACATGCGTTTCCCTTACTAAGGCTCTCATGCTTGCAGATTGGCGCAGTCTGCGGTGACGTTTAAATTGTAATGACATTTCAAATCTCTCCTATTCTGTTAAATATTGAACTAATTGATCCAGCATGCTGTCTACAGTAAAATTGTCGGGATAAACTTCAACATTTATTCCATAATCGGATAGTTTTTCCTTCGTTATTGGACCTATGCATCCGACAATACAGTCGTTTAAGTAATCGTTAAGTTTGTATGTATGGACTACATCCATAAAATATTCCACAGTGGACGAGCTTGTAAACAAAAGCACATCCAAGCTTCTCTGCTGCAATGCCGCAACTAATATAGACTCGCTCTCTTTTGGGAAGTATGTTTCATAAATGATTGCTTCCTCTGCTGCAAGCCCTGCTTCAAGCAGGTTACTGTATAGTACATTTCTTGCCAAACTGCCTTTAACAATGAGAACCCTCTCTCTATTTGTCACTTCCTTTGAAAATTCCCAGGCAAAGGTTTCCGCGACAAAGGAGGATGGAATAAAAGCAGCCTCATGGCCATATGCAGCTAATGTTTCGGCTGTTTTATCTCCAATTACAGCTATCTTGTAAGGAAAATCTTCAAGCTCCATTGCATGAAAAAAAGCATTCACTCCATTGCTGCTCGTAAATAACAGCCAATCATAGCCGCCTTCTTGAAGTTTTGCTTGCGTATCACTCGCCAATGGAAGGCTGCGAAAGGCGAGTAAAGGAATCTCGACCGGCGAACCACCCAATCGCTTAATTTTTTCAGACAGTTCTGATGCTTGTTTTTTCGCACGGGGGATAAGAATGCTTTTGCCGTGCAGCGGCTTATGCATCAATAATATTCTCTTCTCTCAGACGATCGATCAAATCCTTGGCTCCACGCTCTGTAAGGATTTCTGCAGCCTGTTCCCCAAGTTCTACAGGGTTTGTGCCTGTCAGCACCTCTTTAAAGACAGTTTTCCCATCTGGAGAGGTAACAAGAGCTGTCAATGTTAGCTCCTCATTATTAGCCATTGTTGCAAATCCTGCTATCGGAACTTGGCAGCCACCATCCATCTTATTCAAGAAGGCTCTTTCAGCATAAACTGTTTTCGTAGTTTCCTCTGATGATAACTTGCTCAATAACTCTAGCACTTCCTTATCATCTTCGCGGCATTCAATAGATAATGCACCTTGGCCAACTGCTGGCAAACATGTTTCCGGATCAAGGAACTCTGTAACAACGTCACTTGTCCAGCCCATTCTTGCTAATCCTGCAGCAGCAAGAATAATCGCATCATATTCTTCTGTTTCGAGCTTCTTCAATCTTGTATCAATATTCCCGCGAATCCATTTAATTTCCAAATCAGGTCTTACAGCTAACAGCTGGGCGCCGCGTCTCAAGCTGCTTGTCCCAATAATAGCCCCCTCCTTCAGCTTTTTTAAAGGAATGTGACCTTTTGAGATAAGGGCATCGCGGTGGTCCTCTCTTTCAGGTATGCAGCCGATCGTAAGGCCCGGCGGAAGGACAGCTGGCATATCTTTCATGCTATGTACAGCAATATCAATTTCTTTATCAAGCATTGCCTGCTCAATTTCTTTAACAAATAATCCTTTACCGCCTACCTTTGATAACGTAACATCAAGGACTACATCACCTTTTGTGACCATTTCCTTAATCTCAAATTCATAAGACGGGTCTAATCTTTTCAGTTGATTAATGACCCATTTAGTTTGTGTTATAGCTAACTTGCTTCTTCTTGAACCGACAATAATTTTTCGCATAAGTATGCCTCCAGCTTAAACTTTTTGCCGCTTTTTAAGTCGGCTTATGTAGCTTTATCACTTATAGTGAAACGTTGAAAAATTCCCTATTAAAAAGAAATTAATCAACAATACTAAAAAACATGCAATATTAAAGAAAGCAATTCCTTTTCCTACTAGTTTGTGCGTAACCCTTGTATATAAACAGCATCCATAAATAAAAAGGACTAAAAAAGAACCGAGAATTTTCGGGTCATACCAGATGAAACCTGGAGCTTGCACACTAACCCACTGAATACCAAGAATTAAGGAGATCAGCAATAAAGGTACACTAAACACATTAAACAAATAGGAGAGGTTTTCTAACCTTGATAAATCGGGAATTCGCCGCAGCCTCTTTCCCCATGCTTTCTTTTTCAAAAGATTATATTGTATACAATACAGTAAAGAAAAAATAAAGGATAATGAAAATCCACCGTATGCAAGCAGCGCTGCTGTGATATGAATGAAGAGCAGCTCTGAAACTACCTGCTTGGCCATTTCTGTTCCTTCGCTCATTGGCGCAAAAGTATGGATTGCCATGATAATAAAGCCAAGCACATTTGTAAAAAAGACGATGAAGTCAATTTTTAAGAGCTTGTTAATTAAAAGCGAAAAGGAAACTAGGACCCATGTGTAAAAATACAGTCCTTCCATAATGGTCAACACTGGAAACCTCTTTGTCTGCACCATGTATATGAACAGGAAAGACGTCTGCAGAAGCCAAACAAATGAAAGTAACCAGAAAGCTGCTCTATTCGCTTTCTGGTTATTATGCATAAAATCAAAAAAGTATAAGAGCACAGATATTGCATAAAGAATAATGGTTAATTCATGAAGTCTGGTCAAATAAGCATCTGTCATATATGTGTTTCCCCTTTAACAGTTAAGGCCTTGTCTAAAGATTGCTTTCCATATACTATAATGCCAAAACTCTTATAAACAATCTAGCTTTCAGGTTTAAAATTTAGCCTTGAAAGTTTGGCTGTAAAGAAGAAACTGTTTGTTTCTCTTCTTTCACAACTGTTGCTTGAGAATGGACATCCTGCTCTAAATTGAAGATTTTTACGAACAGCTCCATCGCCTTTTCCCGATCATCGGAAGAGGCAAGTTCTTTCGCGTGGAGAATGGGATCCTTCAGCATTTGATTAATGATGCTTTTCGTATGTTTATTCAAGACTTTCTTATCGCGATCACTTAAATGAGGCAGCTTTCTTTCAATGCTTTTCATCGTTTCTCCTTGGATTGCCAAGGCTTTTTCACGAAGGGAAGAAATAACTGGCACAATTCCTAATAAATGAAGCCATTCATTAAACTCTACAATTTCCGCCTCAATCATAAGCATAATTTTCGCAGCTTCTTTTTGACGCTCTTGCAGGTTTGCTTCCACAATTCCTTCCAAGTCATCAATATCATATAAAAACACACTATCCAATTCTGCAAGTGCAGGGTCTAAATCACGCGGAACAGCAATATCGACCATAAATAGCGGTTTGCCTTTGCGAATCTTTTCCACTGTATTCATCATGCTTTTCGTAATTACAAACGAGCTTGCTCCTGTAGAGCTAATAAGTATATCAGCATCAATCAAGGCACATTGGAGCTCATTCAATGATTTAGCCTGGCCTTCAAATCGCTCTGCAAGGCTTTGGGCTTTTTCAAAAGTGCGGTTAATCACCGTCACGTTTTTTGCACCGTTGCTGTATAGATTCTGAATAGCCAGCTCGCCCATCTTCCCAGCACCTAATATCAGCACATTCTTGTTCTCTAAAGTTCCGAATATCTTTTTCGCCAACTCTACAGCAGCATAGCTGACCGAAACCGCATTAGCGCCAATATCTGTTTCTGTGTGCGCCTTTTTAGCAAGCGTGATAGCCTGCTTGAATAATTGGTTAAATACTGTTCCAGAAGACTGAATGGATTGGGCTTCTAAGAAACTTGCACGAACCTGCCCAAGGATTTGAGTTTCCCCTACTACCATAGAATTTAATCCGCATGCAACTTGAAAAAGATGGTTCATAGCTCCATCTTGTTCATATACAAATATATAAGGACTGAACTCTGACTGTTCAATCTCAAACCATTCAGACAAAAATTCTTTTATATAATAACGACCTGTATGCACTTGGTCGACAACAGCATAAATTTCTGTACGATTGCAAGTAGAAATGATGATATTCTCTAATATGCTTTTTTTCTTTTGCAATTGACTCATTGCTTCCCCTATTTTAGAAGAGTCAAATGTTAACCGTTCTCTAATTTCTACTGGGGCCGTTTTATAATTTAGTCCAACCACAACTATATGCATAAGTAAATGACACCCCCAAAGGATTTCAATCAAAAATCGATTCTTTATTTATAATAATTCTAAACATGTATTTATTATAACAAAAAAACAGCAATTATGGGCAAGAAATATGCTTTTAATTGTGAACAAATTGTGAATTGATATGTTAACATATAGTATTATTGGCAAAGTCAGTTTTATACTATGTTTATTTACTAGTAATAGTGTATGCCAAAATTATCTATTAAAACAGCTTTTTTTATGTTTTGCTGTTAATATACGCTATCAAACAGCATCTCTAATACTATCCACTCAATGTACAGTAACAAAGATATCGATTGGGTTCAAGTTTGTATTACTGGAAACGGAGGAAATATGAAATCTTATAAATTATTTACTGGTATTGTGCTAGTTGGGTTTGGAATTTACTTCTTGCTTAATGAGTTGAATGTAACTCCTTTTCAGTCTTTTTATTCCTGGCCAACATTGCTTATTATCGTAGGACTTGCCTTTTTATTTCAAGGTTTTTTAGGTAAGGATCATGGCTCTATTTTACCAGGGGTGATTTTAACTGGGTTTGGCCTTCACTTTCACCTTGTCAATAAACTCGCGATTTGGCCTGATGATACTGGAACATTTCTGCTTATTATCGCATTAGGGTTCATTCTCTTTAATCAAAAAGCAGGATCAGGCTTAATGAATGGTATGCTGTTTCTCGTTTTAGCAGGGTTTTTACTTTTTTACGAGGAAATCATCGCCTCTATTACCTTCATTCATTTAAGCGAGGACATGCTCAAATTTTTAACACCGCTTTTATTCCTTCTTATCGGCGGATATTTTCTGCTTGCTAAGCGAAAATGAAGCAAAACAGATAGCAAAAGCTATCTGTTTTTTCTATACCTCAATGATGATTGGCAGGATCATCGGCTTTCTTTTCGTTTGATGAAAGATATACTGACCTGCGGCTTTTCGTACTTCCTGCTTAATTGCACCCCATTGATTCTTGCCTCTTGCGTCAATGCTTGTGACTGCTCCTTTAATAAGACGATTTACTTCCCGAATGAGATCTTCAGCATCCCGGACATATACGAAGCCTCTTGAAACAGTATCAGGCTCTGCAATCAGCTTTTTCTCATGCTTACTCATAGTCAGCACGATGACCAGCATTCCATCCTCTGCAAGCTGCTTGCGGTCCCGCAGCACTACTTCACCGACATCACCTACTCCAATACCATCGACGTAGGTATTGCCAGCATGGACTTTTCTTGTGAATCTCGCTTTCTTTTCTTGAATGTCGACAACATCGCCATTACCGATAATAAAGGTGTTACCTTCCTCGACACCGACAGATTCAGCGAGGCTGCGATGCTTGTTTAGCATCCTGTATTCACCGTGTATCGGAATGAAATATTGCGGCTTCATCAATGTCAGCATGAGCTTTAAATCTTCTTGGTATCCATGTCCTGAAACATGCATACCAGATAAACTTCCTGACCCGTATATCACATGCGCTCCGATAGCAAAGAAATTATCAACAATCCGAGAGACATACCTTTCGTTTCCTGGAATTGGACCTGCAGCAAATATAACTGTATCACCACGAAGCACTTCAACTCCACGAAAATTGCCTGTCGATAATCTAGCTAATGCAGCCAACGGCTCACCCTGACTGCCAGTGCAAAGTATGGCGACCTTTTCTGGAGGGAATAGTTCAATCTGATCCTGATCAATCAACAACCCATCAGGAACTTGCAAATACCCTCGATTCATCGCAACTTCTACAACATTAAGCATGCTTCTGCCAAGAAGAGCAAGCTTGCGGTTTGTTTCGATAGCTGCATCCACAACTTGCTGTACTCTGTTAATATTGGAAGCAAATGTTGACAAAATCACTTTTCTCTCTGCTTTTCGGAATGCTTCAAGAATATGATTGCCTACTAATTGTTCAGATGGAGACAAGCCTGGCCGTTCAGCATTTGTGCTTTCAGATATTAGCAACAGGACTCCTTCTGAACCAATTCGAGCCATTTTATGTATATCTGAGTGCTCCTTATTCGCAGGGGTTAAATCGAACTTAAAATCCCCTGTATGCACAATATTTCCTTGCGGGGTACGGAATACGATGCCCACGCAATCAGGAATACTATGATTCACCTTAAAGAATTCTGCTTTAATTTCTTCAAATGTTAATTGTGAACTGTTAGTAATCTCAATTAATTCTGTATCCCCTGCAAGACCGTGTTCCTTCAGCTTCAGTTCTATAAGGCCAAGAGTAAACTTTGTTCCATAGACTGGTACATTCAATTGTTTCAAAAAATAAGGAATGCCGCCAATATGATCCTCATGTCCATGTGTCACAATGAGCGCCTTGACTTTCTCTTTATTTTCTACTAAATAATTGATATCAGGTATTATTAAATCGATTCCAAGTAGACTTTCATCAGGAAATTTATTCCCGCAATCAATCGCTAAGATTGTGTCCCCATATTCTAATACATACATGTTTTTTCCAATTTCGTTTAAACCACCTAAAGCAAATATGGATATCGGTTTCTCAGTTGTCACAAGATACTCCTCCTACTAAGCCATGATTTGCTAATAGCATTCCCGGTTCGCAGCTTTTTATTTGTACTTCCGGTATTTTTCCCAAAATAAACAAAAGCCAAATCGTTGTTCGATTTGGCTTTTGCATTTTAGTTTTTCGAAAGATACTGGAGCAATGACCAGACTTTATCTTTGCCTTCTCCTGTTTCACTTGAGAAGAGGATTAGATGGTCGTCTTTGCTAAGGTCTAAAGTTTCCCTAGTGACTTTCAAATGCTTTTGCCACTGGGATTTGGAAATTTTATCTGCTTTTGTAGCAATGATAACTGCCGGTATACCATGATGCTTGAGAAACTCATACATCATAACATCATCTGTAGTTGGAGGATGCCTTAAATCTGTAATCAAGACAACTGCTTTAAGCTGTTCTCTTGTCGTAAAATATGTTTCAAGCATTCTGCCCCATGCTTCCCGCTCCTTTTTAGATACTTTTGCATATCCGTAGCCAGGAACGTCTACAAAGTGTAGCATTTCATTAATTAAATAAAAATTTAATGTCTGCGTTTTTCCAGGCTTAGAAGAAATACGGGCAAGCGCCCTTCTGCCAAGCATCTTATTAATAAAGGAAGATTTTCCTACATTTGATCTGCCTGCCAACGCGAATTCGGGTATATCTGTTTCTGGGTATTGATGTGGCTTAACTGCACTAATAACTATTTCTGCACTATTTACTTTCAAGAATTTACACTTCCGTTCAGAGCATGTTTTAACACTTCGTCCACATGAGAAACAAGAATAAAATTCAGTTCCTCTCGGACACTTTCTGGTATATCATCTAAGTCTTTCTCATTATCCTTCGGAGCAATGATTGTAGTCAAACCTGCTCGATGGGCGCTGAGCGACTTTTCCTTCAAACCGCCAATCGGCAGAACCCTTCCGCGCAAAGTCACTTCTCCTGTCATACCCACTTCCCTTTTTATCGGCTTTCCTGACAGTGCCGAAACAAGAGCTGTTACCATCGTGATACCTGCAGAAGGTCCATCTTTTGGCACCGCTCCTTCTGGGACATGAATATGAATATCATATTTTTCGTGGAATTTCGGATCAATGCCCAACTCTTCCGCTTTGGAACGAATATAGCTGAAAGCTGCCTGCGCTGATTCTTTCATCACATCGCCGAGTTTTCCAGTGAGGACAAGCTTCCCTTTTCCAGGAGCTAACGATACTTCTATTTGCAGCGTATCTCCGCCGACGGTAGTATATGCAAGTCCTGTAGCAACACCAACTTGATCCTCAAGTTCTGCCTGGCCATATCTGAAAATAGGCTTACCAAGGAATTCTACCACATTTTTGCTTGTTAGAATCACTTTTTTCTTTTCTTCTGTTACAATCATTCTGGCTGTTTTGCGGCAAATAGTCGCGATTTGGCGCTCTAAGCTCCTTACTCCTGCTTCCCGGGTATAATGGCGGACGATAGTTTGAATGGCATCTTCCCGGATTTGCAACTGTCCTTTTGTAAGGCCATGGTCTTTAATTTGTTTGAACAGTAAATGATCTTTAGCAATATGAATTTTTTCCAATTCTGTATATCCAGATATATTAATAATTTCCATCCGATCGCGAAGCGGACCTGGAATAGTTGCCAGATTATTAGCCGTCGCAATGAACATGACTTTGGATAGGTCATATGTCTCTTCTATATAATGATCACTGAAATTAAAGTTTTGCTCTGGGTCGAGGACTTCCAGCATCGCAGAGGAAGGATCTCCTCTAAAGTCATTAGACATCTTGTCGATTTCATCCAAGAGGAATACTGGATTAATTGTACCTGCCTTTTTCATCCCTTGGATAATTCGGCCAGGCATTGCTCCGACATAAGTCCTTCTATGACCCCTGATTTCTGATTCATCTCTTACCCCGCCAAGAGAGATACGCACGAAATTTCTGTTAAGGGATTTAGCAATGGAACGAGCCAAGCTGGTTTTCCCCACTCCAGGAGGTCCTGCCAAGCATAGAATTGGACCTTTAAGTGAATTCGTCAAGCTTTGAACTGCCAAATATTCCAAAACCCGTTCTTTCACTTTTTCAAGGCCGTAGTGATCTTCATCGAGAATTTTCTCGGCTTTTTTTATGTTTAAATCATCTTCTGTCGCCTTGCTCCAAGGCAAAGCTAAGAGCCAGTCAATATAGTTGCGGATAACAGAGCTTTCTGCGGACGTGGACGGAATCTTTTCATAGCGGTCTAATTCCTTTAGCGCAGCTGCCTTAACATGTTCAGGCATTCCAGCCTCCTCGATTTTTTCGCTGAGGGTGCTGACTTCTCCGCTTTTCCCGTCTTTATCGCCAAGTTCTTTTTGGATCGCTTTCATTTGCTCACGCAAGTAGTATTCCTTTTGCGTTCTTTCCATGGATTTCTTCACTCGTTGTCCGATCTTCTTTTCAAGGTTCAGGACTTCTTTTTCATTATGAATGATATCAATCACATGATTCATGCGCGCTTTATTATCTAATGTTTCCAGAATTTGTTGCTTTTCCTTCAATTTAATCGGCAAGTGTGATGCGATTATATCCGCCATTCTTCCCGGCTCTTCGATGTCGGAAACAGTTGCATACGTTTCACTGGAAATCTTTTTAGAAATTTTTATGTATTGCTCGAAATACTGAAGCATTGTTCGCATTAATGCTTCGTCCTCTACATCCTTAGAGGTATCCTCTTCCATCACTTCAAGAGCTGCTGCATAATAGCCGTCCTCTTCAGCCAGTTCCACTAATTGAGCACGCTTTAAGCCTTCCACTAAGACGCGGATTGTACCATTTGGAAGTTTCAGCATCTGCTTGACTTTAGTCAAGGTTCCAACTTTGTATAAATCCTCCTCAACAGGATCATCAATATCAATATCCTTTTGCATTGTTAGAAAAATCAGATGGTCTTCCACCATTGCTTTTTCAAGTGCCTGCACCGACTTTTCTCTACCAACATCCAAATGTAATACCATTGTTGGATAAACAAGTAATCCTCGAAGCGGCAGGAGGGGTACTAATGTATTATTTTTTTCCTCCATGACGTTGCACCTCCAGCATCGCATTTCATACTTTGTACAATTCTATCCTATTTAGGAAAAAGTGTCTATTAACTAGGGTTATTATAGAAAAAAAGGAAATAGAACTACCTTACCCGTATAATTTTCACATTGGAATTGTAAGCATGCTTTGTCGATGTTCTTTTATTCTTATTGAAATATCGCATGATTGTAGAAGTTGTAAGTTACCACTCTTACTTATGTCATAATGTTATTATTTTAACAAATGGGCTGTATTATGTCTCTTTTATATAAAAGATTAAGCAAACCTGTTCTAATCTTACATTATAAAACATCTTTGCCAACTGTTAAATCATTTGGCTTTGATGCAGCGCAATTTTCTGTTGATTTAATGAAAAAAGCTCCACACTCCATTATTGCAGGAATTGCCAACAATGGAGCGCAGGGCTATTTAACCTTTACACACTTTCTTTTTTGGAAATATCAATTGAAGCTGGAATTGCTTCTCCGTTCTCCTGAGCATCTTTAAGCAGAGCAAGTTCAAGCACTTGATTAAAGGATGCAACTGGAATAATGGTTATCCCCTTGATTTCTTTCAGTACAGACTGCATATTCTCTTCAGGGATAATGACTTTACTTACACCAGCTTTCTGGGCTGCTTTAACCTTGGCAAACACACCGCCAACAGGCTTTACTTTTCCATGAATGCTTATTTCGCCAGTCATTGCTACTTTTCTGTCAATTGGCTGTTTATAAATCGCAGAATAAATGCCTGCAGCCATTGAGATACCAGCAGATGGTCCATCTATCGGGACACCACCTGGAAAATTGACATGGATATCATATTGGTCAGCTGGAACACCCATAGACCGAAGGACGGTGATAACATTTTCAATTGAACCTTTAGCCATACTTTTCCGTCTTATTGATTTACCTTGTCCACCAATGCTTTCTTCTTCAACGATACCTGTTATATTGATAGAGCCTTTGTCCTTCTCTGCAGGTATAGCAGTCACTTCTATTTCAAGGAGTGCCCCCATATTTGGACCATGTACGGCCAAGCCATTGACAATACCAACTTGTGATATGTCACTTATTTTACGCTCCATTCTCGGAGAAAGCTGGCTTGAATGAATAACCCATTCTAATTCGTCGTCTTTTATATATGTACGATCACTGCTTATCGCAAGGCCTGCTGATATTTGGATAATATTCACTGCTTCCCGTCCATTGCGCGCATATTCAGCCAGTGTTTCCAAACTTTTTTCGCTAATATCTAACTTTACTTTATCAGCAGCTTTATTGCCAATTTTCACTACCTCATCGGCTGTTAATTCCCGGAAAAATACTTCCATACATCTGGAACGAATGGCAGGAGGTATTTCGTTTGGCGTTCTTGTTGTTGCTCCAATCAGCCTAAAATCTGCTGGAAGGCCATTTTGGAATATGTCATGTATATGTGTTGGGATTTGGGTGTTTTCCTCATTGTAATATGCACTTTCGAGAAACACCTTTCTATCCTCTAATACTTTGAGGAGCTTGTTCATCTGTGTGGGATGAAGTTCCCCTATCTCATCAATAAACAGTACCCCTCCATGTGCATTCGTTACTGCTCCTTGCTTCGGCTGCGGGATTCCAGCTTGTCCCATCGCTCCTGCGCCTTGGTATATTGGGTCATGAACGGAACCAATCAGCGGATCTGCAATACCTCTTTCATCAAATCTAGCCGTTGTTGCATCAAGCTCCACAAACACAGAACTCTTTTTAAATGGCGATTTCGGATTTCTCTTCGATTCTTCCAGCACAAGTCTTGCTGCAGCAGTCTTCCCGACTCCAGGCGGCCCATATATGATGACATGCTGCGGATTAGGACCACAAAGGGCTGCCTTCAATGCCTTTATGCCATCCTCTTGTCCAACAATGTCTTCAAAGCTTGTTGGCCTGACCTTTTCCGATAACGGTGCTGTCAATGAAATAGAACGCATTTTTCTCAGTTGATCCATTTCCTTTTTTGATTCCCGATCAATTGATACTTTCTGTGTTCTTTGACTTTTTAAAAGGTTCCAAAAATACAGGCCGATTATGATGCCAAAGAATAGTTGTACAAATAAAGCAATCTCTGTCCAACTCATACTATTATACCTCCTGAATTAATTCTTGCTGATAGGAAGTAGTATCTCCTTCCCAGAGTTGGAATAAACAAGTTTTGATGGAAAATATCACGGAATGTTTTTACAAACTAGTTATAGTTTCTTAACTTAAACAAAAAAGGGCTGGAATCCATGGAGGATTCCAGCCCAGAAAAGCTTTACAGCTAACTGTTGTTATGCAGATGTTTTCGTTTCTTTATCAACTACTGTCCCATCTTCTAATACAAGTTTTGGATCAGCGTTATCCGCGACTGTTTCTTTTGTAATAATGCATTTCACGATATCTTCACGTGAAGGAAGGTCAAACATCACGTCAAGCATAATGCCCTCAATGATGGAGCGGAGTCCGCGGGCACCTGTTTTTCTTTCAATTGCTTTTTTCGCAATTTCCTTTAAGGCATCCTCTTCAAAATCCAATTCCACATTATCAAGCTCAAGCATTTTTTTGTACTGTTTAACTAAAGCATTTTTTGGCTTTGTCAGTATTTCAACAAGCGCTTCTTCATCAAGCTGTCCTAAGCTTGAAATGACAGGAAGACGACCGATGAATTCTGGAATAAGGCCGAAACGAAGCAAGTCTTCCGGCAAAACTTTTGAAAGCAAGTCTTTGTCTTCCACTTCTTCTACTTTCGTTTCGCCGCCAAATCCAATTACCTTTTGACCAAGACGTCTTTTAATAATAGGCTCGATGCCGTCAAATGCACCGCCGCATATGAAAAGAATGTTTGTTGTATCAATTTGGATAAACTCCTGATGTGGATGTTTTCTTCCCCCTTGCGGCGGAACGCTTGCAACAGTACCCTCAAGAATTTTTAGAAGGGCCTGCTGCACACCTTCACCAGAAACATCTCTTGTAATAGATGGGTTTTCCGATTTACGGGCCACTTTATCAATCTCATCAATGTAGATGATTCCTTTTTCTGCCTTTTCCACATCATAATCTGCAGACTGAATCAGCTTCAAAAGAATGTTCTCAACATCCTCACCAACATAACCTGCCTCTGTCAATGAAGTTGCATCAGCAATTGCGAATGGAACATTCAGAATTCTTGCTAATGTTTGAGCCAATAGCGTTTTACCGCTTCCTGTTGGCCCTATCATAGCAATATTACTCTTAGACAATTCAACATCATCGATTTTGCTGTTGGAATTGATGCGTTTATAGTGGTTATACACTGCTACAGATAAGGATTTTTTTGCTTGCTCCTGTCCAATTACATACTCATCAAGTATATCGCGGATTTCTGCAGGCTTCGGAACATCCTTAAATTCTACTTCTTCTTCTGTTCCAAGCTCCTCTTCGACTATCTCTGTACATAATTCAATACATTCGTCGCATATGTACACACCTGGTCCAGCAACAAGCTTACGGACTTGGTCCTGTGTCTTACCACAGAAGGAGCATTTTAATTGACCCTTTTCATCATTAAATTTAAACATGTGTTCACCCCTTAAAACTCTTATATATATGTTTTACCGCACGGATTAAAAAGTTAATCATCTATTTATCTTTTTTACAACAGTTATGTATTGCATTGTACCATATTAGCGATTGTACAGGAAATGATACAGCTTGGAAAATCTTATCCGTATAATCCATTTGCGGTAAAACGTATGTGCTTCTATTAAGCATAACCAGAATTGCCTGCTTTAAGTCTGGAAATATGCCACTCTTTTTATATGTATAAATTCCTGTACAAGAAAAAAAGGGAATTCAAGTACTTTTGACTTTATTATATGTTGATTATTACTAATATAAAACTAAGGCACGATACTTCGCGCCTTAGTTATTTTATCTACTTCTATTATGCAACAGTTTTGCTGTTTTCTACAAGGAAATCGATTGCTTTTCTGATTTTTAGATCCATTTGCAGGTTTTCAACGCCGCCAAGTGCTTGTTTGATAGCATCTGTGCCCATGTTGTACATTTCTGCCATTTTATCTAATTCAGCTGTTACTTCTTCTTCAGAAACTGAAATGTTTTCTGCATTCACAATTGCTTCTAGTGTCAAGTTAACGCGAACACGTTGTCCTGCATCTTCTTTCATTTGTTCTTTAAGTGCAGCTTCATCTTGACCAGAGAATTGGAAGTATAGTTCAAGGTTCATTCCTTGCATTTGCAGACGTTGTTCGAATTCATTCATCATGCGGTCGATTTCTGTATCAACCATTGCAGATGGAATATCGATTGTAGCATTTGCAGCAGCTTTTTCCACTACAGTATCACGAACTGCATGTTCAGCTTGGTGCTTTCTGTCCGCTTCTAGGCGAGTTTTGATTTTTTCTTTAAGCTCTGCTAATGTTTCTGCTTCAGCATCCACATCTTTTGCGAACTCATCATCTAACTCAGGAAGTTCTTTTCCTTTAATTTCATGAAGAGTTACTTTGAAAGTAGCAGGTTTTCCAGCTAACTCAGCAGCATGGTACTCCTCTGGGAATGAAACTTCTACTTCTTTGTTTTCTCCCGTTGCAAGACCAACTAGTTGCTCTTCGAAACCTGGGATGAATTGGCCAGAACCAAGTTCTAATGAGAAGTTTTCAGCAGTGCCGCCTTCAAAAGCAACTCCGTCTTGGAAACCTTCAAAGTCGATAACAACTGTATCGCCTAATTCAGCTTTTCCATCTTCTTTAACAACCAATTCAGCTTGTTTTTCTTGCAAACCTTTGATTTCAGCATCTACATCTTCGTCAGTAACATTTGTGTCTACAGCTTCTACTTCTAGGCCTTTGTATTCGCCTAAAGTAACTTCTGGTTTCACTGTTACAGTTGCTTTGAAAATAAGTGTTTTGCCTTTTTCAATTTGCTCTACATCGATTTCTGGACGATCAACTGGCTCGATGCCTGTTTCATCGATTGCGTTAGCATAAGCTTCTGGCAATAGGATATCAATTGCATCTTGGTATAATGACTCAATACCAAAGCGTTGTTCGAACATTCCACGAGGAATTTTACCTTTACGGAATCCAGGAATATTAACTGTCTTTACTACTTTTTTGAATGCAAGGTCTAAACCTTCGTTTAACTTTTCAGCATCCAATTCAATTGTTAGAACACCACGGTTCCCTTCTAATGCTTCCCATTTTGCTGACATAACTATATTTCCCTCCAACAATCTATTCTACTTTTCAATACTTCTAACTTTGTTTAGATAGTACTTTTATTTTAATAGAGAATATTGATACGAGCATCTGTGATTAAACTTGCAGATGTCGCTCTATATAACTAAAAGCAGGTATCTACTAATGTTATACACGCTCGCATTTTAAGAATGCAACCATTACATTATATCATAGGTTCATGTTGTTTCAACATCCAAGCTACATATTAGGATAAGAAATTTCCTCTAACCTATTAATTAGAGCTTTTGCTTCTTCCATTTCACGAGGAGAAATGTGATAGAGTGAATGTAAATTCTCCCCCATATCATCAACCATTCCGTAGTACTCCTGTACGATAGAATGGTAGGCAGCTGCCCACACAGCACTGCTTTTTCCTTCGAGTGTAAACGGGAAAAGCAGAAAGAAATGGCGTCCCAGCAATGCATTAATATTTTCAAGCATTACTGGATTCTCATGTTCAAGCATGTCTGTGAGAATTCCCATGATTTCGATGGCTTGCTTTTGTGAACGAATATCGTCCAAGCTTTCGGGAACGACCGTCATCTCTCTGCCCAATTTTCTGATTAAAACAGGCTTGTCATACTCCTGCTCTTTCAGAATATTTAACAGCATAGACTGGAAAAACGGGTTTGCTTCAAATCTTTCCAAGTAATCCTTTATTTCTTCTATGTATGGCCGTATGTTTGCTTTCTCTAATTTAGCTACAAGGAGCATCATCTCATTTTGATTACGAATGGAAGTCAGCTCAAGCTTATCTGCACCTATGTCTTCAAACCCGTATTCCTCTTCAGCCGTGCCGCCTAATGCTGCCATCTTCCTGCTGAAATCGAGGAGCTTGGAGAAATGCTCCATTTTCCCTGCTGAAATATGTCTATCCTCAAGCAGTACTTCAATAGTCGCTACAATTTCATCATATTCGTGGAGCTGGACGAGAATCATCATATAGAGATCCAATACTTGCAGATAATCTCCAAGACCTTCTTCCAACATGCCCTTAGCCATTTGTTTGGACTCCTGCAGCATGCCCAGCTCATAATAGCTTAAAACAAGTCCTGTTTTTATCTCGCTGTTCTCAGGATTGATCTCCATCGCTTTCTCAAAGCAAGAAACGGCCTCTTGGAAGTTCTTGTCTTGAACAGCTTCCAAGCCCCTTTCTAAGTATCTTTTGTCCAAATCAGGGAAAAGGATGATATTGTCTTTTTTAGTCAAATCCCGTTTCTTCATGTCATAACACCCTAATTATTCTATTTTTTGCTAGTTTAGCACGGTTGCGGTTTTTATTGCAACATCGCCTCCAACATTTACCCAAAAGAAAAAGGAGCTTCCTGCGGTACAATGCCTTGATTCTCTGCAGATCTTATTCTGCAATTTTCAAGCGCTAACCGTTCGAAAACTCTTTTTCTGTTATTTCGCTAATTCAAATGTATTAATGTTGTCCTCATATTTCTGAATGCTATCCTCATACTGCATAGTAATTTGAATTTCATCCCAGCCGTTAATCAACATCTTCTTCCAATATGGATGAATAGTGAATTTAGCAGAAAAGCCGCTTTCATCCTCTACCTGTTCTTCTTCCAGATTAATATGAAGAGAATATGGCTGCTCTTTTGCCGCCTTTAACAAATATTCCACTTCACCAGCTTCCAGCACGATTGGCAGCATTCCGTTCTTCAAGCAATTTTGATAAAAAATATCTGCAAACGACGGTGCTATTACTACTTGAAAGCCGTAATCCTGCAATGCCCATGGAGCATGCTCCCTTGAAGAACCGCAGCCAAAGTTATTATTTGCAATCAAGATAGTCGCACCTTGATTTTCCGGGAAGTTTAACTCAAAATCCGGATTCGGGTCACCGTTCTCCTTATAACGCCAGTCGTAGAAAGCAAAGCGTCCAAATCCAGTTTTCTCTATTCTTTTTAAAAACTGTTTAGGGATGATTTGATCTGTGTCCACATTTACACGATCCATCGCCACAGCCTTTCCGGCCAATTTCTTAAAACCGCCCATGGGACGTCCCTCCTTTTACTTATACAAGTTCTGCAATATTTCCTTTTCGTATATCAACAAAGCGTCCATTCAGTGCCGCTGCAGCTGCCATTGCCGGGCTTACTAAATGCGTTCTTGCACCTGCTCCTTGTCTTCCTTCAAAGTTGCGGTTTGACGTGGATGCGCAATGCTCTCCGCTTGGAACAACATCATTGTTCATGCTCAAGCACATGCTGCAGCCTGCATCCCGCCACTCGAATCCTGCTTCGGTAAATACTTTATCAAGGCCTTCTTCTTCAGCCTTTTTCTTTACCTGCTGTGAACCAGGAACTACTAATGCCCGGACATTTGGATGCACCTTTTGGCCGGCTATTACACTTGCTGCTTGACGTAAATCTTCAATTCTAGAATTCGTGCAGGAACCGATGAAAACATGCTGGATTGCAATATCTTTAATCTGCTGTCCTTCTTTAAGTCCCATATATTGAAGAGCACTCTTCAAAGCACGGCGGTCTGTTTCGTCTGCGAAATCATTCTCAGTCGGGATATTGTCATCTACTTTTGCAGTCATAGAAGGGTTGGTTCCCCAGCTCACCATTGGAGCTATGTCCGCACCGTCTATTTCAATGACTTTATCATAGACAGCATCCTCATCTGATACAATTTGCTGCCACGCCTTTATGGCTTCTTCAAAGTTTTCAGGAGCATACTTTCTGCCGCGCAAATAGCTGAATGTAGTTTCGTCAGGACAAACTAGGCCTGCTCTTGCTCCGCCTTCAATTGACATATTGCAAATAGTCATTCGTTCTTCCATGCTTAAATTTCTAATAACCTCGCCAGTGTACTCAATGACATGACCTGTTCCAAAGTTAACACCATGCTTGGAAAGGACATACAAAATGACATCCTTAGCGTTAACGCCTTCAGCCAATTTGCCATTCACTTCAATCTTCAAGGTTTTCGGTATTGTTTGCCACAAGGTTTGTGTCGCCAATACATGCTCTACCTCACTAGTTCCTATTCCAAATGCTAATGCACCAAACGCACCATGTGTTGATGTATGGCTATCACCGCAAACAATTATTTTTCCCGGCTGTGTTAGTCCTAACTCTGGACCTATGACATGGACAATTCCTTGTTCTGGACTTTCCAAGTTTGCCAATGGGACATTAAATTCAAGACAGTTTTTCTCCAATGTTGTCATTTGATTCAAAGCTATTTCATCATCCACTTGAAAGCGATTGATTGTTGGAACATTATGGTCCATTGTTGCAAAGGTGCGATCTGGCCTGCGGACTTTACGATTTTTCATCCTTAGTCCTGAAAATGCCTGTGGTGATGTCACTTCATGCACTAAATGAAGATCAATGTACAGCAGATCAGGCTTTCCCTCTTCCCTGTGAACAATATTCTTTTCCCAGATTTTTTCAATAATGGACTTGCCCATTATGGTCCTCCCCTTTCTTTCGACTTTTTTCTTCTATATATTATTATCCTATTTATCTCTCCAATTTTCTTACCATTCTCTCTATTTATCTCGTTTCAACTGTTTCAAGTGTTTCAATAATCGCTGTTTTTACTTGCTCCACCATTTGTGAAGTAGTAAGCAATGTAGTATCTGCAGACAGGATATCCTTCGTGCGGTACCCTTGTATCAGCACCTGATTCACTGCATCTTCTATAGCTTGCGCTTCCATCTCCATTTGAAAGGACAGACGCAGCATCATTGCTGCAGACAAGATTGTTGCCAGTGGGTTGGCAATATTTTGACCAGCAATATCTGGAGCCGAACCATGAATTGGTTCATAAAGGGATGGGCCAGACTGTGAAATACTCGCAGATGCAAGCATTCCTAATGATCCTGTCAATACACTAGCCTCATCACTTAAAATATCTCCAAACATATTCTCTGTGACTACAACATCAAACTGTCTTGGATTGCTGATAAGCTGCATTGCTGCATTGTCGACAAGCATATGCTCAAGTTTAATATCAGGATATTTCGCTGCCATCTCAGTAGCACATTCTCTCCAAAGTCTACTTGACTCCAACACATTCGCCTTATCAACAGAGGTAACCTTTTTAGATCTAGTTCTTGCTATTTCGAATGCTTTTTCCAAAACACGGTCGATTTCTGCTTTCGTATAAAGGAGTGTATCAACAGCTCCAGCTTCTCCGTCAATCGCTCTTCTTTCACTAGGAGTGCCAAAATAAATTCCGCCTGTCAGTTCCCTTACCATGATTAAGTCAACATCTTTAATAACTTCTTGGCGCAGCGGGGAAGAATCCGCCAAACTCTCAAAGTATTTAGTTGGTCTTAAGTTTGCAAAAAGGTTCAACTCTTTCCTGATTCGAAGCAGACCTTGTTCCGGCCTTTGAGAGACAGGAATATTATCCCATTTTGGGCCTCCAACTGCTCCAAGCATAATAGCATCGCTTGATTTACAAAGGGCGATTGTTTTGTCTGATAGAGGAGTTCCTTCTTGATCAACGGCACAGCCGCCAATATTAGCATATTCATACTCAAAAGAGTGTCCAAATTTTGCTTCAATCACCTGCAAGACATCCATTGCACCTTGGATGATTTCTGGTCCGATGCCATCTCCCGGCAATACGGCAATTTTCTTCTTCATTTATTGCGACCTCCTAAGCCCATACATGAAAGCCAGTGTTTGTTTTTTTGTAGAGAACGGTACAGGGGGGGAACCCTGCACCGTCTTTGTTCATGCTCACTCCGGCATAACCAATGTAATTTTAGGTATTACTTTTGGCCGCTACCAACCACTTCTTTTTTGCGTGAGCTTTTTACAAACGGCATCATAGAACGAAGCTCTTTACCTACTTTTTCAATCAAATGCTCGCTTTCTCTAGCATTGATAGCATTAAACTCAGGTCTGTTCGCTTGGTTTTCCAAGATCCAGCCTTTCGCAAACTTTCCTTCTTGAATGTCAGTTAATACAGCCTTCATTTCTTTCTTCACATCTTCTGTTACGATTCTTGGTCCTGTTACGAAATCACCCCATTGTGCTGTGTCAGAAATAGAGTATCTCATACCAGCCATTCCATCTTCATACATTAAATCAACAATCAATTTCAGCTCGTGCAAACACTCAAAGTATGCTAATTCCGGCTGATAACCAGCTTCAACCAATGTTTCAAATCCAGCTTTCACTAATGCTGTTAATCCGCCGCACAATACAGCTTGCTCACCAAACAGGTCTGTTTCTGTTTCTTCTTTAAATGTTGTTTCAAGTGCTCCTGCACGCAATGATCCGATCGCTTTTGCGTAAGCTAATGCAAGCTCTCTTGCTTCGCCAGTTACATCTTGATAGATTGCAAATAATGCAGGCACTCCAGCTTCTTGTTCAAACGTTCTTCTTACTAAGTGACCTGGGCCTTTTGGAGCTACCAACAACACATCACTGGAGGATGGAGGAACAATTTGGCTAAAATGAATATTGAAGCCGTGTGCAAACATCAGTGCTTGGTTGTTAAGATTTGGTTTAATTTCTTCATTATAAACCTTTGTTTGCTGCTCATCTGGAAGCAAAATCATTACGACATCTGCTTTAGCTGTTGCCTCACCTACTGAATAAACGTCAAAGCCGTCTTCCGCTGCTTTATCCCATGATTTCCCCTGTCTTAAACCGATGATTACATTTACTCCGCTATCTTTCATATTCAGGGCATGTGCATGGCCTTGTGATCCATATCCAATTACTGCAACTGTTTTTCCTTCAAAATATCCTAAGCTTGCATCTCCGTTATAGTACATTTTCGCCATTTTAAATTTCTCCCTTATTAGTAGATTTGTTTTTATATAAATTTAATTAAACAATAGAGTAATGATTTCTTTGATTAGCGTTTTTCTGCGACCCTCGAGGGAATGCTGTTGTTCCTGTTCTGGCAATTTCTTTAATTCCATATGGCCTGATCAACTCGATAAATGCTTCTACCTTTGATGATTCGCCTGTTATTTGAATAACAAGGCTTTCTTTGCTCACATCAATTACAGATGCCCGAAAAGGTTCAATCAAGGAATAAAGCTCATTTCTCGTGGAAGGGGTAGCAAGCACTTTAATTAGAGCGAGCTCCCTTTCGACGATAGCCTGATCTGTAATATCGACAACCTTTAAGATATCAACTTGTTTATTGAGCTGTTTTGTCACCTGTTCAATGACCCCTTCGCTTTCAACATGTACAACACATGTGATCCGTGAGACACCTTCCTGCTCGGTATGACCGACAGAAATGCTCTCAATATTATAATTTCTTTTCGAAAATAGATTAGTAATACGGTTTAAAACACCTGATTTATTCAGTACTGTTAAACTGATTATTCTTTTCATGGTTTCATCCCCACCATTTCGTGTAAACCTTTGCCTGGAGCAATCATTGGATAAACATTTTCATTTGGATCTATCCGGAAGTCTAAGACAACTGGCTCCCTTGTATGAAGCACTTCGTCCAAAACTTTGTCGGCATCCTCAACATTTGTGATTTGATACCCTTTAATTCCATATGCTTCAGCAAGCTTGACAAAGGACGGCTGTACCGATTCTTTACTGTGGGAGAATCGCGATTCGTAAAAGAACTCCTGCCATTGTCTTACCATTCCAAGTGCTTGGTTATTGAAAATGATAATTTTGATTGGCAAGTTCAATTCCCTGATAAGTGCCAATTCCTGGCTGCACATTTGAAAACCGCCGTCACCGCTGATAGATAGGACCGTTGCATCCTTATCGGCAATTTGTGCTCCGATACTTGATGGCAATCCGAAGCCCATTGTTCCCAAACCACCTGAAGTTACCCATTTGTTAGGGTCTTTGAAGCGATAGTACTGCGCTGCCCACATTTGATGCTGTCCAACATCTGTTGTGACAATTGCCTCACCATTTGTTTTCTCATGAAGAAGTTCAAGAACCTGTTGAGGTTTTAACTTGTCGGAATTTTCGTAATAATAAGGGTATTCTTTTTTCCAATTTTCAATCTTTTCTAGCCATTCATTATGCTCAGATTGCTTCCCATTTTGGCTAATTAGTTCTGTTAATGCCTCTTTAGCATCTGCGACAACGGGTATTTTTGTCGGGATGATTTTGCCTATTTCGGCTGGATCAATGTCAATATGTGCTTTGATTGCATTTGGAGCAAAGTGCTGCAGATTACCTGTTAAGCGGTCATCAAATCTTGCACCGACATTTATGAGCAAGTCACACTCATACAAAGCCATGTTTGCTGCATAACAGCCATGCATTCCACCCATTCCTACAAACATTGGATTATCTTCAGGCAGCCCTCCTAAACCAAGCAATGTGTGAACAACTGGAATTTGCTGCTGCTCAGCATAGCTTTTTAGCTCTTGTGATGCCTTTGAAAATATAACACCTGCTCCGGCAAGGATAACTGGCTTCTTTGCTGAACTGACTGCTTCAGTCAGCTTTCGGATTTGCAGATAATTCGGCTTAGTTGTAGGCTGATATCCCGGCAAGTCCACTTCCTGCTCCCGCGGCTCTTCTGTCACAGTTGCAGCAATGTCTTTCGGCACATCGATGAGAACTGGACCCGGCCTTCCGCTTGTCGCGATATAAAAAGCTTCCTTTACGATTCTTGGTATATCTTCCAAGTTTCTAATTTGACAATTATATTTTGTAATCGGTGTTGTGATGCCAAGAATATCTGCCTCTTGGAAAGCATCGGTCCCGATTACTCCTGTAGCTACCTGTCCTGTGAAAACAACAAGCGGCAACGAATCCATCATTGCATCAGCAAGACCAGTCACAATATTAGTTGCACCAGGTCCTGAAGTCGCAATCACAACACCCGGTTTTCCAGAGATACGTGCATAGCCTTCTGCCGCGTGTATACCGCCTTGTTCATGTCTAGGAAGAACATGGAATATTTTCGAGTCATATATCTTGTCATAAATAGGAAGAACTGCTCCTCCCGGGTAACCAAAAATACACTCTACATTTTCTTTTTCCAAAGCTTGCAGCAATAGATCTGCACCAGTTAACGGTTTCGTTTTAGCCTTCGTCTCTTCAAAGGCGGTTTTCTGTATCATCTCAATATAACCTCCTTGTTAAAGTGGTTCTTTTTTCCAATGATCGATATGCAATTAGTGTTATTTCAATAGAGACCTATATCAAAAAAAGCCTTCACACCCCCAATGTTTACTTTATAAGTAGACAAAAGGGGTGAAAAGGCTATTTCAGCTTTTCCACGGTACCACCCTCATTCATACATGAACACATGTATGCACTCAATGAACAGTTCGTTCGTTTTTTGGTAACGAGTGGCGTGTCACTCGGTCAGCTCTACTTCACTAATGTGTTTCAAGCTAACACTCAGAGGTGAGTTCATTTCTACTTGGCTTCACCGGTTCTCAGCAACCACCGGCTCTCTGTGGAATCCCAACATTAAAAACTACTTATCCTCATCATCGTATTTTCATTATCTTATATTTAGGTAATAGTTTTTCTTAACAACATTTCAAATAGTTTTAAAGAAAGTGTAAGCTGTGTTGACCAGCTCCGTTTTGCTTTTGTTGAGGTTATCTTACGCCGATTTGAAACAAGAGTCAACACCCTTTTTAAGAATTATTCGATAATTCAAACTAAAACTAACATTCAGTAAACGCTTACAATATTGATAAATAAATGATGCCTGTACTTTATAAATTCACAAAAAAATTTTTTATTCTGAATAATTAAATCAAACCAACTATGCTTTCATTTTCAACTTCTAAATTCTTTATCCTGGAAATTCATTATAATACGATAGTTAGAGACCTGTATATTATCTTGTCAGATTTCCTTACAAGGTTTTTTATAAAAAAACCGCCTTCACTTAGAAAGCGGTTGCAAAATACTTTTTGTTTAACCTGCTGTTGGTGTAATATCATGAATCCAAGATAATTTTATCTGCAGGATATTTTCCTTTTCATCTTTGAGACCAATTGTCTGTTCATGCAGATTCAACATTTCAACATTTCCTTTGCATGTCTGCAAGAGGCCATTCTTATAGTAGTTAATGACTAATTGGCGATTTCTTGCCAGCTCCTTTAAGATCATCAGTTATTCTCCTTTGTCTTTATTCTCCTATGTTTTTCATCTATATTCACAAATCACTTTTATAGTTAGAATTTACTATATGTATAGTATACACTAAACTTAGTAAGCGTTTGCAAGTTTTTTGTGAACAATTTGTGAACTTTTCCACAAAAACCATAGGGTAATATCTACAATATATCCAATTCACCATTTCTTAACCGGATACACTAGTTTTTTTTTCCATTTTAACTATAGTAGACTTAAAATGATTTTAGATAAACTCACAAATGATGTAACAAAAGCATCACATTATTCTATTCCTGTGAATCATAGTGGTTTTAGTACGAAAAATAGGAAACTAGCCTTTTGCTATATCGAGATAAGATTATTGACGGAAAGTCTAAAAAATAGTCAATAAAAGGAATATTATTCCTCCAAAACCAGTTCTTTCACTATATAATAAAATAATAAATATTTAGGAGGAGTCTAAAATGACAGCAGTAAACACTATTGAATACAAATACAATGAAGCAATAACACCAGAACAGCTTTCACAAGTTTTCGTAACGTCCGGCCTTATACGGCCAACAGATGATTATCCACGACTTGAGAAGATGATTGCGCATGCCGATATCCTGTTGTCTGCATGGAGCGGGGATCAATTGGTAGGGGTCGCACGGGCGGTAACAGATTTCAGCTATTGCTGCTACCTTTCTGATTTGGCTGTGGATAAAAAATATCAAAAGGATGGAATCGGCAAGACCTTGCTACGTCTTCTGCAGGAGCATATTGGAGAGGAAGTTACTCTTATTCTTCTTTCGGCACCAGGTGCTATGTCCTATTATCCTCATGTCGGCTTTGACAAGATTGACAATGGCTTCCGTATTGCAAGAAAAAGATAAATCCCTGTAACAGGGGGTTTTTTTATGCATTTTTTCTTCCTCTCATTCCTGGATAAGAAGCAGCGAGAATTGAATCTAACTTAAATATCCTAGGTTGTTTTCTGTGCAGACAATATGCCTTAATATAGTTCCTCTTTATCTCCCGAACAATAATGGTCCTTTTAGTGAAGGTTTCATTTCCACTCATATAAATGATCTCAATCTCCCTGTTTTCCTTTAACGCTCTTTCCAGTTCACGATTCACCTAATATTTCACTCCTTTCTTGCATATATTATATACGAACAAACGTTCCAAATCAACCTTGATTAAGAACGTTTGTTCTGGTATATTTTAGTTAGAGCAAAAGGAGATGGATAACTTGATTAAAGACAAAGGAAGAATTAAATGGACTACAATGATAATTCCACAACAGCTGGGAAAGGTTAATACCATTAAGAACAGTGCAGAGACAAAAGAAACTTTCTCTGCAGACATCGATATGCTTATACATGAAGCCATGGAGTACAACTGGAAACTTGAATATAACCTCTTGTTCGCTGAATCCATCCATTCGCTTTATGGAACGACCGTATTTATCGACTATATAAAAAAGGAACTGCGGATAAAGGACTTAGAGCACTGCATTCATTTCGTGCCATTCGGTAATCTCCTCGCAGCAAAGAGAGCGGAATAGGAGTTAGGGCTCATGACAGCAATACTTGAATCAGACCGAAAAATTATCAGCCAATCCGTGCACCTCGCACTTGTATTATCTGTATTGGAATACGACCGCAAGAAAATAGAGGATACTTCCTTTAAAATCAAAAATGTATACTTAAATCTCATTGAACATACAATGCTGCAGGTACAAGCAGACTTGAAAGTAATTAAGGAAGATATGAAAAGGAACCAACTGAAAGTAGAGCGCGGCAAAAATGACGGACTTGCAACGGTGTATGATTTTTACTGTCGGGGATTTCATGAACCCCATCGATTTTATAATACAAGCCTCAGGAACAACACACAGAAACTGCTTATTTATTACTTAATGCGCAACACGGAGTGAAACAGCCTGCGAATGGTTCAGGGGTTAATAGCTTATTGAACTTGCTTATTAAACCCCTCCCGAACGTAAGCTGGCTCAACTCATTTCCTCTCTTAATATCGCATAATAATATTCATCCCACCAGCCATCCCCTGCTGGAATGCATTTTTTAAAATAACCTTCTCTACGCATTCCAATCTTCTCCATAACTTTATAAGAAGGGATATTTTCTGGCTGGCATGTCGCGATAATACGATGAATCTTCATATGTTCAAATCCATATACCAACATAGCCTTCGCCGCTTCGGAAGCGTAGCCTTTGTTACAGTAATTAGGATCAAACACCCACCCGATTTCATATGTATGTGCACCGAAATACTTTAAAAACACGAGATGGCCAATCAACTTGTTTTCCTCTATCAATATAACAGGAAAATATTCAGCGTTTTCTCCTAAATTATCCGTAACAAATTGTTTTGCTTTCTCTTCAGTCATTACACCTTCTGGTATATAGTGCATCACTTTACTGTTGGAAGTGTAACGGAATACATCCTGCCAATCATTAGTGCTAAACTTGCGGATCATCAGTCTTGAAGTCGTAATTTCCATTTCAACTCTCTCCATTCTTTAGAGTTAACAAAGAAGTTTCTGTTATATAATTCCTTCCTATTGTATTATTTTCCTGTTAATTCATTTACTATTTATTGAAATTAGTATTGATGTAGACTAAATATCAATCCAAGTAATATTTATGAAGAAAAAACTTAAATTTAAAAGAAATATCCGCCTAGTTAAATAAGTTTAATTAATCACTCCTGAATGTTGGGGTGTTTTTTTATTTACGAATAAGCCAAGCAGTGCTGTACATAATCTAAACGGGAAAGGAGTGGCATAATTGGCTAATAAAAAGGAAAAGGTATTTCTTGTTGTTGTAATTGAGGGGTCTACGATTAAAAGAATAATGATCCTAGATATTATAGTCGGATCTGGCATTTATTACGCCTTGCAATGGATGTGTTCTAGCATAATTATTAGCATGATTGGCAGCATGATTGGAACAGAAGGAATTAAGAAGGCGCAGAAGCAGCGGAAGAATCCTGATATAAAGCTAGTACGGGTTTTAAAAACAGTAAAATAGTCTCTTCTTTAATCATCCCTTGATTGTAATCCTCGTTTTTTCGAAGTTCCCCTTTTAAGAATTAGACAAGTTCCCTGAATACCCAAATAGCATATAGTAACCTATAACGACTGCAAGGAGACGATTTATATGTATCCATACTATAATAATAACTTCGCATCATTCCAACAACAGCGTAACAAGGAGCTCGCCGCAAAGATTGAAAAGGCAATAGATGGTGAGTATGCCGCCATTCACTGTTACAAACAGTTAGAAACATTGGCACCAACCCAACGAGAAAGACAAATAATTAACGAAATACGCAGAGACGAAATCAAGCACTACAATACGTTCTCCTATATTTACGCCGAGCTTACTGGCCAAAAGCACTCAGCTGTCATAACAGAAGCTTGTCCGCAAAACTATCGTTCAGGGGTTGATTTTGCCTTTCTAGACGAACAAAAAACTGTGGATTTTTATTTAGAAATCGCCGAAAGCACAAATAATGATTTCATTAAAGAATCATTTAGAACGGCAGCGATGGATGAACAAAACCATGCTGTTTGGTTTTTGTATTTTATTATCTCTTCTAAGAAATAAAAACAACCATGGAAGTTTTATTTAGTATTCCTGCGAATTACCTTTTGTGAGATGCGCATCTTTTTGTTACTTTTTCATCATCCAAAGTTTTAATATTAAATAATAATAACTGGCACAACACCATTAAAATTGTATTTAATAACATCCAATAGAAGGTACATGCATTTTGCACACTGAATACAACAGAATTAAATATCAATTAACTCTATTTTTTAAATGATTGTCCTACCGATTAATTCAATCTAGGTATAAAGTGCATCTTTTTTAGCAAAATCAATTAATATAACGAATTTTTTGTCTTTTTTTGTCGAATCTATAGTAAATTATTCTTAAATTTTATATGATAAACCTGCTATTTTTATATTACATATATATTTGTGGGGGAAATTTACTATGGCTAAGGTAAGATTAAGAAACACAGTTGGAGTAGTTAAAGAGTTGAAAGTCGGATTCTCTTGGACAACTTTCTTCTTCGGAGGTTGGGTTGCTATGTTTAGGGGACAATGGGGAGAAGTCTTAAAGTGGTTTTTCTTAAATCCAATTACAATTGGAATTTGGGGGCTTACCCAATGTTGGACAACGAATAAAAAAACTATTGTTAACTATATTGAAAAAGGTTATGAACCTTCCTCGGATACAGATAGACAAATATTAGTATCCAAATCAGTAATTGCATAAATTATTCAGGTCTAACTCTTGTAGAGTTGGACTTTTGATTTTTTAATGTATTTGTTTAGTTTAATCACTATTTTTGATAAGGATTCTATTATATTTTAAAAACAGGATATTATTCCTAATAAAAATGTAATATGAACAAACTAGTTAGAACATTTGACCTTTTGTAATATTTTTCTATTTATCTATTTTTGTCGAAAGTTTAGTAAAAAAATAATACGCGCTGTAGAATTGTTCTCGTTGTAGAAATATGAGGAAGAACTATTTTGAAAAAGAGGTTAGTATTGGTTTTATTTTTAGCTGTAAGTGTTGTATTATCAGCTTGCGGTAGTGACACAGAGAAAACAACCTCTGATAAAGAAGAGGAAAAATCAACTGCAGCAGAACAAAAAGAAGTTAATAACAAACCAACAGAAAATGAATATGGTAATTTAGTTTTTACAAAAGTTGGACAAAAATCAGATGTTGACGGCGGTACTATAGAGCTCTTAAAAATCAAGGATATTAATGAAACAGTCGAAATCGCTCCACTAAAAGTAACAATTAAAGATATCAAGCTTTTCAAGATGACAAATCTTGACGAACAATTTAAAACTGATCTTACTTTTTATTCAGAAACAGCCACATCTATTAATGATGAATTCACTTATGTTCAAAACAATATGATGTAGAAAACACTGAGGAAAAAAACATAGATTGGTATGGCTTAACAAACCTTGTGACAGATAAAGGACAGCAAATAGATGCCATTTCCAATGACTTTGTATATACTGAGGCAGACGGAGATTCTATTTTCTTAGGAAAAGTGAAAAAGGAATTCGTAGATGCATTCATCGTGAAAGATGAAGATATTTCTAAGTTGAAATTCATTTTCGGTGCTTCGATGGATGGAGACAGCTACGAAGACATTACTCCAGAACAACAAGTTGAGTATACCTTCTAAAAAATAAATACCACCCCTGAAAACGGGTGGTATTTATTTTGGACTTACATCTATTTTCTAAAGTACGTAAAAAACCATATAAATCCCTACTAATTTTGCCAGGGACTTATATGATTAATTCTATTGTTATTTATATATATAAATGAATTATATTGTCATGAGATTATATTGTCATGAGATTATCTATTACACAGTCTCCACTTTAAATTGATTAGGTGTAATAGTTGCGGAATATAGAAAAAAATCTAACATTTATTAATATCTATTCAATAAAAAAAGCACCTACAAACGTTAATAAACATCAACATTAATAGGTGCTTTTTTGGGACGTCCCAGGAGAGATTCGAACTCCCGACCGTACGCTTAGAAGGCGTATGCTCTATCCGGCTGAGCTACTGGGACATGTTTTAATTACTTACTTACCGTCCTCATCAGGACAATATTTATTATATGTGCTAGGCAATATAAAGTCAACATCTTTTCAAAAGTTTTTTTCCTGAAGAGGAAAATTATCTTTTTTCCTCTTCAGGATATTTTAAATGGAGAACTCCGCTGTTAATTCAGGGAGGAGTCCCGATTCAAAATCATATACTTCTGTTTTTAATGATTGATCTTCCACTGTGAGGATGACGTAGGTCTTTTCCATTCTTCCTCTCGGGAGACGAAGACTGCCTGGATTAATGAAAAGAACATCCTCAATCATTTCCATACCAAGATAGTGGCTGTGGCCAAAGCAGGCAATTTGTGCGCCAACCTCTTTTGCCCTGTATAAAAGTCTGCTGACGGATGATTTAACGCCATACAGATGCCCGTGAACCATTAACAGTTTTTTTCCGTTTATTTCTTGTATTGTTTCTTCTGGATATTTTGCGTAATAATCGCAGTTTCCTTGAACTACAACATAGCCTTGGATAGCTTTGTCATCGGCGGGGAGCTCTGAGTCTCCGCAATGGAGAAACAAGTCTGCCTCATCCTTATGCCTTTCCTTTAATTCCTGGAGCTCTTCCACAAGGCCATGGCTGTCACTGACGATCAGAACCTTCATTGTCCATTCCTCTCCTTAAAGAACATTCGATAGCTGTTCTTTTAGTTTTTTCAGCGCATTCGCTCTGTGGCTGATGCTGTTTTTCTTCTCTGGCGGCAGTTCTGCCATCGCTTTGCCTTCTTCTACTACAAAGAAAATTGGATCGTAGCCGAAGCCGTATTCTCCTCTTTTCTCCTCTAAAATGGTACCTTCACAAGTTCCTGTGAATGTTTGTGTTCCGCTTTCCGGATTAGCAATCGCTAATGTACAGCAAAAGCGCGCTGTCCGCTCCTCATGAGGAACTCCCTCTAACTCTTTGAGCACTTTATCCATATTCTCCTGGTCATTCTTCTGTTCTCCTGCATAGCGAGCAGAATAGACGCCAGGTCTTCCTTCTAATGCATCAATCATTAATCCGGAATCATCAGAAATTACGACCTTCCCTAACAGCTTTGACACAGTTTCAGCTTTTAAGACCGCATTTTCCTCAAATGTAGTCCCTGTTTCTTCCACGTCATCTATTTCTGGGTAATCAAGCAATGTTTTTACTGAGTAACCCAGTGGTTCAAACATTTCCACAAATTCTTTCGCTTTACCTCTGTTCTTTGTCGCGATAATTACTTCTTTCATTTTGCTCCCACTTCCTGCTGCGTTTTTTAATGTATGTAGACCATGTTTTTGTTTACTTTTCTTCTTTCATTTTACTATCAAAAAATAGGACAGTCCAATCATATATGAAAAGCCCACCTAAAGCCGGACTTACACAAAAAAAAGGCTGCTTATGCAGCCTTCCTTATTAGAAACTTCCCGTATTAACTTTTTCAGGACGGGAAACTGGTTCTGTGAGGCTTTTTCCTTCCTCATTAACAAGGTCTTGTTCACCGTTCACCGTAATCGCAACACTTTCAATTCCTTCCTGCTCTGTCAAAGACAGAACTAAAGAATTTAACAAATCGTCAGAGACAGTTTTTTCTTCTCCATCTGCACTGTTATAAATGGACTCATTGAAGTTTAACGTAACTTTTCCATCTGCGACAACAGGGTCATCTAACAGCGCCACATCCTGCTCCATGAAAGTTGCCAATGCAGACCCTGTTCCTGGCCCTTCAGCAAGTACACCAACTGCAGCAGCAATATTGTTCTCTTCTGAATTGTTTACCCGCTTTGTTACTGGAACATAATAGTACTCTCCAGTCTCGCCGCCAACATAATAAACAGTAAGCGGTTTAGTGTTTGTAATATCAGCAATATCTTTTGTATCAATGTTAATGCCATCTGCTCTTGTCAAGGCACCTTGAATCGGTGTCTTCGCTACAGGCATTTCTTTTAATTCTTTGCCATTAACTTGAAGCTTAACAGAATCGATTGTATCAAATTGAGTTAATGTCCATGTAACGGACTGCATAATTTTTGATTCATCACTTGCTTCGTATTCATTAAAATCTTTCGAAAAATCAACTGTAGCAACTTTATCTTTAATATTAACACTAATATTTGTACCGGCAGGAAGAACACCTTGGAAGCCGTTTGGCAGCATCTCTGTAACCGGGCCGTCCTTGACTAAGTATTCAAGACTTTCTTTTGCCACACTGTTTGTCTTGGGGATATTTAATGTTTGCGGAACGACGAACCCATCTTTATCAACTAAGTAAAGCTCAATTGGCATAGAATCTGTAGCAGCTGCTTCCTCCCCAGCTTTGGCTGCCGTTTCCTCTGCCGCATTGTCCGTATATGTAGTTTCTTGCGGTGGGTCGACACTCTCCTTACCTTTCTCTCCTCCAAATAGGCCGCAGCCAGACAGCATTACTGTTGAAACGAAAGCAGCAGATAATATCGTTAACTTTTTATTCTTAGACATCACTAATCACTCCTAAGACAGTTTGTACTAATATGTATACGAGCCATTTCTGAAATTAGACCGAGCTCTCCAAAATATTTTTTAAAATAAATAGAAGCGGCTATTTAATAAAAAAAGACTAGGCAATGGACGCCTAGTCTTTATGTGAGTTTAATTGTCTCCACTGCTTCAACTTTCTGATCAAGCCAGTCTGAGGCGATCCGGGCAAAAATATCACTGGACCCTGTTGTATAAAACTCATGGTCGTTCTTTTCCTGTGGTGATGCTAGTTGCTCACTGTGAGCAAGAATAGTACTTACTTCCCTCGCTGTCTCAGCACCAGAACTAATGACTTTTACTTTGTTACCCATTTCCTCTCTTATCACCTTTTCTAAAAGAGGATAGTGAGTACATCCAAGAATAAGCGTATCAATGCCAATATCTTTAAAGGGAGCAAGAGTTTGTCTTACGATTCTTTTGGCAACGGGTCCATCGTATTCACCACTTTCCACAAGTGGGACGAATTTAGGGCATGCGAGACTTTCCGTGCGGACTTTTTTGTTTATTTGCTTCAAAGCCTTCTCGTACGCCTTGCTTTTCACCGTACCGATAGTTCCAATCATGCCAATATAATTGTTTCTCGACACTTTTATTGCCGTTCTTGCTCCAGGGACAATAACGCCGATGACAGGGATAGACAGCTGCTCCCTTATCTCTTCAAGGGCAACAGCAGTTGCTGTATTACAGGCGATGACAAGCATTTTTATATTTTTCTGCAGCAAAAACCTTGTCAATTCCCATGTAAATGCCTTTACTTCTTCACCTGATCTTGGTCCATATGGACATCTTGCCGTATCACCTAAATAAATAATTTTTTCATTTGGCAGCTGACGCATGATTTCTTTCGCAACGGTCAAGCCACCAACACCTGAATCTATAACACCTATTGGTCTATCCAATCATACCGCCTCATTTTTCACGCATTTCTTGATGTAGTCTAATAAAGTTGTCTTTTAAATGCTCAACTTCATCTAGTGAGTAATTGCCCAATACTTCTTGTAAATACATTTGTCTTTTTTTGATTACTTCGTCAATTAGTCTTTTGCCTTCATCTAGTAAATGAATACGTACGACACGACGGTCATTCGGGTCTTTTACACGCTGCACTAATTCGTTTTTTTCCATCCGGTCCACCAAATCAGTCGTTGTGCTGAAGGCTAGATACATTTTATTCGATAATTCGCCGATTGTCATGTCCCCGTCTTCAAAAAGCCATTGCAATGCAACAAATTGAGGCGGTGTAATTGTATAATTACTTAAGATTTCCCGACCCTTCTGCTTAATGATTCCAGAAATGTATCTCATGTCTTTTTCAATGATTGCTATCATATCTAAATACTCTTTTGAGTTTTTTTCTTCTACATTCATTGCTACATCTCCTATTATCTGTCCAATTTATCTATCATCCTCACTACTTAATAATAATTATAGTCTAGATTAGGCAAATCGTAAACGTATAGTCTAAAATGCCTTTACATTGCTGTGACAACTAAAAAGACAGCAGTAAATACCTGCTGTCTTTTCTCAACTCATCATGTATTTTTCAGACTAAACATTGAAAGGTGACATAAAAAGCCGCAAGTAATCCCTCCATAGGCAGGATACTTTAAAAGCTGCTTTTTATAAAGTCACCTTCCGTTAGCTTATAGCTCTAGTTCTCCCATTCTTAGGAGTTCTACAACAGCCTGTGAACGCCCCTTAACGCCCAGCTTCTGCATCGCATTAGAAATATGGTTGCGAACTGTTTTTTCGCTGATGAACAAATCACTCGCGATTTCCTTGGTCGTTTTGTCTTGGACCAACAGCTCAAATACTTCTCTTTCCCTTTTTGTTAATAATGGCTTGTGAGTAAATTCATTCTCCTTCAAGTAGTGTAACCCTCCTTGCCTTTGCCAGCTATGAACTATGGGATGGGTATATTCTATAGTCTGAATATATTATGTGAGGAAAAGCGTTGTAGTGACTGTATTTCCTGAAAATGGACGGCATTTTTTATCGTTTAAACCTGTAATGTATGCTTTCCCTGGTACCATCTTTTCCCTATCAATTCGCAGGACAAGGCATTACTTTTGCAATCTATGGTGTCCTTTAGTAACAGCCATTTTAATAAAATGGCTGTTGCGTGCTGTAGGGATGATATCCGTAGTTATAATTAGAAGATCCATTATTTCTGCTCTGCTGTGTCTGGACACATTCGTCTGTTGGTCCAATTACGATTGATTCATTCTTCAATGGAGCAAGTGTCTTTTTCAATTGGACTGGATCAAGACAATACGTGTGTGCGAGCACTTCGACTGGTGTTTTAGTAAGGATGTCAGAACCGAATATATATTCAGGGTACGGGGCGTCAAAGATGGCAAGCAAATGGGTTCTATCTTCTGAGGCTATTTCCCAATGCCACCAGCCTTGTGGAATATTGGCGACTTGGCCTGGCTTTATTGGGATATTGGATACCTTGTTTGTAAAAGGGTTGATCAGTGAGACGACAGCAGATCCTGATATACAGTAGACAAGTTCTGCAGCGTTTTGATGATAATGTGGCTCAACTACTCTTCCGCTGCTTAAGTAAATATCTAGTAGAGATACCTCACCGAGAGTGTTTAACACATCCCTGCCTAATCGATTAATATAATTATCAGCGTTGCGAGTATTTAGACGATTCTTATTAATATCAGAAAAAAAACTGACATTAGGGTGGGTATAGTCCATGTAGGAAGTTGGCATCGCATACAGTCCCCATTTCTTGTTAAAGTGCTACAACGTATTGTATGAAAAATGGCAAAAAGCGTGACACTTATCCTAATTCTAAAAGAAAAAAGGATACCAATCAGGCATCCCTTCTTCTCATGATATCTTATCTAATGTGAGCAAGAATCTCTCAAAGTATGGCTTTACGATAAAATCCTTCGCACCGTATAATAATGCTGCAGTGACATTTCTGCTTTGGCCCATTGCCGAACAAATAACAATCCGGGCAGACGAATCAAATTCGATAATTTTTTGTAGCGCTGTCATACCATCCATACCATCCATCGTCAAATCGAGAATGAGGATGTCCGGCTTCAGCTCTTTGTACACCGTAACTGCCTCACAGCCATCGGCAGCTTCCCCGATGACTTTGTATCTGCTGTCTTTCAAAAGATTTTTTATGTAAGTTCTCATAAATAAAGAGTCGTCTGCAATAACAACCCTGACTTCCAATGCAACCACTCCCAGTTCTAACTTTGGCAAACTTAAGAAAGGAGTAATTTGTATGTATACAGGAACAAAATTATAGTTCCGGCAGCTCGGCTGCCATTGCTTTCGCTTTAGGCCCGTGGCTTTGCGTCTTTTACTTTCGTAAAATTTGCCAATAATTTTATCATAGCATAGTATTTTTAATCTATATATATATTTATTGGATTACTTTACATTAAGAATATTATAACAAGTATCTATACAGAAATTAGGAAAACAGGTAGAATTCACCTATAGAATGGAGGTTCTATTATTGATTCTTTTAATTATTTTATTATTGCTTATTTCCTTTGCCGCCGGCTGGTTTGAATTGCCGGTTTTCTATGTAGCAATCATTTACATACTGTTTATTGGGTTATTTATCTTTCGCGCTCTGTTTCCATTCATCTTTGAAAAGAGAGTCGATAAAATATTGCAAGCATTAAACAGATCAAGAAGCCCTCAGCAGCAATTTCTCTATTACTTGTTCCAAGATGATTTAGAAAAAGCGGAAGAACAGCTGAAGAAAATCCGATCTAGACAGGCAGCTGTTATTTCGCAGGTTCTTTTGCTTTCCAAGCAAGAACGATTTAATGAAGCGAAGGAACTTCTTCCATCCTTAAAGGACGGTAAACATAAAGCATACTATACTGCAGCAATCGCTCTTGAGCTTGGGTGTCTTGAGGATTATGAACAAAATAAACAGCTAATTCAAGATGATTTATTATTGTTCCACCTTGAGGTCGCATATATTTCCAAAAACGGTCAAATAGATAAAGCGATAAAAAAGCTCGACGAAAAAATCCCTTCGTTAAAGGGTATGAAACTCCTAGCTACCATTCAAGAGAGGACAGCGTTGAAAAAAAGGCTTTAACTTCAAAGGAGAAGGCACCTGGCCAGGTGCCTTCTCCTCTTTATTAAACACTGTCGCTGCCAAAAAAGCTCTTGAACGCTTCAAAGGTAGTGTCTCTGTTCAAAGCTGCAATCGATGTTGTCAACGGAATACCTTTCGGACATGATTGAACGCAGTTTTGGGAGTTGCCGCAATTTGCAAGTCCGCCATCACCCATAATTTGTTCAAGCCTCTCTGATTTATTCATCGCTCCTGTCGGATGGGCGTTAAAGAGACGTACTTGAGATAATGGAGCTGGTCCTATAAAGTCAGACTTGCTATTAACATTTGGACAAGCTTCTAAGCAGACACCGCATGTCATGCATTTAGACAGCTCGTATGCCCATTGTCTTTTCTTCTCAGGCATTCTTGGCCCTGGTCCAAGATCGTAAGTACCATCAATTGGAATCCATGCCTTAACCTTTTTCAAGCTGTCAAACATGCGGGTTCTATCGACCTGCAAGTCTCTGACCACTGGGAATGTGCGCATCGGGTCCAAGCGGATTGGCTGTTCAAGCTGGTCAACTAACGCTGTGCACGACTGTCTTGGTCTTCCATTGATGACCATTGAACAAGCTCCGCATACTTCTTCCAGACAGTTCATATCCCATGAAATTGGCGTTGTTTTTTCACCTTTGCTGTTGACTGGGTTTCTTCGTATTTCCATTAAGGCAGAGATAACATTCATGTTCGGCCTGTAGGGCAATTTAAACTCTTCTGAATAGGGTGCTGAATCAGGATCATCTTGTCTTGTTATCAGAAATGTAACCGTACTTGCTTCCCCCATCTTATTTCACTCCTTCTTTTTGTTTCGAATAATCCCGCTTTCTAGGTTTGATTAGCGACGTATCAACATCCTCATAATGGAAATGAGGTGCTTCTTTTTCCGATACGAACTTAGCCATCGTTGTTTTCAAGAAATCTTCATCATTTCTTTCTGGGTAATCAGGTTTATAGTGAGCTCCTCGGCTTTCATTACGGTTGTATGCTCCAATAGTGATAACCCTTGCCAGCTGAAGCATATTTTGAAGCTGGCGTGTAAACACTGCTCCTTGGTTACTCCATTTTGCTGTATCATTTATGTTGATGTTTTTGTAGCGTTCAAGCAATTCTTGTATTTTATTATCCGTATCTTGAAGTTTGTCATTATAACGAACTACTGTTACATTATCTGTCATCCATTCGCCTAATTCTTTGTGAAGTACATAGGCATTTTCTGTTCCGTCCAGATTCATGATATCATCCCATTTTCCTTGCTCATCCTTAACTGCTTGATCGAACAGGGTAGAGGACAAATCATCAGCACTCTTACTCAAGCCGTTGATATATCTGACTGCATTCGGACCAACAACCATACCGCCGTAAATCGCTGACAGCAAGCTATTCGCTCCTAATCGGTTTGCACCATGCTGGGAATAATCGCATTCCCCTGCAGCGAATAAACCAGGTATGTTAGTCATCTGATCATAGTCCACCCATAACCCGCCCATTGAATAATGGACTGCAGGGAAAATCTTCATTGGCACTTTGCGCGGATCATCTCCCATGAATTTTTCATATATTTCGATGATGCCGCCTAACTTAATATCAAGCTCCTTCGGATTCTTGTGGGACAAGTCTAAATACACCATGTTTTCTCCATTGATGCCAAGCTTTTGATCGACACAAACATGGAATATTTCTCTAGTCGCAATATCCCTTGGAACTAAGTTGCCGTATGCAGGATACTTTTCTTCAAGGAAGTACCATGGTTTTCCATCTTTATAAGTCCAAACCCTTCCTCCTTCACCCCTTGCTGATTCACTCATCAGGCGAAGTTTATCGTCACCAGGAATAGCTGTTGGATGAATTTGGATGAACTCGCCATTCGCATAGTAGGCACCCTGCTGATAGGTTATAGCAGCAGCCGAGCCTGTATTGATAACAGAGTTTGTTGATTTACCAAAGATGATTCCAGGTCCCCCTGTTGCCATAATAACAGCATCTCCAGGGAATGCTTTGATTTCCATTGTTTTTAAATCTTGCGCCTTGATACCGCGGCAGACACCTTCATCATCAAGAACTGCTCCGAGGAATTCCCAGCCTTCATATTTAACAACTAGTCCATCAACCTCGTATCTGCGTACTTGCTCATCCAACGCATACAGCAATTGCTGTCCTGTCGTTGCTCCGGCAAATGCTGTCCGGTGATATTGAGTCCCCCCGAAGCGGCGGAAATCTAGAAGTCCTTCCGGTGTTCTGTTGAACATAACACCCATACGATCCAACAGATGAATAATCCCAGGTGCTGCTTCTGCCATCGCTTTTACTGGCGGCTGGTTTGCCAAGAAGTCTCCGCCATACACGGTGTCGTCAAAATGCTCCCACGGAGAGTCGCCCTCTCCCTTCGTATTTACCGCACCATTTATGCCGCCTTGTGCACAAACAGAATGGGAACGCTTGACTGGCACAAGGGAAAACAATTCGACAGGAGTCCCAGTTTCTGCAACTTTGATTGTGGCCATTAAACCTGCTAAACCACCGCCTACAATGATTACTTTCCCTTTACTCATTTTTATTCCACTCCCTTAATCTAGTGCTCTATCAATCTCTAATTACTATACAAAAGCTAAAAGCGCTCTTACGCCGACTATCGATAAAATAATGAAAATTCCAATCGTAACATATGTACTGATTCTTTGTGATTTAGGTGTAACTGTAATTCCCCAGCTGACACAGAATGACCATAGACCGTTAGAGAAATGGAAGATAGTAGAAATTACACCAACTAAATAAAAGGTAAACATCCAAGGATTTCCTAAGATTTCTTCCATCATATTATAGTTAACTTCTTTCCCCATTTGAGCGGCAACCCGCGTTTCCCAAACATGCCATACAATGAATATCAATGTTACAATTCCAGTAACCCTTTGGATATAAAACATCCAATTTCGGAAATACCCATAGTTTTTCGTATTGTTCCTTGCTGTAAAAGCAATATATATACCGTATACAGCATGATAAATAATCGGTAAAAAAATGACGAAAATTTCCAAAAAGTAACGGAACGGCAAATGCTCCATAAAGGCAGCCGCCTTATTAAATGATTCCGGTCCCTTTGTTGCAAAATGGTTAACAACCAAATGCTGGATCAAAAATACACCAACTGGAATGACCCCCAGTAAAGAATGTAATCTTCTGAATAGAAACTCTCGATTTTTTGCCATACTTTTCCCCCCCTAATGATGAAATAGTTCTTTTTCCTCATAAAAGCGATTACAAGATAGAAAACTTACAATTCTGTGACAATTTCATTGTACCCCCAATAAAAATCTCGGTCAAGAAAACGGATACATTTAATCCAGATTTCTTTATCCTTTTTTATTATATGATTTTGCTCTTGGAAAAATTTCTACTTTATTTCATCGCATAGAAACATCGGCCCTCAGGAAAAATAATAGAAGCTAATAGAGCCGATGGCAGCAGGCAAATGACTGTTTTTTCTCCCAACTTTTTCTAAGTAGCTAGAGACTATATCGCATGTGTTATTTTGCCATACAGAACTAATAAAATAGACCTGATTTTCCTGTGATTATTCCCTTATTGCTATGTTTTTATCTGGATTTTACAGTATACTATTAAAGCGATATATTTTTTGTCGAAATTTACGATGCATATACACTATTTATTCACATATATTTAATAGAATTATAGAAAGAGGAGAGAGGCAATTGAGCGAGATTACAACTGAAGAAAGAATAACAAAAGTGGAGGAAGACTCTCTTACAGTACCTGCCTATGGATACGAACTGCTGCGTGAAATTTTAATACCTGACTTGCTTGGGAGGGATACTCCCGATATCCTGTATTGGGCCGGCAAAAGAATTGCCCGTACATTCCCCCTTGACCATTTGGAAGAAGCAGCTGCCTTTTTTGAGAAAGCAGGCTGGGGTCATCTAGAAATTGTGAAAGCAAATAAGAATGAAATGGAATATTCTATCTCAAGCCCTTTAATCGAACAAAGGCTGAAAGATAAGGGCAAATGCACGTTTCAGATGGAAGCAGGCTATTTGGCACAACAGCATGAACAATTAAAAGAAGTAGTCGCAGAAGCATTCGAAGACCCAAAACGACGCGGTAAAAAAATTACAATCACTGTCCGCTGGGACAGCAAAGATCCTGTATAAAACAAGGTCCGCTTTTAATGATATGATCCCCATATAGTAGACAGAAAAAAGAAAGCATCTTACTCTGTCTACTATATGGGGATTTTTTATGGGAAGAAAAATAAGATATTAAAGAAACGAAGGCGTCCGCTTACATAGCGATCAAGGTATAATATATCTCCGTCAATACCATAAATTAAACAATTGGGACTATGTTGTATGAAGTGCTTCTTCCGTCACTTTAAAACAGCGTATTTTTATCTCCTTACATTCCAAAAGGTGGACGAAGTTTATTTAGCTATACCGAAATATATTCGCTTTTATAACCACCACAGGTTTCAGAAGATACTAAACAGCCTGAGTCCATATAAATATAGAACTCAGGCTGCTTAAGGTTGCTTATATTTTATGCATTAATAACAGGTAAATTGCTCAAGTCGAAAGCATCATGAAGTGTTTCGACTGCTTTTACCATATTGCCTTTTTCGATGACAGTAGAAACTTTGATTTCAGATGTACTTACCATTTTAATAACAATATCCTGTTCTGCCAACACTTTGAACATATCTGCGGCCACACCCGGATTGGAGATCATGCCAGAGCCGACGATGGATACTTTCGCAAGACCCTGCTCAGAAGCAACTCTATCATAGCCAAGGACAGCCTTGTTTTCTTCAAGAACCTTAACGGTTTCTTCCAAATCACTGTCTTTGATGGAGAAGGAAAGGTTAGTTCCTTTGCTTTCTGTCAGACTTTGAATAATAATGTCCACATTGATTTGATGAGTTGCCAATGTAGAGAAGATTGTAGAGAGGCTTGTTAGCGGATTTTTCAGCCCAAACACCGTTACACTCGTAATATTATCTTCAAAAGCGACACCGCGCACTACTAAATTTTGTTCCATTGATACTTCCTCCTCGATGATTGTTCCTTCTTCTTGTTCCATGCTTGAACGGACGACAAGCGGCATTTGATAGTTTTTCGCATATTCAACTGCACGCGGGTGCAAAACTCCTGCACCAAGGTTTGCTAGTTCCAACATTTCATCATATGAAATGGAAAGCAGCTTCCTTGCTTCCTTTACATAGCGCGGATCTGTTGTATATACGCCTGTGACATCTGTATATATATCGCATTTATCTGCCTTTAAAGCAGCAGCCAGTGCTACCGCTGTCGTATCTGAGCCTCCACGGCCAAGTGTTGTGATGTCTCCTCCTTCTGTAATTCCTTGGAAGCCAGCGACAATAACTACCTTGCCATCCATCAGATGCTCTTCGATTCTCTCTGTTTTTATATTTAAAATGCGGGCATTTCCATGGACAGCTTCCGTCTCCATGCCTGCCTGCCATCCTGTTAACGAAATTGCATCTACATTTTTTTCATTCAGAGCCATTGAGAGTAAACTGATCGTGATTTGTTCCCCTGTTGACAGGAGAACATCCATTTCCCGTTTACTCGGTTTTTCTGTTATTTCACCAGCAAGTTTCACTAATGCATCCGTCGTTTTACCCATTGCTGAAACAACGACAACGACGTCATTCCCACGATTCTTTTCTTCCATTACTCTTTCGGCTACATGTTTAATTCTTTCCGCACTTCCGACAGATGTCCCGCCAAATTTTTGAACTACTACTCCCACAGCTATTCCCTACCTTCTTTTCTTCTTAGAAGTTCTGTTCTATCGCCTTTTTTACAAACAAAAAAGGCAATGAGAACATCTCATTGCCGTGCAGGTAAATACATAATAAATGTGCACAAACAGCGAGATAGCTCTCCAAAACAGTTCCTTGTTTTGACAGTCTTACATTTATTCAATGCAAAACCAGCAAAGGAATGATGAGTTATCCCTTCACTTCGGCGATTTTCCCTTTCATAATTCTTCACGGAAGCTCATTCTTCTCCGAATTATTACTATTGAAACTCGCACCTCTACCTTCACTTATTAAGTTATAAGTTGCCATCATTATAGCATACCGTCTTCAGGTTAACAATAATGTATTTTGTTATTTTGCATAAAAATACAATTAGTCTTTTAATTTTTCAATAAGCTCTTCGGCAACAGCAGCAGGAATTCCTATGTTTGTAAAGTCAGTCATTGATGCCTCTTTCATCTTTTTAACTGACCCAAACGTTTTCAACAGCAGCTTACGCCGTTTTTCTCCGATGCCCGCAATGTCATCTAGCATAGACTGGAAAGCATTTTTGGAACGGATTTGTCGGTGAAAGCTAATGGCAAAGCGATGGACTTCATCCTGGATGCGCTGCAGTAAATAGAATTCCTGGCTGTTTCTTTCCAATGGAATGATTTCAAGCGGATTACCGTAAAGAAGCTGGGAAGTCCTATGCTTATCATCTTTAGCCAAGCCTGCAATGGGAATGTCGAGTGCAAGCTCATCAAGAAGTATTTCTCTTACTGCTTCAATATGCCCTTTTCCCCCATCGACTAAAATTAAATCTGGCATTGGCAGCCCATCTTTTAATACACGCTGGTATCTTCTTCGGACAACCTCTCGCATGGATTCATAATCATCGGGTCCTTGGACAGTCTTAATCTTGTACTTTCGATAATCCTTTTTCGCCGGTTTTCCATCCACGAAAACAATCATGGCAGATACAGGATTTGTCCCTTGAATATTACTGTTGTCAAATGCTTCAATGCGATGTGGTGTGTAAATCCCCATCTGTTTACCTAAATTCTCGACAGCTTTTATTGTACGATCTTCATCTCTATCAATTAAGGCAAATTTTTCATGAAGGGCGTTTTTGGCATTTTTATTTGCAAGTAATACCAGATCCTTCTTTTGTCCTCTTTGCGGCTTAATAACCTTAACGTCAAGAAGCTCTTCCACCATTTCTCCTTGAATAGAATCTGGGATAAGAATTTCCTTTGGTTTAAAATGATTAGCCTTTGAATAAAACTGTCCGAAATATGTGAGCATTTCCTCCTCTGGCTCTTGATAAATAGGGAACATGCTCACATCACGCTCAATCAGCTTCCCTTGTCTGATGAAGAAAACTTGGACACACATCCAGCCTTTATCGACTGAATACCCAAAAACATCTCTGTCAATAAGATCTGTCATCATCATTTTCTGCTTTTCCATCGTTGCTTCGATATTCGCAATCTGATCTCTGTATTCCTTTGCCCGTTCAAAGTCCAGCTCTTCTGCTGCAGCTGTCATTTTTGCAGTGAGGTCTTTTTTTATCTCCTTATATCCGCCATTAAGGAACTTTGTAATCTCATCGACCATCTGGCGATATTCAGCCTGAGGCACTTCATTTACACATGGAGCAAGGCATTGTCCAAGATGATAATAAAGACACACTCTGTCTGGCAATGTTGTGCATTTACGGAGCGGGTAAAGCCTGTCGAGCAGCTTTTTTGTTTCATTAGCGGCTTGTACATTCGGGTATGGCCCGAAATATTTACCTTTATCCTTTTTCACATTACGTGTCGTAATTAACCGGGGATGTCTTTCTGCTGTCAGCTTAATAAACGGATAGCTCTTATCATCCTTTAGCATAATATTGTATTTTGGATCATGCTTTTTAATTAAATTAATCTCTAAGATTAATGCTTCTATATTTGATGAAGTGATAATATATTCAAAGTCCTCTATTTCATTCACAAGCCGCAGTGTTTTTCCATCATGCGAACCAGTGAAATAAGAGCGGACGCGGTTTTTAAGCACCTTTGCTTTTCCTACATAGATGATCGTTCCTTGTCTGTCTTTCATCAGGTAGCATCCTGGCTGGTCAGGCAAAAGCATCAGTTTGTTTTTTATTGTATCGTTCATTGTAGTCCCTCCCTGAACGCTTCTGTTTACAGAACATAAGTACTATTATATATGATAGGCCAGAAGCTGGTTTTCGGCAACTATGAGTGTGTGTAAGTTGGAGGAAAGCAATGAGGATTTTTCCAAAGTATAAGCAGACTGTTGCATAAAGAAAAAAAAGAACCCTAGGAAAATCCCAGGGTTTGTTTTTGATCTTAAACGTGTTTAGCCAATAGCTCAGAAAGAGCTTCTTTTGGTTGGAAACCGACAACTTTATCTACTACTTCGCCGTCTTTAAATACCAACAATGTTGGGATGCTCATTACACCGAACTTAGAAGCTGATTCTTGGTTTTCGTCAACATCGATTTTCACGATTTTAACTTTATCCCCGATTTCTGTATCCAATTCTTCCAATACTGGTGCAATCATTTTACATGGTCCGCACCAAGGTGCCCAAAAGTCTGCAAGGACTACGCCTGAACCTGTTTCTTCTGAAAAGTTTTGATCTGTTGCATGTGATATTGCCATTTATATATGCCTCCTCTTAGTGTTAAACTTGATAATATCCCAAAGTATACCACCGTTTTTATATTGATGCTAATAATTTGTTTCGTCCATCATTTTTCCCATCTGTTCCTGCATCTATTCAGTCGTTTTAGTGACCAGTTTTTTATTATTGCCTGTCTGGTGTGTCCACAAGCTCTTTCTCAAGTAATGGCAGTACATCAAAAACATCCCCGACGATTCCATAATCAGCCGCTTGAAAAATTGGGGCTTCAGCATCTTTATTAATCGCAATAATCATGTCAGCTGACGTTATGCCGACAAGATGCTGGATAGCACCTGAAATTCCACAAGCAATGTATATTTTTGGCGCGACTGTTTCCCCAGTCTGCCCGATTTGATTGGATGCATCACATACTCCCAGTTCCACAGCTCCTCGAGATACACCGACTTTACCGCCTAACGTTTCAGCCAGCTGTTTGACAAGATTATAGCCTCTTTCATTTTCGACACCTCTGCCTGCTGCTGCAATTACTTGTGCATTAGATAGTTCTTCCTTGCCGGTGCTTTTTTTCTCAAGCCTGACAAGGGAAAATCTCGGTTCTTTTACAATTGGGTGGTGTACCTCTTTCCTTCCCTTCTTGTCATCAAGCTTGTGACTCGCCCTCCAAGCTTTTTGCTTTACACTAAAAATGCAGCTATTGTTTATCTGGACTTTGTTGATGATATTTCCTGAAAATATCTGTCTAGAGACAATCAAAGTATCATCTGACTGCTCTGCTTCCACAATATTAGAAATAAGAGGGAGATTAAGATTTTCAGAAAGACAAGCTGCCAGGGTCTTTCCAATATCTGTTTGACCTAACAACACCACACAAGGCTGCTCTGCTTCTATGAACTGCTGAATGAGAGGAAGCAATGTTTCAACATTGTGTCTGGCAAACCTGCTGTTCTTCATGAATACTATTCTGTCTGCATGATAGTACATAAGGTCATCGGCAATCGGTTCATCATCGTCGTCACCGAACAGAAGAACAATAATCTCGCCATTACTGAATAGTTTTTTGGCTGCCTCTATGCATTCTAGTGTGACAGAATGGAGTTTCTCCTGTCTTTTTTCTGCAATTATTACGATTTTCTCTTTCAATTTGCTTTCCTCCCATCACTCTTGTATATGCCCCTTAATTATTTGTGCCAATTGGTTCACTTTATCCTGTAATTCACCATCCAACAGAATTTTTTTTCGATCAGTCGCAGAATAACTGTAATCAACTGCTTGAATGTCTGTTTTGTTTGCATATGACACTGCCCTTATTTCGAGAGGCTTTTGCTTAGCCTTCATAATGCTTGAGAGCTTCGGCAAACGAGGTGTATGCAGGCCTTGTGGTATCGTTAAAAGAACAGGGAAACTGCCTTTATATGTCTCTAAATCTCCATTGCTTTCCTTTGTGATGAGGACATCATCTTTATCTATTTCGAGCTTTTCTGCCTTTGTAATCAGAGGCATTCCTAATCTTGCAGCAACTCTCGGTCCCACTTGGCCAGATCCTCCATTTGTAGAAAAGTCTCCTGCGAGAATAAGATCAACTGACCTATCACTTATTTGCTCGGCAATGATCTTGGCAATTACAGAAGGCTCTAAGCTTTCTTCTGTTTTCACAAATAGCGCACTATCCGCTCCCATCGCGAGTGCCCTCATAAGATGCTTTTCTGCCTCCCTATGATGAACGGTCACAATCGTAATGCTGCCTCCATAAGCTTCTTTTAAAAGCAGTGCTTCTTCTAATGCTGCCTCGTCTGGCGGATTAACGGTTTCTTTAAGGTTTGTATCCTGTATTTGGCCGTCCTCAATCGCAAGTGGCTGATTTGCCTCCACTATGATTGAAAGCAAGACGATGATATTCATCCCCATTAACTCCCTTCTTCTGTTTCTTTCTCCTTTAATTCTCTTCTTAATACTTTGCCGATTGCCGACTTTGGAAGCTCTTGGCGGAATTCATAGATTCTAGGCACCTTGAATGATGCAATTCTTGTTCTCATAAATGTATTCAGTTCATCATCAGAAACATGCGCTCCTTCTTTCAATACAATAAATGCCTTAACTGTTTCACCGCGATAAGAGTCCTTCACACCGATGACAGCAGCTTCACTGACTGCAGGATGTTCATACAGTACTTCCTCAACTTCACGAGGATATATATTAAATCCGCCGGCGATGATTGTATCCTTTTTCCTGTCAACGATATAGAAAAATCCTTTTTCGTCCATATAACAAAGGTCGCCTGTATACAGCCAGCCTTCTTTTAAGACAAGCTCTGTCTCTTCTTGATTATTCCAGTAACCTTTCATGACTTGAGGTCCTTTTACTGCCAGCTCGCCAATTTCTCCAGGCGGAAGCATTAAACCCGTTTCCGGGGAGAAAACAGCAGCATCTGTACCAGGCCATGGTACTCCTATACTTCCTTTGACAATGTCATGATCCCATAGGAAATTGACATGCGTCACTGGAGAGGCTTCTGTCAGTCCATAGCCTTCGACAAGCTTCCCGCCAGTCTTCTCTTCAAAACGGTCGATAATCTCTTTAGGAAGAGGGGCAGAACCGCTTATAGCCGCGCTGATGGAGGATAAATCATATTTTTCTATTTCCGGATGGTTCAGCAAGCCGATATAAATTGTTGGTGCTCCCGGGAATACTGTAGGCTTTTGTTTATGAATTGTTTTAAGTGCAGTCGTTGCATCAAATTTCGGGAGTAAAATCATTTGGTATATTTCCATGACAGAAAGGACGAGCACTGTCATCATTCCATAAACATGGAAAAGAGGCATAATAGCAAGGAGTTTTTCTTTCCCTTTCTCCAACTTATACAGCCATTGACGGCACATAGAGGTATTGGCAACAAGGTTTTGATGTGTCAGCATAACGCCTTTCGGAAATCCAGTTGTTCCACCTGTGTACTGGATAATAGCCAAGTCTTCCTCAAAGTCAAGGCTATGTTGTATTAACTCTTCTGCAGGGAAACTCCAAACTTTCTTTAATAGATGGATTGATCCCTCATGTTTAACAGAAGGAATAATGCCATGCTCTTTTTTCTGGATAGATGGGTAAACGAGATTTTTTGGGAATGGGAGGAATTCACTGATGGAGGTAACAAGTATATGCTCTATACTTGTCATTTCTTGTACATTTTTTACGCGATTAAAAAGGATATCTAGTGTAACAATTGCTTTTGCACCTGAATCATTGAGAATAAATTCGACTTCTCTCTCTTTATACAAAGGGTTGACTGGAACTACAATTGCACCCGCGAGCATAATGGCATAAAAGCTAATTACAGTCTGCGGGATATTCGGCAGCATAACTGCCACCCTATCTCCTTTCGACACTCCGATACTTTGTAAATATGCTGCTAGTTTAGATGATTTTTCGTAAATTTGACGAAAGTTTAATTCCTTCCCCATAAAGTGAACAGCCTTATGTTTTGGGTATTCTGTCGCTGCATTGCGCAGTAGCTGGGGAAGGGTTTCTGCCTTATAATAAACATTTTTAGCTGTTTCTTTTGGATAGAGGTCAAGCCATGGTTTTTCTGTTTCCAAATCTGCTCCTCCTGACATAGTTGAGATTGTACTAGCTTATTATATGGCGGGAGGAAGCTTTAGGATATTTAAAATATGCCTAAATTGTAAAAAGGGCATTACCTGCAACAAAAAAAGACCAGTTCCTAAGAAACTGGTCTTTGCTCAGCAAGAAAAATCCTATTAGGAGATGCCTGCACCAATAATGTAAGAAAGGCCGATTGAAATAATCATTGAGATAAGACCAACCGCTCTATTATCGTTTTTTATTTCTTCATCTATCTTAAATTTCGGTGTTAAAAACTCAAAAATGAAATATCCTATCAGCAATAGGAAGAAACCGAATATTCCCCAAGCAATCATCGTCAGCAAGGAGTCATTTTGCATGATGGAATGCCTGAACACATTCGCAATCCCGAATATTTTACCACCTGTTGCCATTGCAACGGCGACATTCCCTTTTTTTATTTCTTCCCAGTTATTGTATTTTGTAACCAATTCGAATATTGCTAAAAAAACAACTATGCTCAGAATGACGACACTATAGTCGCCAGCGGTATTAACATATTCATTGCTCCAAAATTCATTCATCTGGCATCTCCTCTCTCTTTTTTCTATCTATTATTTCAGTTCTACAACTGTGACTCCGCTGCCGCCTTCACCAGCCTCACCGAAGCGGATTTTCTTGACTGAACGATGATTTTTCAAGTATTCTTGTACACCTGTCCTCAAAGCCCCAGTTCCTTTGCCATGAATGATCGAGACTCTTGGATAGCCTGCAAGCAGACTGTCATCAATATATTTCTCGACACGTGCCAAAGCATTTTCGTATCTTTCCCCACGAAGATCTAGTTCAAGACTCACATGGAAATCCTTGCCTCTAATAGTTGCCAGTGGTTTTGTTTCAACAACTTTAGGTGCTTTGATGAATTCCATGTCACTTTCCTTCACTTTCATCTTCATGATACCGATTTGAACTTGCCACTCTTTATTTGACACCCTCTCAATAAGCTGGCCTTTCTGATCAAATGTTAGTACTTTTACTTCATCACCCGGCTGGAACTCATGATTTGATTTCGCGACTTCCTTCCGCTTAATAGATGATTTCGGAGCCGCATCCTCAAGCCGTTTTCTTGCATCAATTAATTCATGTTCTTTAATTTCCGCCCGTTTTTCCAGCTGCATTTTGCGTAAATCAGAAATGACTGTCTCTGCTTCCGCTCTTGCATTTTCAACAATATCAGCTGCTTTCTTTTTGGCCTTTTCTTCAAGCGCATCTTTTTTTTCATAATATTCCATTACCTGCTTTTGCAGATCACGGTGCAGCATTTCCGCTTGTTTCAGCAAATCAGCAGCTTCTTTATGCTCTAATTCTGCTGCTCTGCGGCTTTCTTCAAGTGATGCAATCATGTTTTCAATTTTGTTTGTCTCTGCACTCACATGTGATCTCGCTGTATCAATAACATCCTCATTTAACCCGAGTCGTTTGGAAATCTCAAACGCGTTGCTGCGTCCAGGAACACCAATCAGGAGTTTATATGTAGGGCTTAACGTCTCAACATCAAACTCTACACTGGCATTTACTACACTTTCTCGGTTATATCCATATGCTTTTAGCTCAGGATAATGGGTTGTGGCAATTACTCTTGCCCCCCATTTGTTTACCTCATCCAAAATGGAGATGGCAAGTGCAGCACCTTCTTGTGGATCTGTTCCGGCACCAAGCTCATCAAATAGGACAAGACTGTTGCTGTTTACTTCCTTCAAAATGCTGACAATATTGACCATATGTGAAGAAAAGGTACTTAATGATTGCTCGATAGACTGCTCATCGCCAATATCTGCATAAACTGCTTCAAACACACCGACCTCTGATTCATCAAGGGCAGGAATTTGCAAACCTGCTTGGGCCATTAATGTACATAAACCAACCGTTTTCAATGTCACAGTTTTACCGCCTGTATTTGGTCCTGTTATAACGATAGAAGAATAAGTATCCCCTATTGCAACATCATTGGCTACAACCTCTTCTAGCGGAATCAATGGATGTCTTGCTTTAAACAGGTTTATTTTTCTTTCATTATTTACGATTGGTTTAGTTCCTTTAATACGGTGACCATATTTCGCCTTTGCAAACATAAAGTCAATATCCTTCAATATTTCCACAATTGTCAGCAACTCATCCTTATGCTCTGCCACAAGAACTGTCAGCTGGGCAAGAATCCGGTCTATTTCCTGTTGTTCTTTTACGCGAATGCCTTGCAGCTCATTATTTAATGTCACAACCGACTGAGGTTCTATAAATAATGTTTGACCTGAGGCACTTTGGTCATGGATAATTCCTCCATAATGTCCTCTGTACTCTTGTTTTACTGGAATAACATAGCGGTCATTTCTAATAGTGATGATTGTATCCGAAAGCATCTTTGCAGCATTAGAAGAGCGAATCATACTTTCCAGTTTTTCTCGCACCTTCGATTCATTTCTTCTTAGCTGATTGCGAAGAGAGCGCAAGGCTTCACTCGCACTATCCAAGACAGTCCCTTGTTCATCAATTGCCATTTTTATTTCTTCTTCCAATTCAGCAAGGACAACAATACCGTCAGCCAATCCTTGCAAAATAGGAATTGGATTTTCATGGTGAAATTCCTCCGTGAATCTTTTTATCTGTCTGCTCACATGGACTGTACTTGCCACTTGGTTCAATTCAACTGGACTAAGCATACCGCCGATGGATGACCGCTTCACATGCGGACGAATATCATGTATACCGCTTAACGGAATGTTTCCTCTCATTCTGAAAACCTTTGCGGCTTCGTCTGTTTCTTCCTGCCACTGAACTACTTCTTCATAGTTTGTAGAAGGCATCAGCTCCTGCGCCTTAATCATCCCTAATGGAGAAGAGACATGCTCTAGCAGCTGACTTTTGATCTTGTCGAATTCTAATGTCTTCAATACTCTTTCTTGCATGGAGTTTTCTCCTTTATCTTTCCAGCAAACCGGAATTTTTCTATAAAACTAATTTTTCAAACCCATTTAGGTGATAATTGATTTTTATTAAATAGGAATACTAATTATAAATTTACCGTCATCTTACTTATGACGATTCTTTAAGAAATCCAATAGTTTCTCTGTATCCCAAGTATTTATCACTCTATTTTTATTAATCCAGCCTTTTTTCGCTGTAGACACACCGATGCCCATAAAGCCAAGCTCCTTCGTATGATGAGCATCTGTATTAATCACTATGTGAACACCAGCCTCCTGCGCCCTTTTAATATTTTCAGCATTTAAATCAAGGCGGTTCGGATTGCTGTTCAACTCAAGTACTGTATTTGTCTCTTTAGCAAGCCTGATTAATTCATCCATATCCACTTCATAGCCGTCCCTGATACCGATTTTTCTTCCTGTCGGGTGTGCGATGATGTCGACATGCTTATTGCGAAGAGCATTCTCCAGCCTTTCCATAATCTTAGCTTTAGGCTGAGAGAAAGAAGAATGGATGGATGCAATAACAATGTCCATTTGTTCGAGGAGTTCGTCATCATAATCGAGTGATCCGTCTGGCAAAATATCCATTTCAACACCAGCTAAAATGGTAATGTCATCATATTTCTTATTGAGCTCTTTAATCTTATAAAGCTGTTCTTTCAAACGTTCTGGTGTTAAGCCGTTTGCCACCTTCAAATAGCGGGAGTGATCTGTAATCGCCATATATTTGTAGCCGCGCTGTCTATTTGCTTCGATCATTTCTTCGAGGGAAAACGCCCCATCACTCCAGGTTGTATGCATATGCAAATCACCTTTAATATCTTCAAGAGAAATGATCTCCAATTCCTCTTTGTAATCTTCGACTTCCTTGCCATCTTCCCGCATTTCAGGAGGAATGAACGGCAAATTGAAATAGTGGTAGAATTCCACTTCTGTCCTGAATGTTTCTACTTCCCCTGTCTCTGTATCTTCCACGCCATATTCACTTATTTTTTTACCGCGTTCCTTTGCAAGCTGCCTCATTTTAACATTGTGATCCTTGCTTCCTGTAAAATGATGCAAGGTTGTTGCGAATTCCTCTGGTTTAACGAGGCGGAAATCAATAGAAACATCAAATTCCAATTCAAGTACAACACTTACCTTTGTATTTCCTGCACCAATTACTTCCTTGATGCCTGGCAATGCCAGCAGTTTTTCTTTTACATCCGCAGGAGAATTGGTAGAAATAATAAAGTCCAAATCCTTGATGGTCTCGCGCATTCTTCTAATGCTACCTGCACGGGAAAACTTTTCAATTTCTTCTATTTTTTCTAATTCTCCTTCAATGGAAAATGCCACTCGGAGCATATAAGCAAGCGGCAGTCTATCTGGTCTTGAACCAAAGCTATCAAGCCCCTCTAAGATCTTATCCTCTGTTTTTTTCCCAAAGCCACTTAGTGCTTGAACTTTTTTTTCTTGGCAAGCACGTTTCAAGTCCTCTGCATTCTCGATTCCAAGCTCCTTGTAGAGTTTGGCTATCTTCTTGCCGCCAAGACCTGGCAGTTGCAACAAAGGAATTAGACCTTTTGGCACCTCTTCCTTCAGCTCCTTTAATACGGACGATTCTCCTGAAGAGATGTACTCCTCTATTACAGCAGCCGTTCCTTTCCCTATACCAGACAACGCTGTGTAATCCTCTATTTCATCTAAAGTATGTTCATTAACTTCTAACGCTTGCGCTGCTTTTCGGAATGCGCTTATTTTAAAAGAATTTTCTCCTTTTAATTCCATATATATGGCAATTTGTTCTAAATGTCTTACAACTTCTTTTTTCGTTTTCATTATTATCACCTACATAATCCTGTCATTGATTAGTATGTTTCCCTTAAATCTGTCAAACAATAATATCATAACATGTTCTGCTATTTTTCTATAACAAGTTGATAATATTTTAAGCAAAAAGAAACCCCTCCAGCCTCATGTTGCCGGAAGAGTTCCTATTGCCTTTTAAGAGGCTACGTACTCAAACCAAATTTCTTTGATCTTTTCCGAAAAGTATGGAGTGTTCTCGATGATTCCTGCAGCTACAACTGAATTATTCAAATGTGTCTGAATGAACTCAGCAGGCAGCAATGCGGCAATATACAGTAAGATAAACAACACCAAATAGGTTTCTACAAAACCTAAAATAGCTCCAGCCCAAGTATTGAGCTGCTTTAAGACCGGAAGACTCGCGACAAAATCAACCATACTTCCAATGATTTGCCAGATTATTTTCACAGCAAAAAAAATCACCGCAAACGCAACTGCACGGTAAAACACCTCTTCCAAGTTCATGCTGCCAAATAAGGATTGAATGAAGCTATTTTCACTTGTATTGGTATAAGGTATCCACAAATTTAATTTACTTGAGAGCGGTATATAATATTTAGTTGCTACAATAAAGGCAACAATAAATCCTGTCAAATGGATAATTTGCAGGATAAAGCCTCGTTTTAGTCCTCTCAATAGACCAAAAACCAGCAGAATAATGATGATTAAATCCAACATGAACTTTTTTCAGCCCTTTTCTCTATTTAATTCATTTTCCAGGTCTTCCACGCGATCTATTAACTTAATATAATCATTTACAATATTCACAGCCGTTAACACTGCTAATTTATTTGTATCAAGGGATGGATTCTTCCCGTAAATCTCGCGCATTTTTTTGTCCACGATAGAGGCAACCAATCGAACATGACTGGAAGATTCTTGGCCAACTATTACATATTCCGTTCCATAAATTTTCACATTCGTACGGTTTTTTTGTACATCTGACACTATTTTGCCTCCAATCCTTTAAGAATCCTAATCTATATCATACCATGAAGTGACTTTAAGTGGGAAGTCATTGCATACTAAATAGAGCAAGTTTTACAGTTTAACCCTGTTTATTTTGCCAAAAAAAGCTGGCCGTAACGGCCAGCTTTCAGTCAGTAGAAAAGCTCATTAAGAAGTAATTACTTACTGTGTATTTGTGTAATTTCCTTCGAAAAAGGGGACGACTGCAGGATTTCACCAATAGTTCAATCAACGCCCTTTTTTAACTTATTCTCCCTTTATATTAACGAGATTTCATCAGTATTAACCTCTTAACATAGCTCCTGCTTTTTCTTTGACAGCTTCTAGCACCTTATCATGTGCTTTTGTAATCATCTCATCTGTCAAAGTCTGTTCTGGATCGAAATATTTTAGAGAGTAAGCGATCGATTTTTTACCCTCTTCCATTTTGTCTCCTTCGTACAAGTCAAATACTTGCACTTCTTTCAACAAGGAACCGCCTGCTTCAACGATAACCTTCTGGATATCGCCAGCTAAAATCGTCTTATCTACAACAAGTGCAATATCTCTAGTTACGCTAGGGAATCTAGGGATTGTTGTATATTGCAGCTCTTTTATTTCTGATGCAAGCAGCTTGCTTAAGTCTAATTCAAATACATATGTTTCTTTCAAATCAAGCTCATTTTGGATTTGTGGATGCACTTGACCTGCGAAACCGATTGATTCACCGTTGAATAGAACTTCTGCTGTTCTTCCAGGATGCATTCCTTCCATCACACCGCGGGCAAACTCAATGTCTTTAGAAACGCCAAGCTTCAAGAACAGTCCTTCGAGCACTCCTTTTAAGACGAAGAAATCGACAGGTTTTTTCTCGCCTTGCCATACATGGGAGACCCATGATCCTGTAATAGCTCCAGCCACATGCTCTCTTTCTTCTGGAAGCTCATTTTGTGCTGTCTCTAAGAACACCACTCCTGTCTCGTACACTGCAAGACTGTCGTTTTGACGGGCTGCGTTATACTTAACTACTTCTAAAAGCTGTGGAATAATGCTTTGTCTTAACAACGCTCTTTCTTCGCTCATCGGCATTGCCAAACGAACTGGATTTCTCTTTTCAAGTGCAAACTGTTGCACTTTCTTATCGCTTGTTAATGCATATGTGATTGCTTGATACAAGCCAGCACCTTCCAAATATTTGCGAACAGAACGGCGTTTCTTCTGGTATTCTGTCAATGCTCCAGGGATAGAAGCACCGATTGGAAGGGTTGTCGGGATATTATCATATCCGAAAAGTCTTGCCACTTCCTCTGTTAAATCCTCTGGAATAGAAATATCATTTCTTCTTGTTGGTACTGTCACTGTAAAGCTGCCACTTTCCACAGATGTTTCAAATTGCAGTCTTTTGAAAATGTCAGTAACTTCTCTTTCTGTTAAGGAAGTTCCCAAAACATTGTTCAACTTTTCCAAAGTGATGGATACAACCTTTGGCTCCGCTTTAAGAGCATCGCTTGCAGCCTCACCTTCCAACACATCACCACCAGCATAAAGCTGCAGCAATTGTGCTGCTCTTTCTGCAGCTAGACGGACACGATTAGGGTCAATTCCTTTTTCGTATCTTGCACTTGCTTCACTTCTTAATCCTAGTGTTTTTGAAGATTTACGGATAACTCCCGCTTCAAAATAAGCAGATTCAAGAAGAACTGTCGTTGTATCGTTTTGAACCTCTGAATTTGCGCCGCCCATTACACCAGCTACAGCCACTCCTGCTTCACCGTTTGTAATCAGCAGATTATCCTCTGATAATGTTCTTTTCGCATCATCTAATGTAGTGATTGTTTCGCCAGAATTTGCTCTTCTTACTAGGATTTCCTTTGAACCAAAACGATCATAGTCAAAGGCATGAAGCGGCTGACCGTATTCAAGCAGAATATAGTTCGTGATATCGACAACATTATTATGTGGACGAATGCCAGCAGCCATCAGTCTTCCTTGCATCCATAATGGTGATGGAGCAACCTTGACGTTTTTAATAATTTTCGCTGTGTATAATGGTACATCCTCACTATTTTCCACTTTAACACTAATATAATCAGATGCTTTTTCGGCGGCTTTCGGATAATCAACAGCAGGAAGATTTACATCCTTGCTTAGCACTGCTGCAACTTCGTATGCAACGCCAATCATGCTTAAGCAATCAGAACGGTTTGGTGTCAATCCTAATTCTAGAACCGCATCATCTCTTTGCAAATATTCAAGTGCATCTCTGCCTACTTCCACATCACTTGGGAACACGAAAATACCTTCTGAATAATCTTTAGCGACAAGCTTTGATTCGATGCCAAGCTCCTGTAAAGAACAAATCATTCCATTTGATTCCTCACCGCGCAGCTTTGCCTTTTTGATTTTGAAGTTTCCAGGCAGGACTGCTCCAACTTTAGCAACAGCCACTTTTTGACCAGCATCAACATTCGGTGCACCGCAAATGATTTGTACTGGCTCACCATCTCCAACATCTACTAGACATTTATTCAATTTATCTGCATTCGGATGCTGCTCACGCTCCAGCACATGCCCGATTACAATATTCTTCATGCCTTCATTCAATACTTCAACACCTTCAACCTCAATACCGCTTCTCGTGATGCGATCGGCTAATTCCTCTGGTGTTATATCATTTAAGTCTACATATTCTTGCAACCATTTATAAGAAACTAACATTTGCTATTCTCCTCCAACTCAATATTCTGGCACTGAAAACTGTTTTAAGAAACGGATATCATTTGTATAGAAATGGCGGATATCGTCAATTCCATACTTCAGCATGGCAATTCGTTCTGCACCGATTCCAAAGGCAAAACCAGAATATTTCTTCGAATCAAACCCTGCCATCTCTAGTACATTAGGATGAACCATTCCTGCTCCTAACACTTCAATCCAGCCTGTTCCTTTACATACACTGCAGCCTGCACCCTTACAAATACTGCAAGAAATATCTACTTCAACAGAGGGCTCTGTGAATGGGAAGAAGCTTGGACGCAAACGGATTTCTCTGTCATTGCCGAACATTTTTTTCGCAAACACTTCAAGTGTTCCTTTAAGATCACTCATACGCACATTTTCATCAATTACAAGTCCTTCAATTTGCATGAATTGGTGAGAATGTGTAGCATCATCATTGTCACGGCGATATACCTTCCCAGGACAGATAATTTTAACAGGACCTTTCCCCTTATGCTTCTCCATTGTGCGAGCTTGCACTGGTGAAGTATGTGTTCTAAGAAGCAGTTCCTCTGTAATGTAGAACGAATCCTGCATATCTCTAGCTGGATGGTTTTTCGGCAAGTTCAATGCCTCGAAATTATAGTAATCGACTTCAACCTCTGGTCCTTCCTCAACTGTATAGCCCATTCCGATAAATAAGTCCTCTACTTCCTCAATCACTCTTGTCAAGGAATGGTGATTCCCTACCGCAACAGGACGGCCTGGAAGTGTAATATCAATTGTTTCAGAAGCAATTTTCTTTTCTACCTCTGCTTCTTCCAGCTTTTTTTGTTTAGCTTCGATATGGCTTGTAATTTCATCACGGATAACATTGACTAAAGCTCCCATTTTCGGGCGCTCTTCTGCCGATAATTTGCCCATACCTTTCAATACTTCTGTAATCGGGCCTTTTTTGCCTAAGTAAGCAACTCTTATGTCATTTAGCTCTTTTACATTTTCACTGGCAGCTATTGCTTTTAAAGCTTCTTCTTGCAATTCCTTTAATTTCGCTTCCAATCTCGTTTCCTCCTTTTGATTTTGCATGAATAGTACAAGCTTTCGGTAAAATACTTTGGCTTAAAACATAAAAAAACCCCATCCCAACAAAGGGACGAGGTTTATATTTTCGCGGTACCACCCTAATTAACCCGAATTTTTAGCATTCAAGTTCACTTCATTTGGATAACGGCATTAATGCCGGAACATCTTTACAATTTCTTTACAGAAATTGGTCCCGATGCCAACTCAGGAGGTGAACTTCATTTATGCCGCCAGATAAAAATGCTTTCAGTCAAGGCATTTTCTCCCTAGATCGGCAGGGCTATAAACTACTTTTCTCCATCAACGTTTATTCATCATGCAATTTGCCATAATTATATTATATTTTGAAGCGCATTTCAAATCCATTTTGCAGTAAGTTATTTAAGCAAAATGATAAATTAAGATTCCTGCAGCAACCGCTACATTCAGAGATTCACTTTTTCCATGAATCGGGATATATAAATTCTTATCGGTTGTAGCAAGTACTTCTTTGCTTACCCCGTTTCCTTCGTTCCCCACAATTAAACAATAGGAAGCGGACGGTGTTACTTCTCGATAATTGACACCATTTTCCAAGCTTGTACCATAGACAGGAATTTCTTTATCTTTTAATTCTGCGATAAATTGTGGTAAGTTCTGCTTTATTATAGGCAGGTGAAAATGACTGCCTTGAGCAGAGCGGACAACTTTCGGATTATATATGTCAACAGTGCCGTCTCCGACAATCACTGCGTCAATTCCGGCAGCATCGGCTGTGCGGATAATTGTGCCAAGATTACCTGGATCCTGAATCTGATCAAGAGCAATAAAGGATTTTCCTGTCGATAACACTTGTTCATCTGAATATTGGTTACACCATGCCACAATTCCTTGCGGTGTCTCTGTGTCTGTCAATTCTTGAATAATTTCCCTCGTTACAATTGTAACGGGAACATCTCCGTAATCCCATGTTGGCATTTCTATTTCCTCAGAAATAATCAAGTGCTTAATCGCATTTGCTTTTAATGCTTCTTCTACTAAATGAAAGCCTTCTACAAGAAAGGTTCCAGTCTTGTCCCTTTCTTTTTTTGTCAGGCATTTTTTCCACTCTTTTACTTGAGGGTTTTTGGCAGAAAGTATATGTTTCAATTTGTATGTCTCCTCACTTAAGCTAACCATTCTTTCATTTTTTATTATTATAGCGTAAAGAATATACATAATAAACGTTAAATGAGTAATGATATAGTATGGGTTTTTTCATAATTAGAAAAAAGGAGTGCTATCCATGAATTTAAATTTACGAAATGCGATTATCCATAATGTCTCTGGCAATTCACAAGACGAGCTGAAAGCGACGATTGTCGATGCTATCCAAAACGGGGAAGAGAAAATGCTTCCTGGTCTTGGTGTCCTTTTTGAGTTAATTTGGAATAATTCTTCTGAACAAGAAAAGACAGAAATGCTGCAAACATTAGAATCCGGATTAAAATAAAGTAAAATGGGAGGAATATTTATTCCTCCCCTATTTAAAAAAGGATGTTGTTTGGAGTGGGAAGGGCTAAAAACACCTACTTAGATTAGCGAGATTGGCCAGTCCTGAAGGAGCCCTGAACGTCTCGTAAAAGCGAACCCCTTATCCTGAGGGTAATTAAAATTGTCTCAAATTCTGATTAGACTAGGAATAGAATTTCAGCTTAAGATAAACCTTACTTTTATTGGATTTTGTCACAAATAAAAGTAAGGCTTTTTTTTGCTGTTTTCGGTTAAAGGCAATAAGTAGTAATCTTAGTGGAATGAGCGGAAGACACTTGACTCCTGCTGGAAGTAAAGGAGAAGCTGAGGAGACGAAAGCTTCCTCCCCGCAAAAGTGATTTTATGGAGCGCAATGGAAAAACTTAATTTTAATAGTTGGATTAAGATAGCGATTATTTAATTTTCGTCTTTGAGAAGAATATATTTAGTTTTGTCTCATCCTCTATTTTTTTCTTGAAATTTCTTAACATATTGTGAAACTTCTTTTAATGTCAAACGTATTTCCTTATTAGCATTATCTGCACGGTTATAATCTTAGGATAACAGGGTATAATTCAGGTAGATTTATATGCTATACTACGTGTATTATAGGTTTCTATTTGTTCCGAGCACATCCATTTACATAAGGTAATGCAAGTAATTATTAAAGAAAAAAGGTGAAGATATCTTGACGAAAAAGAAGTTTCATTATTGGCTTTTGCAAGTATTATTAATTGTAGCAATCATCTATGTTTGCACAAAAATATCTTTTTTATTTCAGCCTGTTGCTGTACTGTTCTCTACCTTGTTTTTCCCGATTATTATCACAGGCTTTTTGTATTTCCTGCTGAATCCGATAGTCAACTTCTTGCAAAAATATAAGGTGCCGAAAACATTAGCTATTATTATTATTTTTGTAGTAGTAATAGGTTTAATTATTTTAGTAATCGGCAGCGTTATTCCAATGATCAGCAAACAGATTACAGAACTATTTAGCAATATACCAAACTATGCAGATCAAGCTATTAGCTTTTTCAACGAGTTAAATGATACGAAACAATATAAATGGCTGCTTAACCAAGAATATGTGACCATGAATGACATTACAGCCAAACTTAATGATTTTGCTCAAACAATCCCAAGCAATATTACTAACAGCATAAGTGCAATCATCAGCACGATGACTAATATTACAGTAACGATTGTCACTGTTCCGTTTTTGCTGTTTTACTGCTTCAAGGATGGGAACAAATTCCCTGCAGCATTATCAAGGTTTTTCCCTGCTACTTACCGCAAGGAAGCTACAAAGATTCTAAAGGATACTGGTGAAACTTTAGCTGCTTACATTCAAGGACAAGTTATGGTTGCCCTTTTTGTTGGTACACTTGCCTTGATTGGCTACTGGATCATTGGTCTGGATTATGCCTTAGTCATGGCTTTAATTGTTGCTGTTACTAACATTATTCCATACGTCGGACCGCTTATCGGCGGAGCGCCTGCTGTTATTATCGCATTGTTCACATCACCGACACAGGCCCTGCTCGTTATCATCGTCATTACAATTGCTCAGCAAATTGAAGGAAATATCTTATCTCCGCTCATTTTGGGCAAAAGGCTCGATACTCATCCTGCCACTATTATTGTCTTGCTTCTTGTTGCAGGGAACCTGGCAGGAATTCTTGGAATGATATTAGCAGTTCCAACATATGCAGTTGCAAAAACAATTGTTTTAAACATCAACAGATTCCTGAAGGCGCGAAAAGCGGCGATATTAAACAATACTCCGCCACCTCCGCCTATTGATTTAAAATAAGCAACAAAAAAAGTTTGTCCATTTAAATGGGCAAACTTTTTTTTATCGTTATCATTTGCATAATGTTTGGATATGGAGACGGACTACTTGTTTCACTTCTTCGATCGTAATGACACCGAGCAAACAATGGAAAGCAAGACCATCGATTAAGGCAAATAACCGTCTTCCTTCCACTTCTGCAGAAATATCCTGATTTGTGGCTCCGCTCACGATAAGCCCTTCTACACATCTCCTTATTCCAACTTGCATTTCTTTTAACACTTCATTGCGCTGTTCCACAAGTAAAGGATCAGAAATTGATTTTTTTGTAAATTCAAAATAAACCTCCATTTCTTCTCTTTTTTCTTGATTTAACGGGAGTAGCTCGTACAAAATTGTACATACATCCTCCATTAAGTCTCCGGTCTGTGGAACAGCATATATCCTCTCGTTCACCCTTTCAGATACCAAGTTCATCGAAAATTGGAGCAACTCTGTTTGCGTTTTAAAGTAATAGCGGAGTGCTCCAACAGACAATCCTGCTTCTTCTGCGATATTTCTAACAGAAGCTTTGTCCATTCCCACCTTTCTGATGACACTCCATGTCGCTTTTGCGATTTTTTCTTTTTGTAAAGTATGATTGACTATTTTAGGCATACCTTTAGTATACCTCTATTGCTTTTTTAATACAACTGTGTTAATTTGTATTTAGTACAGTTGTATTAAAAAAGGGAGGGTCTCAAATGATTGGCTTTCTTATTGTCATCTGTGAAATAGCTTTCTGGATATTTGTATTACTCGGACTATTTTGCCGTTATCTTCTGGGGAAAAGCAGGCTAGGGGCAGCTTTTTTGCTGGCAACACCAATAATTGATTTATTGTTAGTTATATTTACAATTGTAGATATTAATAGAGGCAGCGAAATAACTATTTTTCATGGACTTGCCGCTGTTTATATTGGGGTGACCATTGCCTTCGGACACAGTATGATTAAGTGGATGGATGCTCATTTCAGCTACCGGTATGCAGGCGGACAAAAGCCTGTTAAAAAATTCGGTCGAGCTCATACTAAACAAGAAATTACCGGCTGGCTCCGCCACCTTGGCGCATTTATGATTGGAGTTACACTGCTTTATATAATGACCATGTTTATTCCAAAAGAAGATACCCATGCCCTTATACGCCTCATTCAAATTTGGTCAATTGTTTTGGGAATAGATTTCCTCATTAGCTTCAGCTATTGTCTTTGGCCAAAGAAAAAACCTGCTGATATTTCAAAATAAAAAGAGACCAATTCTGGTCTCTTTCCTTATCATTTGAATGTCAATTCCTTTACCGTCTCACTGTCGAGCTTTTTGATTACCTCGATAATGAGCTTAACTGCATTCTCATAATCATCACGATGAAGCATTGCTGCATGTGAATGAATGTAACGTGTCGCGATTGTGATTGACAATGCCGGCACCCCGTTATGTGTAAGGTGAATCGCACCTGAATCTGTACCGCCCCCAGGCACACTGTCGAATTGATACGGTATTTGATTAGCATCTGCTGTATCTGTTACTAAATCTCTTAAGCCTTTATGAGAGACCATGCTTGCATCATACAAAATAATTTGGGGACCTTTGCCCATTTTGCTCAACGCTTCTTTTTCCGTAACTCCAGGCGTGTCTCCAGCGATACCCACATCTACTCCAAATGCAATATCAGGCTGAATCTTTTGCGCTGCCGTTCTTGCACCGCGCAACCCTACTTCTTCTTGAACTGTTCCCACACCATAAACAGTATTTGGATGTTCAGTATTCTTTAAGCCTTTTAAGACATCAATGGCAATCGCACAGCCAATTCGGTTATCCCAAGCTTTTGCAAGCAGCATTTTTTCATTGTTCATCACAGTAAATTCAAAATACGGCACAACCATATCTCCAGGCTTTACTCCCCATTCGAGTACTTCTTCTTTAGAAGCAGCACCGATGTCAATAAACATGTCTTTGATCTCAACAGGTTTCTTGCGGGCTTCTGGAGATAGGATATGAGGCGGTTTTGAACCGATTACACCGGTTATATCGCCTTTGCTTGTCACGATTGTTACTCGCTGTGCAAGCATTACTTGCGACCACCAGCCTCCTACTGTCTGAAAGTATAGAAAACCTTTATCATCGATCCTTGTGATCATGAAACCCACTTCATCCAAGTGTCCGGCTACCATAATCTTCGGGCCGTCTTCTTTGCCTGTTTTTTTGGCGATGAGGCTTCCCAGGTTATCAGTAGTCACTTCATCTGCATATTGTGATATGTATTTTTTCATTACTTCTCTTGGTTCTCTTTCATTTCCAGGTATACCTTTAGCATCTGTCAGCTCTTTAAGCATTGTTAATGTTTCATCTAGCTTCATGTTACTTCGACTCCCTTAATATAATCATTCAAATCATTCTTATTATACTAATAAATTAAAATTCTTACTAGCAATGTGCTGATCTTCGTTCAAGCTTCTCTAATAGTATGTGGGATATCAACTGTTTTTAAAGCATCTTCTACTATTTTTTATATTTTTTTTATAAAATTGAAACCTTATGCGTTTTCACACGTATAGAATTTGCTAAAGTTTTATCAAAAGATTTGGAGGCTTCTTATATGATGTGGCTATTGCGCTTGCTGTTATTGGCACTTATCATCTTTATCGTTTATCGCATCCTTTCATATGCTACAAGTCCTGTACGCAGACTCGAATTTGCCAAAAGAAAAAACAGGTTTTATATGATCGATGACAAAAAAAATGTCAGAATGAATTTGCTTGTTACTTATAATGGCTTTTTATTTGAAGGTGAAAAATATGTTAATTCGAATGACAAGAAAACAGTAAGCAGTATTCTTTTATGGGCTACTGAACCTTATGACACAAAGATGCTTGATGAAGATGTGCTTTTTTTGGAGGAATCGCTGAAAGCCGTATATCCAAATGCAAAAATCAATTGGAAAAAGTCTTAAATAAAAAAACAAAAAGCTAAAACGAGTGTTTAGCTTTTTTTTCTTGTTTCTTATCTTTAAAAAATTCATGCCATTTGATAATAGTCATTTTCTCTCGCAATACATACACTAATACAGCTAACGCAAATAGGATGATAATAATCATCGTCGGGGAAAACTGACTGATGAACTGGCCGAAAATAGTATAGAAAAATGCCAGCGGTATATTGGTCATAAAAGAAGATTTCAAGTAATCTTTGAAGTTCTTCGTACGTTCTAGCAAACAAAAATTCAATAAATGATAATGAATAAAAGGAATCAGCCTTAACACAGCCACCTGTCCCGTTGTGAGATTACGATATTCTCCGAACCACTTTTTCTTCAAGCCACTAAGCCTTTGGCGCATCTTAGGCATACGGTTAATAACAAAGAAAAAAAACAGGCAATTCACCGTGAGGCCTATAACCGAATAGATCGTACCGAATGTTACACCAAAAAGCACACCTCCCGCAATACATACAAGCATTGGCGGAATAAATAACACTTGCCTTAATGTATGGAAGAGAATAAACGCAATAGGCGCGAGAATTCCGCCTAATTCTACCATGACAAATAGCATTGATAATTGGTCTTCCATTCTATCACCTTCAATTTGTGAGAATCATGCTGTTAGTTAAGTGTATAGCCAAACCCTTAAATTTATGCTAATTCCTTTAATATAAATAGAAAAACTATTAACTCAACAACTGCTAGCAGCGGCAGCCCTACTTTAAAAGCAGCATGCTTGGTTTTATGACGAAATTGTTTCATTCCCGCAGTCATTCCTAATGCACCGAAAATAATCGCTATTGTCCACAAGTTTTTTTCACTTATTCGATAAGCGTGTCTTCTCGCCCTGTCCTTATCTATTTTCATCACAAGATAACCACAGAGATTGATAAGAAGCCAATATAGACATATGATCTTGATAGTCATGGGCGCTCTCCTCTCCATATCTCTATATAAATAAAAAGAAGGCATGAAACATGCCTTCTTTGTTAAGCGATTAAGCTTATTTAATGTTTTGTTTAGCAACAGTAGCTAATTCAGCAAATGCTTTTTCATCGCTTACAGCAAGCTCAGCAAGCATTTTGCGGTTTACTTCGATACCAGCAACTTTCAATCCGTGCATTAAACGGCTGTAAGAAAGACCGTTGATGCGTGCAGCTGCGTTGATACGAGTAATCCATAGTTTGCGGAAGTCGCGTTTTTTCTGACGACGATCGCGGTAAGCATACATTAGGGATTTCATAACCTGTTGGTTAGCAACTTTGTATAATGTATGTTTTGAACCGTAATAACCTTTAGCTAATTTAAGAACTTTTTTACGACGTTTGCGTGTAACTGTACCGCCTTTAACACGTGGCATATTATTTCCCTCCTATTTAGAAAAAATTACTTAATGTTGTCTAATAAATGACGAATGCGTTTGTAATCTCCTGAAGATACTAAAGAACCTTTACGAAGTTTACGTTTTTGTTTTGTAGATTTGTTAGCGAATAAGTGGCTTGTGTAAGCATGTGAACGTTTTAATTTACCAGAGCCGGTTTTTTTGAAACGTTTTGCTGCTCCACGGTGAGTTTTCATTTTTGGCATTTCGTATTCCTCCTCGTTACTTGTCGTTTTTAGGCGCTAAAGTCATGAACATGCTTCGGCCGTCCATTTTTGGATGTGATTCCACTGTGGCAACTTCTGTACAAGCTTGAGCAAAGCGAACTAGTACACGTTGACCAATTTCCTTATGTGTAATGGCACGTCCTTTAAAACGGATGGATGCCTTTACTTTATCGCCCTTTTCCAGGAACTTAATTGCATTGCGAAGCTTTGTATTAAAGTCATGCTCATCAATAGTCGGACTAAGGCGAACCTCTTTAATATTAATGATTTTTTGATTTTTACGTGCTTCTTTATCTTTCTTTTGCTGTTCAAACTTATATTTCCCGTAGTCCATGATACGAGCTACCGGTGGTTTGGCATTTGGAGCAACAAGAACTACATCAAGATTTACACGTGTTGCAATTTCAAGAGCTTCAAATTTCGTTTTAATGCCAAGCTGTTCACCGTTTTGGTCAATAAGACGAACTTCTCTAGCACGAATACCTTCATTTAAAATCATATCTTTGCTAATAGTTAAACACCTCCAAGGTTAATTGACGAATACAACGTTCTGGTCAAGAACTGAAAATAAGAAAAGTTTGCGATCCTTCTCGCATTTCAGTACCAATTGACACTTGACTCCCCAGTTGAAATCGCATATTGGATTTGCACCCAAAATAAAAAGTGTGGATGATCAAATCACCCACACTTACGATAACCATAGTAAGACCTACATTGTTTACGTAATACCTGTTAACTACTTGGAATCCGTGTCAATCAGGTGAGAAGCGGGTGCCTCTTCTTTTCCTCAAACTTTATATTCAATTTACCTTAGTAACTATATCACAGTCGAAATGGATAAGTCAACGAAAGAATTATCACTACGAAAAAAATTTTATCAAAGTTCTACCGTTATTGCAATACTTTTTGCATAATTTCCTGTTTTTTCGGTACATCTCCGTTTTTTGGAAAGTGTTTTTTTACCTTTTCACTTCGTTCAAAAGACCTTGAAGGAAGGAATCGAAAGGAATTGTCTCAGACTTTTGCTCCCCGTATTTACGGACATTAACCGCATTCTCTTCCATTTCCTTGTCGCCTACTACAAGCATGTAAGGGATTTTTTGCATTTGTGCTTCTCTGATTTTGTATCCAATTTTCTCATCGCGTTCATCAAGCTCCACACGGAATCCTTGATTTTGAAGTTGCTCTTGCACTTGTTTAGCATAATCAAAATGAACGGATGGAGATACTGGAATTACTTGGACTTGAACAGGTGACAGCCATGTAGGGAATGCACCCTTATATTCTTCAATCAAGAAGGCGATAAATCTTTCCATTGTTGATACAACACCTCTATGGATAACAACAGGACGGTGCTGTTTGCCGTCTTCTCCGACATATGTTAAGTCAAAGCGCTCAGGCAATAAGAAATCAAGCTGCACAGTCGAAAGTGTCTCATCCTTACCTAGAGCAGTTTTCACTTGGACATCAAGCTTTGGACCATAGAATGCTGCTTCTCCTTCTGCTTCATAGTAATCTAAGCCAAGGTCATCCATAGCTTCTTTCAGCATGCTTTGTGCTTTGTTCCACATTTCATCATCATCGAAATATTTCTCTGTATCTTGCGGATCACGGTAAGACAAACGGAAAGAATAATCTGTCAGGTTGAAATCCTTGTAAACATCAAGTACTAGGTTCACAACGCGTTTGAATTCGTCTTTAATCTGATCAGGACGAACAAAGATATGAGCATCATTCAGAGTCATTCCACGGACACGCTGAAGTCCAGAAAGGGCACCTGACATTTCATAGCGGTGCATTGTTCCAAGCTCAGCAATACGGATTGGAAGCTCTCTGTAGCTGTGAATATCATTTTTATACACAACCATATGGTGCGGACAGTTCATGGGACGAAGAACAAGCTGCTCGTTGTCCATGTCCATTACAGGGAACATATCCTCTTGGTAATGATCCCAGTGACCAGAAGTTTTATAAAGGTCAACACTGCCCATGATTGGTGTGTACACATGCTGGTAGCCTAATCGCTCTTCTTTATCGACAATATATCTTTCCAAGATCCTTCTGATTGTTGCACCTTTAGGAAGCCATAACGGCAAGCCTTGTCCAACTTTTTGAGACGTCATAAACAAATCAAGCTCTTTCCCAATTTTGCGATGATCTCTTTCTTTAGCTTCTTCCAATAGGCGAAGATGCTCATCCAGATCTGCTTTTTTGAAGAAAGCTGTTCCATAAATACGTTGCAGCATTTTATTGTCACTATTGCCTCTCCAGTAGGCTCCTGCAATGTTCAAAAGCTTGTATTCCTTCAATTTTCCAGTAGAAGGCACATGAACACCGCGGCAGAGGTCAATGAATTCACCTTGCTCATACAGTGTGACTGTCTCGTTTGCCGGAATTGCCTCAATCAGCTCCAGCTTGTATTCGTCATCCATTTCTGTAAAGAGCTTAACTGCATCATCACGGCTCACTTCTTTGCGTACGATCTCCAGGTTCTCATTAATGATTTTTGACATTTCCTTTTCAATTAATGGAAGATCTTCCGGAGTCAGTGACTTTTCCAAGTCAATATCATAATAAAAACCGCCTTCAATGACAGGACCTACTCCTAGCTTTACATTTCCATACAGCCTCTTAATAGCTTGTGCCATTAAGTGGGCAGTACTATGGCGTAGAATTTCCAACGCTTCTTCTCTTTCTGGTGTAATAATCTCAAAAGAAGAATCTTTATCTATAGGTCTTCTTAAATCATACAGGTCACCGTTTATTTTGCCGGCAAGTGCTTTTTTCTTCAATCCAGGACTAATGGATCCAGCAATTTCTTCAGTAGTTATGCCTGCAGAGAACTCCTTTACTGCTCCATCTGGAAATGTAATTTTAATCATTTCTGACATGATATTTCCTCCTTTTTATACTTGTATCTCTTCATGTTAAAAGGGACAAAAACGCAAAAAAACCCGTCCCTGTAAGAAAGGGACGAGTTACATTATATAATCACGTGGTTCCACCCTAATTCCCGTTTTATCTCTTAAAAAAAGGTAAAAACGGCTTTAGTTAAGCAGATAACGGCTGCAACCGCCAAACCAATAATAAAGGTCAAACCCTGTTCCTGGCTGAAGTTTAAAGGTGGTAAGCTTTTCTTACGTGTTAGGAAGCTCCCAGCTATCGCTTCCCTCTCTTAAAACCGTACAAGAAAACTATTGTCCTTATCATAACATGTTTTCGATATTGTTATTTTATGTACGTTATTATATGCTTTATGTTTTATAAATGCAAGTAGCCTCGATTCATTTTTTAAGTAAAATTAGAAAGTGTGCGGCGTTCCTTGAAAAAATTCCTCCTTGTCTATAACGCTGACCCTCTCTTCAAAAATGTTCATGATTGTGCGTACGATTGGCTGTTCGCGGTCTTCCGTGTATAGGTGAATAGTTTTTGGTGCAAGGGACAAAAGCGGACCGATTGAAAATGGATCAATATAGACTGACTGAAACGTAAACATCTTGCTATCAAGTATTTTCATCAAATCTTGCTGAGACAGTTCCCGATATTCTGAATCATAGAACTGAATTTCTAAATCAACGAGCATATGAATTGTCTGTACCTTCGGCTTGCGATCAGCAAGAAAGTCTCGTAAAGTCTGGATAAACACTTGATATTCTTGTTCCATTTTATATTCATCAATGGCAATTTCCACGTAACCAGACAGCTTTTGTGTATAATCTTGTAGTCTGAAAGTAACAAAACTATCAAAAGAAAAAGTAAGATTTTCTTTCAGCAGGTCACCGAGAGCATGATCAAGACACTCGTGTAAATGTAGCTTACCTAGAAGGCTTGCAAGATCCTGTCTCTCTTTCTCAAGCAAACTATGGAGAATGTCCAGAATATGGCGCTGCTCTGCCTCATCTGTATAATAATATTGCTCTGTCAGTACTTGTCTCGCCCATTCTTCTGATTTGTAATGGAGAATAAACTCACCTAAAGCAACTTTTAATGTTTGGATAAACAAACTGTTCTGCTCAGCATCCCAGCTGAACTTCAAGCGGAACTCTTGCTCTTCTTGAATGGAACTGATGCCCCAATTCGAATATTTATGTTTAAGATTGATCAGCTTAAGCAATTTTTCTCCATCGCCTTTTTTTTGAAAAATGACTTCAATCAATCGTAACCCCCCTTTGTGAAAAAAATCCTTGTTAGAATGTATATGGGGAAGCACAAAAAAATAGAAGTAGTGGCGATAATCTTCGCAAAGAAAAAGGCAGACCCTCTAAGGGTCTGCCTTCGCTAAAGTTATTTCCTCTTATTTTCGCCTCTTAAATGAACAGGTTCTGCCAAATATCTGATTCTTTCCATTACCCGCATAGCTTTCATTTTCTCCTCTTCACCGCGTTGAGAATAGGTCAGATGGTATTCCAGTCCCGCAAAATCAAAGTTAGAGCTGAATAATGTCGGAAGGTTTTCCAGCATCCTAAATTGCAAAATTGGCCCAAGAACTTCATCGCGAATCCAGCTTGACATCGTTTCGGCACCGATATCATCAAGCATCAAAACGGGCTCTCTTTTAATGCTTTCTATCTTGTCATTTAATGAATTATCGGCAATAGAACTCTTCATTTCTCTGAATAGTTCCGGTACGTATACAATCATGGAAGAAATCTGCATTTGCGAGAGCTCGTTAGCAATTGCGCCAAGCATATAGGACTTCCCTACACCGAACTCACCAAAGAAATATAAACCCTTCTGCCTTTGTCCAGGTTCGTACTGCTTTACGAAATTAATGGCTGCCCTGACCGCTTGTGCGCGATCCTGGCCGATATCCAAATTGTTGAATGAAGCCTTGAGAATATCCTTAGGGACATGCAAACTCCGGATAAGTTTTTCTTTTTTCTTTTGACTGTCATCCATTACTTTACGCGGGCAGACGTCATATTGGATGTCAATTGCGCCTCTGTTGATAACCAATTTCGGATGGTATCCCTGCATCATGTTCATGCACTCACCTAAACTTGGGCAATTTCGGCACTCCTTACTTTGGTTTGCATACTCATATAGCTTCATCATACCTGTTTCAAGCATACGTGGCGTGATGGACTCCTCATTTTCCTCTAGAAAGGACTGAACATCAGGGTGATTCATCACCTGCTCCTTCATTGCCTTATACCTCTCTTGAAAGCCGTTGTTTGCTCCAAGCTTACGAAGAGTATCATTAATGCTTTCCATAATAGCTCACCACCTATTTCCTTAAGTTTTTTATTTCCTCTTCCAATTCTTTTAGATAATCATTATCTACATTTTCGGCATTTCCATTATCCAGGACCTTTTCTTCCATACCAGCAGTTTTGTCAACTCCAAACCATTCCGGAATCTTCTCCTTCCGGATGACTTTTCTTGCTGGTTTATTATTGCTGTTCGTGTTTTTCCCATTTGCCCAATCTGAATACTGCTGATGCTCTCTTTTCGCGAGCTCCATTGCTTCTTTAACAGTCTGGATTTTCTTTCTCACCCATTGACCTGCGATTTTTTCTACATAGCCCTTCGTGAGCTTCATGTCAGTTTTCAGCATAACATAATGAATCAAGACGTTAATGACACCAGGAGGAAGCTTCTGGGCGAACATTACTTCTTCAATAATTTGAAGATCTGCTTTTGAAGGCTCAGCACCGCCCCCAATATCCTTCAAGAACTGCCTTGGTGACGTATTGTCTAAGTAGTGTAGGAATTCCTCTTCTTTTGATTTTGGAGGTTCTGCCTGTGTCTGCAGAGGCGCTGGCTGGGTTCTGTCCACAAGTAGCGGTAGCTTGCCCCCATGCTGGAATTGATACCAATCCCTTGCGGCTATGCGCAGCTCCTCTAAATCAATTTCTTCATTTGGATTTATGGCACTCATCACGATATTCTTCATATCAATTGGATTAATCCCATACAAGAAGGATAATGTTTGAATTGCTTCTCTTACCTTATTTGTTATCGCCTTTTTAGAAAGGAAGGATTCATTTAGTCCTGCAAAAAGAAGATCAAAATCAAAGCTGCTGTTCTCGACCTTCATACTTTTCTGCTCTGTTTTACCAATAAGGACGGTATCCTGATTCAACGCTTCGCTTTCCCATTCATAAGTGGATCTAACGACGCTGGAATGATCAGACATAAACACGTCCTGAAATGCCTTTGTGACCGGCTTATAATCTTTCTCATCAGGCTTGCGATCTTCTGTAAAGAATTTTTTCAGCCTATTATATTGGGCTTTTCCTATTTTTCGAAAAAGATAAACATTAAGAATGCCATCAAGAAAGAATTGTTCTGGTGTCAAAGGCGGCTGCAATTCATAAATGAAGGAGCGATTTTCACCTTCTTTTTTCATATATGTTTTAAGAAGCCCAATACCCTCCAGCTTCGATCTTGCATCATATATTTCCTTTAAGCCGCAATCCATAAAATTCATGAGGCTGTGGTGGGAATGATCAGAAGACCAAAGGCGGTTTTCCTCCACCTCTCCCCACAAGGTCATGTACAGGCCAAGACAGGAAGTCCCGATAAGCGGCTGATATAAAAAGGTGATTACCTTTCGATCATACTCACTTAAAAGTCCGTTTGTCGATACTTGATATCTGTCTATTGGAAGCAAGTCCTGCCAATGCTGTGACATAAAAAGTCACTCCTTTGCTATTATTGCTAAAAAGGCTGTAAAGACACATCCTGCATGTAAAGTTCTAAAGAGCATATACAATTCAAAAAAGAGCCAAAGAATCCTTCAGCTCCTTTTTCATTTCAGGGACTACCTCGAGTAGTCATCTGTGCAGCACCGGTTTACCTAATTCTTTTTTATTAACTCTTTCAGTTCCTCTATAAACACATTTATATCTTTAAATTGACGGTAAACAGATGCAAAGCGGACATACGCCACCTCATCCACTTCCGCCAAACGATCCATGACCATTTCACCGATGTCTTCACTATTAATCTCCGAAACGGCGTTGCTTCTAAGTTCCTTTTCAATTTCAGCTGTAATATCCTCTAGCTGCTTTAAAGCCACTGGCCTTTTTTCGCACGCTCTAATGAGTCCGCGCAGAATTTTTTCACGGCTGAACTCTTCCCGGGTTCCTTCTTTTTTCACAACGATCAACGGTAATTCTTCTACTTTTTCGAAAGTAGTAAAGCGGTAACCGCACTCTTCGCATTCTCTCCTTCTGCGGATTGAGCGGCTGTCATCAACAGGTCGTGAATCAAGAACACGGTTATTATTATGTTGACATGAAGGACATCTCATCTATATCAGCTCCGAATTCATTGTTCGCAATGTATTGATTCCCAATAATAATATCTTATAAAAAAGTGATAGTTTGTACAAGTGATAGAGTAAATTAATTCACTAATGCTTCATTATTATGTCCATTTCTTAATGGAAACAATGGAAAATGCAACATATTTCTTCATTAAAACTGCCCCATCGAAATGAATGGGGCAACATAAATCATTTTAAAGGACTTTCCAGTCTTGCAAAATCTTAAGCGCTTGAGCTTTTGAATCTTCGACAGATCCATTGTTGTCGATAATTCGGTCTGCCAGTACTTTTTTTTCGTCTAAAGGCATTTGTGCTCCGACTCTTAATTTCGCCTGTTCAAGGGACAGCCCGTTTCTGTCCATTAGTCGCTGAATTTGAGTGTCTGTTTCTACATATACAAGAACAGTCTTGTCGACTGTGCTGTCCAGCTTATTTTCAAACAGCAAAGGTATATCAAGAATCACTGCCCGATGGCCTGCTTTAACGGCTGCTTCTTGCTTTGCGTTCATCCTATTTCTTACCTCTGGATGTACGATACCGTTAAGCACCGCCCGCTGTTTTTCATCGCTGAATACAATTTCGCCGAGCCTTGCCCGATTTAAGCTGCCATCTTCGAGCAAAATGTCGGAGCCAAAATGGGCGACAATTTTAATGAATGCTGGCTCTCCTTTTTCTACAGCCAAACGGGCCTCAACATCTGCATCAATAACGATTAAGCTCTGGGAGGTGAAAAAGTTGGAAATAGTGCTTTTCCCGCTGGCAATGCCGCCTGTCAAGCCTATAATTAAAGTCATTTGTTCTCCTGCCTTTATGCAATGGTTTCTTTTTTACAGCTTAAAAATGCCAATAATAATTAAAATGATTCCTGGGATAAAAGAGAATTTCTCCATATAGCTTTTGTTAGAAAGTAGTGTTCCGCCAATCATTCCTAACGAAACAAAGGATGTACTCATTATGATGACAGCAAGCGTCAAGAAAAGTGGCGAAAATCCAAGCATCGATGCTCCAATCCCTGCGCCAAATGCATCCAATGACAGAGCAAATCCTAAGACAAATGCTTCCACTCCAGTAATGGTACCGGAGTTGTCAAAATCAGCTGACATCGGTTTTCTTAAAATGTTGATTACAATTCCCAATGACTTTATTTCAAAGTTTACCAAGTTTTTTTCTTTTGTGATAACTTCTCTTTCTTTATCCGGCTTAAAAAACTGATATAAGATCCAGATTCCTAAAATGATGAGGATTCCACCGCCGATTTTTTCGGCAAAATCGGAAGAGAATACTTGTGCAATAACATGACCTAACAGCATGGAAATCAACAGCATCAGTCCTGAGCAGCAGGCAATGATGAAAATGGACTTAAAGGGAATTTTCATCTTCCGCAAGCCGTAAGTGAAGCCGACGCTGAAATTATCAAGGCTGACAGCAAGCGCTAATAGGATAAGAGAAAGTACTTGTGACATCGTAAAAAAGCTCCTTCCTAACGGATAGTAATATACTATATGGAAGGAGCCCATCCAATGTTAATGCTAAAATTTACTGCTATTTTTGACAGTGAGGACAAAAAACAGTCCCTCTGCCCCCTACAATAATTCTTTCCAATTCAGCTCCACATTTTTTGCATGCTTCGCCTTTTCTGCCATAAACAAAGAGTTCAAGCTGGAACATTCCGATTTGCCCCTGTGTATTAACATAAGAGCGTATAGTGCTTCCGCCTTTTTCTACTGCTTCTGACAATGTCGCAATAATTTCTCTGTAAAGCGTCTCCGCTTCGACATCGTTGATTGTGTTTGCAATTCGTTCTGGATGGATACCGCTGCGGAACAAAGCCTCGTCTACATAAATATTTCCAAGTCCAACAACAATCTTTTGGTCCAGCAAGGCTGTTTTTATACTTCTTGTTGTGCGTTCGAGCCTTTCCTTGAAGTTCCCGATTGTAAACCCAGAATCAAACGGCTCAGGGCCAAGCTGTGAAAGGGGAAGGGAATGATGCTCCTCCCCTTTTTTAAATAAATGCATTGTCCCAAATTTGCGAACATCCTTGTACCGTAACTCAGAACCGTCTTCAAAATAAAAAATGACATGTGTGTGCTTGTCAACAGGATTGCCTTTTGCGAACAAGCCGTATCTTCCTTCCATCCGCAAATGGGAAACTATTGTAAAATCAGTTGTTTCAATAAGGAGGAACTTGCCTCTTCGCTTAATATCTTCGATCCTTTGTCCAACAAGAGCGTCCGAAAATTCCTCGACATTTTCTGGTTTCTTTATCATCTTCGCCCACGATACCGCAACCTCTTTTATTACCTTATGCTGTGTGAGCTCTTTCAAGGTGCGTCTGACTGTTTCTACTTCTGGTAATTCAGGCAATTGCTATTCCTCTTTTCTATTACTTAGCATCAAACCATGTGTCTCCATACGAATAGTCCACCTTCAGCGGAACACTTAACTCTACAGCGTTTTCCATAACGTCTGGAACAATTTCTTTCAGCTTTTCAATTTCCTCCTTCGGTGCTTCAAAGATCAATTCATCGTGCACCTGCAGCAGCAGTTTCGCTTGCATCCCTTCCGATTCCAAACGCTTCGCCATTTCAATCATGGCTTTTTTTATAATATCTGCCGCACTTCCCTGTATAGGCGTATTCATCGCAGTCCTTTCTGCGAAGCTGCGTAAATTGAAATTCCGGCTTGTAATATCAGGCAAGTATCTTCTTCTATGAAGCAATGTGGAAACATAGCCTTGTTGCTTTGCATCTGCCACAATCTCCTCCATATAATTCTTTACACCAGGATAGCTATCCAAATATCTGTCAATAAACTTCCCAGCTTCCTTCCTCGTGATATTCAAGCTTTGCGACAAGCCATAATCGCTGATTCCATAAACAATCCCGAAGTTGACCGCTTTTGCGTGTCTTCTCATATTGGATGTCACTTCTTCTGCTTCAACATGGAAGACAGACATCGCTGTTTCAGTATGGATATCATGATCTTCCCTAAAGGCCTCAATCAATTTTTCATCATTGGCTATATGAGCAAGAACGCGAAGCTCGATTTGGCTGTAGTCAGCAGCGAAAATAATCCAATCCTTCTCAGAAGGGACGAACGCTTGCCTAATTTTTCTGCCTTCCTCTAGCCTGATTGGAATGTTTTGCAGATTTGGATCAATGGAGCTCAAACGGCCTGTTTGTGTTAGCACTTGATTAAAGCGAGTGTGAATTTTGCCCTTATGAACTACTTTTTGCAGTCCTTCAATATAAGTGGACTGGAGCTTTCCAAGCTGCCTGTACTCAAGAATCTCCTTGATCACATCATGTGAGCTCGCTAACTGCTCCAAAATATCCGCAGAAGTGGAATAGCCTGTCTTTGTCTTTTTAATTACAGGCAGCCCAAGTTTTTCAAACAGGATAACTCCAAGTTGCTTAGGCGAGTTAATGTTAAACGTTTCCCCAGCCATTTCATAAATGCGGCTTTCAATAGCCTTAAGCCTGTCATTGATTTCGGCACCCATTCTTTGGAGCCTTTCTACATCGACCTGAACCCCAGTTGATTCCATGTCAGCCAGCACAAGACTAAGAGGCATTTCAAGTTCATAGAAAAGCTCCTCTTGTCCATTCTTCTGAAGCTCTTCCTCCATTTTTTCTTGAATGGAAGCAAGCGCGAACGTTTTGCGTACAAGGTGTTCTGCCAGCATTTCTTCCTCTGGAACTCTGCGTTTAGCACCCTTCCCATAGAATACTTCATCTGATTGAATATTCGTGAAATCGTACTTTTTGGCAACAGATGCTACATCCTCAATGGATGCGGATGGATCTGCGATATAAGCGGCAATAAGACAATCGAATGTAATGCCCTTCAAATGAATCCCTCTGTGACGGAGAGCTACCTCTGATCTTTTCGCATCATACACAGTCTTCTGCTTTGTTTCATCCTCTGCCCATTCCTTAAAGGCTGCTGATTCTAAAGCTAATTCAATCGGCAGGTAAAATGCCCCTTTCTCATTGACTAACGAGATTCCGATTATTGGTGCATAATGATAGTTATCTTCTAACAATTCCACATAAAAGATATTTTTGTCTGCAAAAATATCTGCCGTAATCTCCTTAACTTGTTCGAATTCAATTTGTTCAAGCTCTGCTTTTTCTTCCACAGGAGCATCTCCAAGCTTGTCCAAAAGAGAATTAAAGCCGAGCTCCTTGAAAAATGGGCGAAGTTTCTCTTCGTTCATGCCTGGAAATTCCAGTTCCCCTAATCCTACAGTTAACGGCGCCTCTCTTGTAATCGTGGCCAGTTCCTTGCTCATTAACGCCTGGTCCTTGAATTCCTCTAGCTTTTCTTTCAACTTTTTACCGCTTACTTGGTCGATGGACTGCAATAGTTTTTCAAGTGTTTCGAATTCCTTCAGAAGCTTAATCGCCGTCTTTTCCCCAACACCAGGCACCCCTGGGATATTATCAGAGCTATCTCCCATCAGGCCTTTCATGTCGATAATGCGGTCTGGGGTCAAGCCGTATTTCTCTTGAATATGTTCCGGTGTATATGATTCGATATCCGTTATCCCTTTTCTCGTAATATAGACAGTCGTTTTTTCTGAACTCAATTGAGTTAAGTCTTTGTCTCCTGAAATGACAATAACCTCGTATCCGTCCTTTTCCCCTTGCAAGGAAAGCGTTCCAATAATATCATCCGCTTCGTAATTCTCAAGCTCATAGTGGCGAATGCCATATGATTGTAAAAGCTCTCTTATGTACGGGAACTGCTCAGATAACTCAGGTGGAGTCTTTTGGCGCCCTCCCTTATATTCACTAAATGTTTTATGACGAAATGTTGTCTTTCCAGCGTCGAAAGCAACCAGTGCATGAGTCGGCTTTTCATCCTCCAGTATTTTCATCAGCATCATTGTAAATCCATAAACTGCATTTGTATGTACGCCTTTGTCGTTGTTCAGCAGCGGCAAGGCAAAAAACGCCCTGTATGCGATGCTGTTCCCGTCAATCAGGATCAGTTTTTTCTTCAAAATTTAGTTCCTCCATTCCTTATTGTCCCTCTATATAAGCCACCTCGGCCTTAACAGCAAAATAAGTACTATTATTATGGTCTAATCTCTTTTATTTTACCATGAGTAGTAAAAGATTGTAAGGAATAGCCCTTGTTCACAGACCACTGATGCTCAATGCCTTTTACTAGGCAGAACAGCATTTAATAACCGTTACAAAAATAGAAAAAGTGCAGAATACGCTCTGCACTAAAATCTATAATTTATGGATGATGCACACGATAGCATCACGATGATTTTCTATTATTTAATCCTAGGAAAACGAAGACAGTTTCTAGTGAATTGTCCAGTTACCCGTTTCTTCTCCAGCTGTCAAAAAAACCGAAACAGCCACTAGAAAGCCATTTCCAATTGCCAAACCATAAGCTATGGTAAAATTCCAGTCCATATA
>Ga0209463_1000044_pt1 | contig 106693 bp, 101 predicted proteins | sample AgamicMgSfrz_FD_187169 | JGI IMG/M metagenome (GOLD analysis project Ga0209463, IMG submission 187169) | Agave microbial communities from Guanajuato, Mexico - Mg.Sf.rz (SPAdes) (version 2) | ecosystem: Host-associated > Plants > Phyllosphere > Phylloplane/Leaf | place: Guanajuato, Mexico... | reverse complement strand
GATGCGAATGAAACAGCTTCAGCTTGGGCTTATTCATTAAGTAAAAAAGATGAGCCGGTAGCATTAGTTCTATCTCGTCAAAACTTAGAGGTATTTGAAGAAACAAAAGGCAATGTAGAAGCGTTATCTAAAGGTGCTTATGTGTTAAAAGAAGCAGAAGGCACTCCAGAGGTAATTTTAATTGCTACAGGTTCTGAGGTGGAGCTAGCGGTTAAAGCACGTGAGGAGCTAGTTAAACAAGGTGTAAAAGGCGTTCGTGTAGTAGCTATGCCTAGTTGGGAGTTATTCGAAAAACAATCTAAAGAATATAAAGAATCGGTTTTACCACACTCAGTGAAAAATCGTGTAGCTATTGAAATGGGTACAACTTTAGGTTGGGAACGTTACGTTGGATTAGATGGAGCAATTGTAGGTATTGATACATTTGGTGCGTCTGGCCCAGGATCTGAGGTATTAAACTACTTTGGTTTTACAGTAGATAACGTAGTGACTGTAGCTAAAGGTTTAGTAGCTAAGAAGTAATAAGCCGCTAATTGCATAATGTAAAAAGACGTTTAAACAAGTGTTTGTTTAAGCGTCTTTTTTACTAAATAGGAAAGAAATATTTTAGGAGTGGTTTTGTACGTGCATAAAATGAGCAAACATATGTGGATGGAGCAAGCGCTAAAATTAAATAAAACAATAAAAAGAGAAGTAGATTTATGGTGTTTTTATAATAATAAGAGTCTAAATTTCGAGGACTATGTTAAGCGGACAAAAATTAATTATCAAGAAGTTCCCATAGAAGATGCTCTTCAAAGGTACTATAAAGAAAATGATTTCTTCACTAACAGTTCTTTTCTGTCTACTGAGTTAGAAAAGAACTTCTATGATATTACGGCAAGAGGCCTTGATATTGATATTAAATACAGGTACAAAAGAAAAATAGAATTCATACCGTTTTATGTTGGATGGAATTGGACGGATAAGGAATTAAAAATTCAACTACAAAAAGGGTTGGAATATTACAAAACTGATGCATTAGAGATAGCAATGCAGTTTGGGAATTTCACCGAAGAATTGTATGAGAAATGGCTTCTTGGATACTTTGAGCAAGAAATAGTTCAGCATACAGAAATTCAAAAGGCTTTTGAAAAGAGAGTGAAATTCTTCGATCAATATATTGAGCAGATTACTACATAGTCAAACACATAGAAACGCCTTATAACTAAAGGGTTCCTATGTGTTTTTCTTCTTAGTTATTCAAATTTAATAGCCACGATATTATCTAATTTCATTTTGTTGCGGAAACCAAACAGGTCAATAAAGATAAAGGTTTTACTGTTAACATCTACAGCTACTATTTCTCCAGGTTCAGTATCACAATGACCATCTTTATAATGAGTTAATTGAACCGTTCTGCGGCTATTCAATGCTTCCCCAAGAACTTCGTTAATCTCTTCTTGTTGCTCCTCTGATAGGAGCGGCTTGTCTACTTTATTTAAATCGTCAAAAACTTGCTTTAATCCTATGTATTGCTCCGGCATAGATGCAAATGGTCTCCATTTCCTCATTCCTCTGTCGCTAATTTTTTGTCCTTTAAACTCATAGTCCATTTTTAACCCTCCACGGAACATTTGTTCTTATTTTAGAACAATTCACTAACTTTATGCAAGGAGATTAAACACTAAAGAGAAATTTTTGTAGTCTTGATGACTTCTTATTAGTTTTACTATTTTTATTTTTTTCGGGTAAAGGGGCGATTAATCATTAATATATAAGGGAAAGGGGAGTGGTTGATTTGGCAAAGATTTATACTAAAACAGGTGATAAGGGTACAACGTCGTTGGTTAATGGTAAGAGGATCTCGAAGGCGGATATTCGGGTTAATTGTTATGGGACAATCGATGAATTAAATTCGTTTATTGGACTGGCTCTTAGTCAATTATCTTTAGGGAGTGGAGAAGTAGAAAAAGATATCAGAGATACATTTCATACTGTTCAAACGAAATTATTTTATGTCGGCGCGGATTTATCTACGCCTGATATTGATGAAGTAAAATGGCGTTTAGAAGAAAGTGATATTCAGTTTCTAGAGAAGAAAATTGATGAGTGGACAGAACGTGTACCAGAACTTACTTCATTTATCTTACCAGGAGGAGTGGAAGCCGCTGCATCATTCCACGTTGCTCGTACTATTTGTAGAAGAGCTGAAAGAACAATTGTAAGCATCATTGATGTAGTTAATCCTTTATCTCTACAGTACGTAAACCGCTTATCCGATTTTTTGTTTGTCGCGGCAAGATATATTAACTACCTTCACGGGAACAAAGATACAATCCTAAAAACTAGTTAATTCTGAGCTAATTGAAAAAAACCGTCTACATACGGTTTTTTTTATAAAGTATCGTACCCTAGATGCCTGTTTAGGAGATATAAGTTCTAAAGTATCGTACCCTAGATGCCTGTTTAGGAGATATAAGTTCTAAAGTATCGTACCTTAGATGCCTGTTTAGGGGATATAAATTAAAAAGTATCGTACCTTAGATGCCTGTTTGGGGACTAAATGTTTAAAAAGATAAATAATGGAAATATAATAAACAAAATTAAATTAGGAATATAAAGTATATATTATTTATTTGTTAGTTTTTATAGGAATAGAAAAAATCTCTTATTACCTTAATTAATAAGTATATTTAGTACATTTTTAAGTACACTATTTTAGAACCTTATTTTAGTACCATTAATAACTCAATCTCTATAAAGGCTGATGTTAAGGGATTTCAGGCTAAATAATTTTTCAATAAAAAGAATGGGGAAACAATTAGCAATTAATTAATTTCTCTTAACGGACTTTTTTGACAAAACACAATAAAAGCTTGGCTAATCAGGTAATAAAAATAATACTTCACTGACAAATATAACAATTCACATATTATATTTAGCAATTCACAGACAATATTTTAGCCAAAAAAATAAGCCTAGCGGCTTTTTTTATTTGGGAGAGACAATTTTACAATGTATTGAGTAAGAAAAGATATCAAAATAGAGGTGTTGGGGAAGGAGAATTAAAAAAGCGTAAGGGAAAGCACACTCACCAAAAGGCCAGTGTTTTACTTATGCACTTGCAGCTGTTAATTTTTGTAGGTTTTCCATTTTGAAAGCAAAGTAATCTTTAAGCGACTGTTTCTCCGCATCAAAGAAAGTGGATGGTCCGTCTAAGAATATCGCTTTGTTTCCATAGGATTTTACCTGTCCAGCAAGTTTATCTAATTGTTCATATGTACGAGCTTTTAGAGAGCGTATGCTATCAAAAGCAGACTGTACACTAGTCCAATCGCGTTTTTCTTTTATTTTTTCTAATTCTTCTTCGGATGTAGATGTTTGTAGAATTTTAGCATCTTCAACAAGAGAATCATAACGTGAAACAACCCATTTTTCATACCAAATGCTTAGAATATCGCTAATATGAGCTGTCTTGTTGTATTTTTCTCGAATTGGTTGTATATGCTTGTCAACTTCAATAAAACCGACTTCCTCTCCAGCGGCTTTGCTAGAAATTCCTTGGTGTAAAAAGTCGTTATTCAACAAACTTTTAATACTTTCTTTTTGATGAACAAAGCTTTTCATTTCTTGTGTGACCTCATCACAAATAAGCGTACTAAAGTAGGCTGAAGCTTTCTTTGGATTCGCTAATAGTTCAGGCTTAGAATGCAAAGCTAAAGAAAGCTTCTTAATAGCAGCATTATAAATAAAGCGTGCTAGCTTTAAAAGCTCATCTTTTGCACCACTAATAACCTCTTGCTTACTCGATTTTTGTTTATCGATCTTCAAAAGGGATTTGTACAAAGACATTCCTACGCCTTCAATTTCCTTACAAACTTCGTCATTTATGTATTCTGGGAAACCAGCTTGATAAATATGTTTGCGTAAAAGGTCTCTTTCTGTGTGATTTTCGAGAAAATCGTTTAAAGTTCCAATTTTGAATGAAAAAACAATAGCGTCAATAGGATCCTCCGTATAAGAGTATGGATTATTCTCTAACTCAATAGACACAATATCATTAAGTTCGGAACTTTTAATTGCTTGAATAGCATCTTCTAAACGTGATTTAGTAAAGAAGCGGTTCCCCTGTTTTTTAGTATTAGGAACTATCTCGTTATATGAGAACATTATCTTTTCAGATTTTAGAGTAGACATACGAAAAGCGGCCATTAACAGTAAGCGTTTTGCATTAAGAGGTAATTGGCGGAAAGCTTCTGTATAGAAGAAAGAGTATTTCTTGCAATACTTGTCTGTTTTTCTGTTAAACCCAAGATTACGAGTAGGACCTAAGTTAAAACGGTATTTAGTACCTTCATTAGTTTCGCTAGGAATAAAGGCATTCAGGCGTTTAGGAGAAGCGAGTCTCTTAATCATTTCCTTCATATATTTCTTTTTAGTACCTATGCGTTCTGAAGTTTGAATAGGAGAGACTTGAATGATTCCATCCCAATCGACATTTAGCAAGGAGTAAAGACAAACATCGAATTCTTTAGATGATACATTATGTAATAAAAACTGATAGGTTTCTTCATAAATCATATTTGTTTTACTCCTTTCGCGATTTTTTTTAGGTATATGAAGATAATACCCAAGAATCAAAAATATTAAAATACCGTACCCTAATTGCACCTTTTGAAAAAGTACCGTACCTTCGTTGCACCTTTTGAGAAAAAAAAGTACCGTACCTTCGTTGCACCTTTAGCAAAAAGTACCGTACCTTAATTGCACCTTTTTGTATTAATAAAGTACCGTACCTTCGTTGCACCTTTAGTGAAAAAAGATACCGTACCCTAATTGCACCTTTTGAGAAAAGGGTACCGTACCTTCGTTGCACCTTTAGTGAAAAAAGGTACCGTACCCTAATTGCACCTTTTTGGAAAAGGGTACCGTACCTTCGTTGCACTTTGTAAAGATAAGTTGAATTATATGCTTTAAATTGAATAGTAATTAAGAAAAGTTAATTAAATAAATGACTATTGATATTTAACCTTAAGACCTTTGGTAGCTTGATTCTTAAGTGGCTTATAAGAGGGAGGGATGTGAATTTAAAGAGCAATAAAAACTATTTTTTGAAAAATAACATCATAAAAAAGGTACCGTACCTTCGTTGCACCTTTTGGTGAAAAAAGTACTGTACCTTCGTTGCACCTTTAATGAAAAAAGGTACCGTACCCTAATTGCACCTTTTTGGAAAAGGGTACCGTACCTTCGTTGCACCTTTTAGTGAAAAAGGTACCGTACCTTCGTTGCACCTTTTACGAAAGTACCGTACCTTAATTGCACCTTTTTAAAGAGAAAAAAGTACCGTACCTTCGTTGCACCTTTTTAGTGAAAGTACCGTACCTTCGTTGCACCTTTTTGAAGAAAAAAAATTAAAAAAAATTTTGAAAGTGAGGAAAATGAGGTTAGATTTACTCATTTACTCATCTTCCTCTAAAATTATTGACAGATTAAGTTGTTCAAAACTAGAGGTAGCTCCATCTTCAAGAGCAGCAGCATCTGTGCTAAGACTTAAAGGTAGGTCAAGTTGTTCAATAGAAGAAAGATGTCTTTTCTTTGATAACAAATCTGTTAACCATTGAGACGGTTCAATAACAATAGATGTAACTCGATTTCCAGATTTCTTGAAATAGAATTCTTGTATTACTTCAATATTTTGTAATTCGTTGCATCCTTTTTCTACAATTTCTCTATTCTTTGCGGGTTTAGGATTTTCTAACCGTAAGTGTTTATATACTATGTTAATGGGAATTTCAAAAATACCATCGCGTATGTATATTTCGTTGTTTTCCATATTACTAATGCCGGTAATCATTGAATATACCCCTTTACCGCTATCTGTCTCAATTTCATCCCAAAGTGCTAAACTAATTAATGAGTAATTTCCATTGTGTATAGATTCGCAAACATAGTCAGAGAATTCAATTTTATGAGTTGTAGAAAGTACTTTTTCTCCTTTTTTATCAGTATCAATAATAAATTTTTCCGACTTAATTAAAGGGAAACGCTCACTTTCAAACCGTTTTCTTTCTTTTATGTCGTAAGCTTGATGTAGAAGAATAAAAGTATTTCGAAGTTTTTCTAGTGATTCGCTCACAATTTGATACTGTCGTCCACCGTCTACCACATTCATCTTATTTAAAAGTTGGTATTTTGTAAAAGATAGTACGTTGCCATTACCTTGCTCACTTAGCATATCCATTAACGCAAATAAAGTTTTGGCATCATTGTAAGTTAGTAAATGGCCTTTAACATTGTGATATGTAAGGCTTTTTACTCCATCGTGTACAAATGTAATAGCCTTTTCTTCTTTTGCATTCTTTAAGTGGTCTCGTTTTCTTCCTACAAAGAAAGGAGAAGCTGTCAAAATATTAGTATCGACTTTACTAGTTTGAGTAGTGTTGTTACGTCTTATTTGTTTGGCATTTTCTAATAGTTTCTTTGCAGTTTCTAATGCCTTAATATCGGCTTTGTCGATAGACTGCCCGTTGCTTTCTTTTTGCTTATAAAGATCTAATTCACTTTGTAAAAATACACTAAGTGCCTTGTCGTAATCTTTTATACGATATTTTCTTAGTGATTCAATTTTTTCGGCATATTCTTCGTAACAATCTTCGTTTAAGTTTTTCTCAACTATTAGGGTTGCAAATTGTTCGACTTTTTTTACCAACGCGGAAGACAAATTATCTAACCTCCTCAACTTTTCATTATTAATTTAGTCTAAAATATATAACTTGAATGAACAAGTTACAGAAGTATGAAGAAATGTCTCAAAAATAGATTAAACTTCTTCTTATAAATTAAGTATAGACAAATAAACAATTTTTTCTTTCATTTTACAAATATTATTTTACAAGTTTTATTAAAAAAAGGAACATTAATTTTTTTTGTCTTTACAAATATAGCAGTATAGTTTAAAAATAAAGATAGAGTTTCACACTTTATTTTTTTTACTTAAAAAAAATATATAGGTATTTCCGAATTCGGAGAGTATGTTTTTTCCTTTGAAGTACATAAAGAAATATATCCAACCTATATTTTTAAATTATAGAAGCGTAAATAGGAAGAAAGTTGTGCAAAAAATATAAAAGAATGGGCCGGTGAAATAATTGAAGGAAAATTATGTTAATCCTAAAACTGTAGATGTGACTCCAAGTGTTAGGATTTATGATGTATTGAGAAGCTCGGGTTTTAACAATCGGACTGCTGTAGGTGAATTGTTAGATAATGCTGTGGATGCAGGTGCAAGAGAAATTGATTTATATGTTTTTGAGAATAATGGTAAGAAAAATTTGATGGTTGTTGATGACGGGAAAGGAATGAATTTCCAAACTCTAAAAGACTCTTTAAAATTGGCAAAAGAAATAAAAATGGGGATAAATGAGCTTGGTAAGTTTGGAATGGGTATGAAAACTGCTGCTTTAAGTATGAGTGCTCATTTTGAAGTTTACACTAAAACTGCAACGTCTGATAAAATTCTTATTGCTGATTTTAATATTAAAGATATAGAAGCTAAAGGAACGTTTGAAACAGTTATACGTGAAGCTGCTGAGGACGAAGTGATGTTCTTTCAAAGCAAAGTAGGAAGACGTAAAAAATCAGGTACAATTCTTCTTGTTAAAAACTGTGATCGTTTAGATAAAACCTTCCCAGCGTTTGTAAAACAAATGGAAACTTATATTGGTTTAACATATAAAAATTATATAGATAAAGGTATAAGGTTTACAGTTAGTGACTTGCCTGTAAGGGGTGAGAGAATATTATCAGTAGATCCGCTGATGAGGGATGATGAAGAAACTAAACTTTTAAAAGATAGAGAAGAAATAAAAGTCCTCTATACCAATAATCATAATACTGATTCTGAATCTCGTGTTGTTATATCTGCTGCTATTGTACCTAAGCCTCATACAACGGACTTAGATGGAGAACAAATTAAAAAAACTATAACAAAAAATGGCCTGGGTATCTCTAAAAAGGATCAAGGTATCTATTTCTACAGAGAAGGTAGAATGGTAGGACAAGCAATGACTTGGACGAGTTTGTTTGGTGAAAAACAAAATCAAAAGATGCGATTCCGATTTGAAGTTGATTTTAAGAGTGAATTAGACAATGAAATTAAAATGAACTTCCAAAAGGGGAACGTTGAACCAAATGATAGATTAAAAAAACAATTAGCTAATGTAATTCAGCCAATACTGAATCAGATGGGTAAAATTGTTGAACTAGAAGAAAGAGAACTTTTTAATCAAAGGCTAGCAGCTAAAAAAGAGGAAAAAGCACAATATTCAACAGGAAATGGAAATGCAATTAGTGCCAATCCTGTAAATAAAGAATTCCTTGAAACTGTAAATGTTAATGAGCTTTTTGATAATCTACAAAAGAATAAAAGCCACAGATCAGGAAGTGCAAGGGTAACAGATTCGCTTAGAAATGAAAAACTTCAAGATGATATTAAAGAACTCCGTAACAAGAAATTAAGCGGACTTTTCCCAGAAGATAAAGCAGATTATGTTGAAGACACAAATTCACCAAAAGAAAATGTTACCACACCTGAAGATAATTATTATGTATGGGTTTCTCAAGCAGAAAAATTAGGAAAAGCTTTAAAGAGTAAAAGAGTTCCTCAAGAAGTAAAAGAAATGATTTTAGAAAGCTTAGGTTTGGGAAACGCCTTAAAGGAAAAAGAAATGGTAAAAAAATAACTAGTTAAAAACTTGCCTTAATTGAATTAAGGCAAGTTTTTTGCTTTATTATGTTACTTCAAGGGTTTTATACCTCAATTAAAATATTTCTTAATCCACTTTTTAATAGTTCTAAATCTTGTACTGGATTTTTTATATCTCCGCCTTTAGCCTTCTGAGATACTTCAAAAAGTTGTTGGTTGCCCTTCTCTTTATTTCCTACTTTATATTTCCATTGTCCCTCAATAAGTTTTCTAAATTGAGTAGTGTGCGTTATACTTCGGTCAGCAATTCGTTCTGCAATATAGTCGATTGTAACAATAGCTGGCTTCCTTTCAGTTTTTTTAGCTTTAGAAGAAGTGTTAGTATCAGGAGTAGCAAATGTTTCTTTTGATTTAGTTGAATCGCTAGAAGTTTGCTCTTCTTCATTGCTGGTACCATTAGCATTATTAATTGCAGGAGAAGTTTCTTCAACTTTAGAAGTTAGCTCTTTATTATTAAGTGAAGGGATGTCTGGAATTATGCTGTCATCTTTATTATCACTAGTAATATTGGAAGACTTGTTTATTTCCTCTTCTTGAATTACGTCTTGTTTGTGTTTGTGACCTTTTGTTGATTTATTAATATCTTCTTCATCGGTAGCTGTATCTGAATTAATATCTGAATCTAATTCTTTTTCTTGAATATTCGTTCTGTTATCCGAAGAAATTTCATTTAGTTCATTACTCATAATATCAAAAGTTAGCTGTGCGATATTCTCTGAACTGCCTTCTTGATCTTCAGTCATTGAAATAGAATTAGGTTCTTCTGTAGGCTGATCAACTACTTTTTTCTTTAGTCGCTTCTTGTTGTTAACATCAATCTTTTTAATAGCAATAGAGTATGAAGGTGACATTGATAAACCAAAAACTTGTTCTATTTCTCTTTCGGATTTTTGTATATCCTTAATTGCACTAAGGCTTAAAGGAGAATTAGGAGATACTTCCACATAAGGTTTTTCGTCATAATTAAAAGTAATTCGTTTTAGTAAAGGGATGATATCAGAACAAAAACTTTTAAATATAGACAATTCAATAGAGAAGGGTTTAACGAAATCTTTGATTTTCTTCTCTTTTTGAAGACGATGATTTGCCGCAATAGTGTTTACTAATAGCGCACCTGCGTCAATTACACCTGTAAAATTAAAAGTTTTTGGTAGATAATTTTCTGTTAATGAGTTTAATGAGTTCATAAAAGAACCCTCCTTTAAATAATTATTGTGAAAATATTATAAAATGTTATTTGTGAAATTAAGTAAAATAATTAATTTTTTACAGGTGTGTTCTTCTTTTAAATATAAAAAAATAAGGGCATAAGCCCTTATTTACCTAAGAAAGATTTGAATTGCCAAATACGGTCTTCAAAGTAAGTGATAATTCCAATGAAGAAGTCTTCACTTACTGGATCATTAGCAGCATCTGCTAATTCAATACCTGACTTTAATTCAGAAACAAGCTGAGTATAGTCTTTAATGATTGCTTCTAACATACTCTGAGCATCTTTAAACTCTTTTTGATTCTCAACAAGTGTTGTATGTTCTAAATACTCTTTTAAAGACGTAATTGGCTTTCCACCTACCATTAGTAAACGTTCTGAAAAATCGTCTACTCTCTCAAAAGAATATTTGAATTCTTCCCTTAGTTCATTATGTAATGTGAAGAAGCTAGTTCCATTCACATAATAATGAAAGTGGTGAAGCTTCTCTGTTAAAACAGCGAAGTTCGCTACTTGTTGGTTTAAGAAAGTATGTAATTGATTTGACACTAAACATCACCTCGTATTTGAAAACATAAGTTATCATAATCAAAAGTAATGAATTGTGTAAAAAAAAACAAGAAAAGAATAGGTAGATAGAAAAGTGAAGGGGAGTAAAAAAAGAAAAAGCCCACAAAAGGGGCTTTTAAGAACTATAAAGTTATTATAAATTTGAATTATTTTCTTTGTACTGACCTAGCATTAATCTATCAGGGAAGTTAAACCAACTCTGATATCTTTCAGCGGCTAGTGCAAACTTTTCGTCATTAATTTCTTTAAAGTGCGTAAAGAAGTTTGAATCTGCGCAAACTTCAATATTTTCGTCTCCTATAAATACAAAAACAGCATTGGAGTTAATCTCGTATAGCTTTTTTAGTGCTTTAAATGTTGTGTCGGCAGCTTCTGGCCAACTAACAATTACAATATCAACATCTGATCCGTACTTTTCCACAGCATCAACGGCACCAATACACTCAATATCTGTTAACGTATCGTTCCATTCCTTGAAATTTTCGTGCCAAGAAAAGTTATCTGTTGCTATGACATTGACACCTTTTTGTTGTAAAGCATATGATAACCAACCTCTACCTGACATAATTTCTAAACATTTTCTTCCGTTAATCCATTTTACAAAAGGTTCAACCCATCTCCAAGAAACGAATCCGTACATACCAGCTTCGTTGTAGGCATCTCTTAACCGAAGAGCTTTTATGGATCTAAAAGGAACATCTTCTGAGCGACAATAATTTTGGGTATAAGTTTGAGGCATTTCGTTAGGAATAGTTAACTCTATTTCTACTGGCTTAGTAAGGGTTTCGCGTAAGCTGTTTACATCGTTAAATAAGTTTTTCAAAATATATAGTTCCTCTCTAAAAGCTTGTATTTACTCGTATTTACTCATATTTTCCAAGAATTAGACGTTCAGGGATTCCAGCCCAACTTTGATATTTTTCAGCTACCAATTGAAATTTTTCGTCTTCGATTTCTTTAAAATGTTCATAAAAATCAATATCTGCACAAGTCACAGATCTTGCTTCTCCGATGAAAACAAAGACAGCCTTGGGATTTACCTCATTCAATCTTTTTAATGACTTAAAAGCTGTATCGTCGGGTATAGGCCAACTGCAAATTACAATATCTACGTCCGCTCCGTATTTTTCAATAGCTTGAACGGCGTCAATCTCTTCAATATCAGTTAGAGTTTCGTCCCAATTCTTACTGCTTTTTTGCCAAGAAAGGTTATCTGTTGCTATTACATCAACATCTTTTAATTTCAAAGCGTGTGATAACCAACCTCTACCTGACATAATCTCTAGACATTTTCTGCCATTAATCCAATCTACAAAGGGATTGACCCATCTCCAAGAAACAAAGCCTACCATCCCAGCTTTAAGGTATGTATCTCGTTCAAGAAATGATTTGTTAAAATCGAGAGAAGTAATATCGAATTCAAATTGAATACTATTATGTGAACAACCTTCCAGCATTTCAGTGGGTATTTCCAGTGTAACCTTTGCTGGTTCATAAGGGTTATCGCTTAAATTATTTGCATTATCAAAAATATTTCTCATTTTTATATCTCCTTTGTTTTTTATATTTTAGCTTAAAGTTTTTAAAAAGGAGGATTATTTCCATCTAAATCTATTAAAAGAAGGATATTATGTTGTTCTTATTCCAATATTAGTTCCAATTTCTCACCGTATTTATTTATAATATCTTTTCTAACTCTTTCTTTATCTTCTAAGCTTGAAAGGTGGGCAGTTAATTCAGAATAATCGTAGCTGCGTTGCCTCACTAGATCGCGTTCTTTTTTGTTATTACAGCTTTTGCAAAAGGGGATATGATTAACTTTCTTTATGATATAACAGCCAAAACATTCAGCTTCATATTGATATTCGCACATAAAAACACTCCATATGAATTATCTAATTTGTATAGGTACTACAAAACTAATAGTACCGTAATTACCTTGTGAAGAAAAGAACACGAAAATAGACCTTATTAGCTTTTAAAGCTAATAAGGTCTATTTTCATCTTATAAGAAACTGCCTATTACGCGGAATTTCTCATATCTATGATCAATTAATTCTTCTTTACCCAGTTTAGTTAACTCTTCTAAAGACTTTTCTAATTGTTTTCGTAAATATTCTGATTGTAGGGGAATGTTTTTGTGAGCACCGCCTAGAACTTCAGGAATAATCCCATCAATAGCTCCTAATTCTAAAAGGTCAGGAGGGGTAATCTTCATTGTCTCAGCGGCTTTCTGGGCCTTAGATGAATCTTTCCAAAGTAATGAAGCAGCCCCTTCAGGAGAGATAACGCTGTAGTATGTATTTTCTAACATAAAGATATGGTTTCCGACGCCTAAGGCAAGTGCGCCTCCGCTTCCGCCTTCACCAATTACGATACAGATAATAGGCACGTTAAACCCAGCCATTTCTCTCAGATTACGAGCAATAGCTTCTGATTGACCTCGTTCTTCTGCTTCTTTTCCTGGGTAGGCTCCCGCAGTGTTAATGAAACAAATAATAGGACGGTTAAATTTATTAGCCTGTTGCATTAAACGCAAAGCTTTCCTGTATCCTTCAGGATGTGGCATCCCAAAATTCCGTTGTAAGTTTTCTTTTGTTGTTTTGCCTTTTTGGTGTCCGATAACTGTTACAGGTTTCCCTTGAAACAATGCGATGCCACTTACAATAGCTTCGTCATCACCATATAAACGATCTCCGTGTAATTCAATGAAGTCTTCAAACAAGTGACGAATATAATCAAGTGAAGTAGGGCGTTCAATGTGTCGTGCCAGCTTTACTCGTTCCCAAGGGGTAATATGTTTATGAGCAGATTGTTGTATGTTTTCTAATTTTGCTTCTAATGTAGAAATATCATCAGATAGGTCTATATTTTGTTCTTTAGAAAATCTTTTTAATTCAATAATTTTAAGTTCTAGTTGGTCTAATTCTTCAATAATGTTTTGTTCTTTAGTCAAAGCGAATAACTCCTTATAGAGAATGGATTTTAAGAATTGTAGTCAAGTTATCTTTCATTTCTTTACGAGGAATGATCATATCAAGTTGGCCATTTTTTAAGAGGAATTCTGCGGTCTGGAAATCATCCGGAAGTTCTTGTCTAATTGTTTGCTCTATAATTCTTCTACCGGCAAAACCAATTAAGGCTTTAGGTTCAGAAATATTAATGTCTCCAAGTGATGCGAAACTTGCTGATACTCCGCCTGTTGTTGGGTGAGTAAGATAGGAAATAAATAAAAGTCCTTCTTTATTTAGTTTTTCGAGCGCAGCGCTGGTTTTTGCCATTTGCATTAAACTAAGTACACCTTCTTGCATTCGGGCTCCACCAGATGCAGAGAATAGAATAAATGGTACTCTTTTTTCAATGGCTTTTTCAATGGCACGAGTAATTTTTTCACCAACTACAGATCCCATACTTCCCATACGAAAATTAGAATCCATAACTCCGACTACTACAGGGTAATCATTAATTTTTCCTTCACCTGTCATCACAGCATCATTCATCTTTGTCTTTTTAATATCTTGTTTTAATTTTTCTTTGTAACCGTCAAAATTAAGAGGGTTGCCAGAAGAAAGCTTTTTGTCGTATTCAATAAAAGTGCCGCTATCAATAAGAAATTCAATACGATCTTTAGCTGTAATAGGCATATGATGACCACAAGTAGGGCAAACAAATAAATTATTTTTTAACTCTTTTGTATAAGTAATGTTATTGCAAGAACCACATTTACCAAATAAGCCTTTAGGAACGTTATCGATGATTTTTGATTTTACTTCTTGTGTTTGTTTTATAAGTTTATTTTTTGTAAAGAAATTTTTCAGCATTGGGTTACTCCTTTTTGAGTGGTCAGACCACTTAAGTACTCCTTAATGTTTAATAAAAAAGGGAGAAAACCTTTAATTGAATTTAAAAGGAAAGTCGGCTAATTAATATAGATGGGGTTAAGCAATTATTGAGGAATTGCAGAGGTATAAAGCTTTTTAATATAAAAAGAGCGCCAACCTAAAGGGTTAACTGCTCTTTTTTTTGTTTTAAATTTAACCTAAGATATTAAAACCGGAATCTACATATACTACTTCGCCAGTAACACCGCGAGAAAGGTGACTAAGCATAGCAACACTCATATCGCCAACTTCTTCTTTAGTAACCTTCTTTTTAAGGGGAGCTACTTCTTCAACTTTGTTTATAATTTCGTTTAATGAACCTACACCTTTAGCAGATACAGTTTTAACTGGTCCAGCCGAAATAGCGTTAATTCGAATGTTATCCTTACCCAAATCAAGTGATAGATATTTTACACTTGATTCTAATGCTGCTTTTGCTACGCCCATTACGTTGTAACCTGGAACTGCTCTCTCGGCTCCTAGGTAGCTCATTGTAATAATAGAACCGCCTTCTGTCATATAAGGTTTAGCTTCTCTTGCTACAGCAATAAGAGAGTATGCACTTGTGTCTTGGGCGAACGCATAACCTTCTCTAGAAGTGTTAATAAAGTCTCCTCTAAGGTCTTCTTTATTAGAACTTGCAAGCGAGTGAACAATACCGTGAATTGTTCCTACAGATTCACCAATTTGTTGGAAAGCCTTGTGAATACTAACGTCATCGTTTGCGTCGCATTGTACAACAAGCGGTTGAGGTAAGTTGTTCTTGTTGATAATGTCTGTTAGTTTTTTTAGCGATCTATCTGATCTATATGTATAAATTACATTTGCGCCTGTGTTATATAGTGATTGGGCTACTCCCCAAGCTAGGCTGTATTCATTAGCTACGCCCATTACTACGATATTTTTGTTCTTTAATTTTAAGATATCTTCCATATGTAAGTAATCCTCCATATATTGCGTAACCATTTACTGGGTTACGTTTTTTCAATAATGCTTACACATTATATGTTAAAAGTTAAGTGAATTAAATAGGTGAACCAAATGAAAAATAATTCTGATATCTCATTGAAAACGCTGTAATAAGTAGCATTTAATGAAAAAGTTGGCGGATAATATTATAATCGTTGCTTATGCTAAAAGTAACAAACAAAATTGGAGTGTTAATTTTATGTCAGAAGTTAAACTGAAAGAAAGTAAACAATTGCCTGTAGGAGAATGGGTAAAAGAATATTTAGAGTATCACGGAACAGGTGAAATGAACTTAGGGTCACTAAATGAAGAAGTGATAGTAAGTAGTACTGAGGTAGAACAAAGTAAAGACAATTGGATCGCAGCATATAAAGAGTATTATCAATTATAAGAAAAAGTCTTCAACCTGCGTAATATGTGCGTGGTTGGAGACTTCTTTCGTTGCAGTTATTTTAGAACTTTGATTATTGCGTCGCATTTGCAGATGTTTATGTGCTCTTTTAGCTCCACTATTCTGTTACATTGTGGGCATTTATAAGGTTTATTAGCCATAAGCACTCTTCCTCTTCTCTTTGTTTACATACATAATAACACTATTAAACGTTTACAATCACTAAAAAAAAGAAGACTTAAGCTACTTTTGAAATATAGCTTAAGTCTTCTTTTTTATGTTAATCTGCTTTTCGTTTTCTTAAAAAGCAAAATTCGCACTGTTCTAGTTTTTTGCAATCACATAAAGCAGATTCGTAAAAAGAATAAATTTCTTTCTTGTATTTAACAGTTAAAACGGTTGCCGCTACACCAGTAGCAAGACCAAGTAAATATTTTTTCATATACTAGCACCTCCTGCGGTGTAGTTTAATGAAAAATATTCAAAATGGAAGAAAAACTAAAAAGTAATTTAAGATATATGGTTTGTAATGGAACTCTTATAAGCATTAATATTGATGATTTTTAACTTATTTCTTCATTTTTTTTATTTTCGTTTTACTATATGAATGAAAAAAGTCTAAGGAAAGAAGTGAGTTATTTTGGCTACAATGTTCCAAATAATTAAAAACAATTTATTATTTCAAAGTGAAGAAAAAATAAGAAGACAGGTTGAGAGAAAATATAAAAAAGAGTACGAAAGGATCCAAAGTCTTTTAGAAAAAGCTAATGAACAAAATGCGCAGTTAGAAAGGGAACTTGAGGAAAAAATTTTACTAATAACTAACCTTCAAAATAGGGAAGGAAAACCGTTAGTTAATGGTGAAAAGACAGTCAGTTTAAATAAAGAATCCGTAAATAATATAGTTCCATTTGATTCGAAACAACGAATTTCTAAACTTGGATAATATTTAATATATATTTAAAGGTTTATTTGTATAAATAAACCTTTTTTTGAAACAATTTTCATTTATAAAACGTATGAAAACTATAATAACTTGCAAATTGATACATATTTTTATTTTTTTAGCACTAAGCAGAATTTTTCCTATATGCTTATCGAGGAAAAATTAGAACAGAAAAAGAAAATAAAAAGGGGTCTAGGAAATGAAAAAGCTGTTATTAAGTTGTTTGGCAATCATACTATTTTTATCGAGTAATGTCGGTTTAGCGGATGCTAGAGGGATGAGTGGTAGAAGTTCAAGCTCTAGTTCAAGCACTAGAAGCTACAGTTCAGGAACAAAAAGCTATAAGCCTTCAAGTTCATCTCCTACTAAAAAAGAAACATCTACAACAGTTTCAGGGAGCTCGTCTACTAAAAAGGTAACTTCAAATACGACGAAAAGTAAGGTAGAAGAGAAAAAGGCGTCTACGAATATAAGACAAAAGAGCACAAATACTACTGTTAATCAAAAGACAACATCTACTGATCGACATAAAATAAATACAAGTGCTACTAACCAAAGTAAAAGTAAAGACTCGCTAAAAAAGTCTTTGAAGAAGGTTAGATATACGGGTCCAGTACCGAATAAATCTAGATTCTTAGTAACCGCTCTTGGAGCATACTTAATTTATAAGTATACGGAGTCTGATGGAGAACCAGTATATGCTAATGTAGAAAACGAAGATGAAGTGGAAATGGATGAAATTGATGATTATAAGGAAGTAAGGTCGGTACCAAACGATATAGAGATTGACTCGGATTTAAAAGATGATGTAAATGATTTAGAGAAGGAGAATAAGTTAGAACTAGCGGCTGAAAAAGATGATACTAACGAGGATATAAGTAATGACTTAAAGATAGAGTTAATATCTTGGGTCGTTACTGTAGTTGTTATCATATTGATAGTAGCAATTATAGTTATTAGAAATAAATCAAAAAAGAAAAAGCTGAAATGATTTCAGCTTTTTTTCTTTGTAGATGCTACACACTCGCTACACAACGAATAACAATGCTCACAAATTGATAGTTCAATTTCTTTTGGTCCATACAAGACACTCATTGCTTTCATTTTATCCCGGCATAAGTCGCACCATTCATCATAAAAACGCATATTTTTTCACATCCTATTAATCAAAGGATTACCGACTGATCTACTCTTTCAATGGTGAAACGCATTTTCAAATCTTGATATTGATTTAAATATTTTAGCGCTTCTTTCTCATTTTTAAACTTCTTTACTACGGAATCCTTATCTTTAACACTAGAGCATTTATAATCCGAATTAAATCTTCTAACAAAGTAGCCTTCTGAAGAAGAAAGGACATAATAAAAAGGGTATTCTTTGTATTCTCCGCGATTACGCATTTGTTTTGGTAAATTTAATTTTTGTTCACTAAAACGGAAATTTACTTGTGTGCAAGTCTTGCCTGTATATGTACTATTTCTTCTAATGCCATCTAAAGTCTGAAGTAGTTCATATGTTGAAGATATAGAATGTTCAACTTCTCTTCCTAAAACTGATTCAATTACAACCATCTTGTTCCCGTGTTCTACAAAATATTCAATAGATTGAGCTTTGTTAAGGCCGTTAATAAACCAATTTTCGAACTCTCCCTCTTTAAAAGGAGTGTTTCTAGTGCGATAAAACTCGTATGTATTATATGAAGCGGCTAACTCTCTAATTTCTTGCTTTGTAAAAAGAATTTTGCTTGGTTTTTCTTTATTGAATACACTCCAAGCTTTAACAGCGCTTCTTTTGCCTTTTAAACTTAATTGAAAATGGCTGCTATTACCGTGTTGGAATAAAGGTATATATTTATCTCCTACATTAATGAATTGTCTACTATAAATAATCTCGTTGTTCATAATTTCTCTCCTTGTGTTATACCTTGTTGATTGAATATGTTATGTATAACTATCTGTAAAGCTCTAAGTATTTAAAAGAGCATTACAGATAATCTCTTTAAATTTCAATTGTTTGTGTAACATATTATAAAATAGTTGAAATTGAAATCGGAAAAAAAATAACGTAAATTATAAAAAAATAAAAAAGACTATTCTTTTTTTAAAATGAATAGTCTTTTTGGCTTTATAATTTGACTCTTAATATAAAGTTATTGGGTGATCGACTTTCTCCACAGCAAACTTTTCTTTTAAAGTAGGATGCTGTTCTAGATATGTTTTGGCACTGTCCTCTGAAGTGAATTTTTTGCACCTAGATTTAGGGTTTTTAAATAAGTCATAAAGAATAACATCGAGACGTTTTCTGACAAAATACTTTTTTGTTCCTGTAGTAGTAACAAGAACGAAATAATGAGGGTATTCAGTTGCTTTTACAGCTTTTTTAATTTTCTTAGGTCTATTTAAATGCTTATGGTCAAATTTTACGCTAATGGTACAAGGTGACCCACTTTTGTTAGACTCTTCCGCTTCTTTTATATACATAAGTAACTCTTCGGTCGAAGAGATGCTATGTTCTTTTATCTCAGTAGAAGATTTTGTTGTAACGTGGTTGCTATTACTACCGTTAACATTGTCATCTCTATCGTATTCCAATGTAACTATTAAAGTATTGTTAAATGCCACATATTCTTCAACTGTCTTAGCTGTATGAACCCCGTAATAAAACCATTTCTCAAACTCTTTCTCTTCTTTGTTGAATTGGCGTTTTCCAGATTTATAAAGATCCGGTAAGTTCCCATAGCGTGTAGCTAACTCATAAATTTCATCCATTGTATGAAGTAGCTTGTTGGGAACTCCGAAATTAAAGGTAGTCCAAAATCTTTCGTAAGCATAAACATTGTTGTATCCTACTTTAATCATTTTATCACTAACTCCGTGTTGAATTAGAGGAATATACTTTTTTCCTACCTTTATAAAAGCCTTTTTAAAAATAATATCGTATGCCATTTCTCTTACTCCTTTTAACAAATTATGTATATAACTATTCTAATGTAAGAAAAAAATAAATGTAAAAAAATACAATAAACCTAGTGAATAAGGATTTACCTAGTTAGTGTCTAAAGGAAGACATAAGGCATTATGAGCGAAAGTCTTTTTTTATTTAGGGAGTGTTTATATTTGAAGAAAAAGGTCGTTATCATTACAACTTCGATCCTAATTGCGGGTGGAGCGGTAGTAGTGGGATATAACTTATTAAATCAAGAGGAGACGGTAAAACAAGAACATACAATTGTGGCTTCAAAGGGTGAAATTCAGGTAAATATAACTGCTACTGGTGTGGTAGAGGCGACAACTGTAGATAATATTGTTCCTTCTGCAAGCGGGAAAATTAAAGAGAACTTCTTAGAAGATGGTAAAGCGGTTAAGAAAGGTGACTTATTAGTTTCTTTTGAAGGAGAAGATTTTGGACAAGACCTTGCTCAGCAAGAAGCTAACCTAGAAAAGCAGAAGATTGATTTAGAATCATTGGAAGCTGCTTTAGACAAAAATAATAATCATTTAATCATTTATTCAAAATATACGGGTAATGTTAAAGATGTTTTGGTTTCAGTAGGGGATAGTGTTCAAGAAGGCCAAACTGTAGCCATTATTGACCAAAACGCTGAGGTAAAGGAAGTTAAAGCGAAAACGTCCGGTGTGGTATCAGTATTAAATACCAAAACAGGAAATTGGATTGAAGATGGAGACGTTGTTTTAACTCTAACGGCGAACCAAGACTTAAGAGATCAAATTGCCAAACAAAAACTTGATATAGAAAGTACAAAGAAAAGTATCCTAGATTTAAATGAAAAACAAGAAGTCCCTGAATCGATTTATGCTCCGTTTGATGGAGAGGTTACAGTAGCTGAGGAAACAGCTGTAGGAAGTGCTATTAACATTAACTCTGTATTAGGAACGATCACAAACTTCTCTGAATTTAAGTTAGCTCTATCTATTGATGAACTAGATGTACCTAAAGTAAAGATAGGACAGAAAGTTGAGATTACTGCTAATGCTTATCCTGGGGAGAAATTCTATGGTGAGGTTATAAAAATAGATAGTCAAGGTAAGTCTACAAATGGTGTTTCTACTTTTGGTGTAGAGGTATCTATTAAGGATCCTAAACAACTAAAGGCGGGAATGACAGCAACTGCCAAAATATTAGTATCAAAACAAGAAAATGCTGTATTGGTCCCTGTAGAAGCTGTTGAAACAAAAAGTGGTAAGAAAGTAGTTACAATACAAACAAATGAAGCTTCAAAAGAAGTAGAAGTAACTACCGGATTAAACAATGAAAATTATATAGAGATTGTGTCCGGTGTAAAAGAAGGGGAAAATGTGGTATTACCTGTTACTTCAATACAAACCGATAACCCTATCTTTGGCAGTCAAAAGCATAAAGGGAGCGAATTAACTTCATCAGGAAAAAGCCAAGGGGGTAACTAATTATGCTTATATCATTACAGGGAATAAATAAGCATTACAAGATGGGGGAAGAGGTAGTAAAAGCTTTGAATGAAATATCACTGGAAATTGAAAAGGGAGAGTTTTTAGCTATTGTTGGCCCTTCTGGTTCAGGGAAATCTACTTTGATGAATATATTAGGATGCTTAGACATACCCAGTAGCGGTAGATATGTCTTAGATGGTATTGAAATTAAAAGTGCTAAAGAAAATGAACTTTCTCAAATTCGTAATGAAAAAATAGGCTTTATCTTTCAAAATTTTAATTTGTTGACGAAATTAACAGCTATAGAAAATGTAGAGCTGCCGCTTATCTATAGGGGAGTAAAAGCTTCTGAAAGAAAAAGAAAAGCAACTGAATCTTTAGAAAAGGTGGGGCTAGGTGAACGTATTAACCACCTCCCAACAAAGTTATCAGGGGGGCAACAACAGCGTGTAGCAATAGCAAGAGCCTTAGCAGGAAATCCTCCTATATTACTTTGTGATGAGCCTACTGGCGCTCTCGACTCAACCACGAGTAAAGATATTATGAAATTGTTAAAAGAGCTAAATAAACAGGGACATACCATTATCGTTATTACTCACGATCTAGAGGTGGCTAACGAGGCTAAAAGAGTAGTTCAAATTAAAGATGGCAAGTTAGCAAACGTAAGAGTAGGTGGTAAGGCGTGAATAGTATTACAGCTATAAAAATGGCGATGAAAAACTTAAAATCACATAAGTTACGTTCCTTTCTGACGATGCTAGGGATCATTATTGGAATTTCGTCGGTTATTACTCTTATCTCAATTGCTCAAAGCTCTACAAGAATGATTACAGACGAAGTTAAGGATTTAGGATCTAATTTAATTAGTGTAGGTATTGTAGGAAGGGGAACTACGACATCAATTGCCTATAAAGAAGTATTAGAATGGGAAAAGAAGGAGGGAATTGGTAAGGTTTCTCCTGTTATAAGCGGTAATACAGAAATGAAATATAAAAATAAAAAAGAAACCGTAAGTATTGATGGGATAACGCCTAATTATGAAGATGTGCAAAATTTTCATATTCAAGCTGGAAGATACATAATGCCAATAGATGTAGATACACGACAAAAGGTTGTTCTTATCGGGGTAGAAGCAGCAAAGACTTTCTTTGGGGAAGGAAACCCTATTGGAAAACAAGTTACCCTTAACGGATTGCCTTTCACAGTTGTTGGACTTCTTGAGGAAAAAGGGGAGTCCTTGCTCAGTTCTTATGATGATAAAATTCTAATTCCAATAAGTACTTCCGAAAGGTTACTCTTTACTTCGGGAGTTAAAGTAATAAGTATTCAAGCTAGTAGTGCTGAAGACGTAGACTTAGCTATTTCAACTGTAGAGAATATTTTAAAAACCAAATTTAAGAATGACAAAAATAGCTATAGTATATTAAATCAACAGGATCTATTAGATACAATGGATACAGTAACGCAAACTATGTCATTACTATTAGCGGGTATTTCAGGTATTTCTTTATTAGTTGGTGGAATTGGAATAATGAACATTATGCTTGTATCTGTAACCGAAAGGACTAAGGAAATCGGTATTAGAAAAGCAATAGGAGCAAAACGTAAAGATATTTTAAGTCTCTTCTTAATTGAATCTGTAGTACTAACAACAATAGGGGGAGTAATAGGTATCTTAATTGGGATCGGTGGAACATACGGAATTTCCGGCCTTATGAATGTAGAGCCATATGTAGCACCTGGAGTAGTAATATCCTCGTTCTTATTCTCTATGCTAATTGGTATTGTGTTTGGTATTTTACCGGCAAATCGAGCAGCAAAGTTAAAGCCAATTGATGCGCTGAGAAACGAATAGTTTAAAAAAGTTCGCTTATATAGGGCGAACTTTTTGCCTTGTTTAAGTAGTTGAGATTTAATAATTTGGGCGGATTATGGAATGCTAAAAGCATATATCCAAAAGTAGGTGTATTTTCTCTATGGACGATAAGAATAGAATTCCTTTAACGTCTGCTGAAATGGCGGTATTATGGACGCAATACATTAATGACACAATTTCCATCTGTGTCATAGGTCATTTTTTGAAGAAAGTGGAAGATGAAGAAGTTCGGACTATTATTGAGACTACTCTAAATGCTTCGAGTCAAAATATTTCTTTTTTAAACAAACTATTTAAAAAAGAAAAATTCCCTGTGCCTATAGGATTTACTAAGGAAGACGTTAATGAAGATGCTCCAAGGTTGTTTTCAGACACTTTTGTCTTAATGTATTTAAGATATATGTCTATTTTAGGGATGAGTGCGGCGAGTGTTGCTATTGGAGTTGCGACAAGAGATGATGTAATCGTGTTTTTTAAAAGTGTTCTTAAAGAAGCTGTTGTATTGCAAGATATAACTACAAAATTAATGTTAAAGCAGGGAGTGTATGTAAAACCTCCCTATATATCAAATCCCGATAAAGTAGAATATGTGAAGAAGCAGAGTTTTTTAGCAGGATTCGTAGGAGATATTAGACCTTTGACGGTTCAAGAAATTATGATGCTATTTAATAATATTCAAACAAATGCCGTTGGGAAAGCGTTAATTATTGCCTTTGCTCAAACATCAAAAAATAAAGAAGTAAAGCAGTACTTTCTAAGAGGGAAGCAAATTGCCCAGAAACATATCGATATATTTAGTGATATATTAAAAAAAGAAGACCTTCCTGCTCCTATGACTTGGGACAATTCGGTTACTGATTCAATTTCCCCGGTTTTTTCAGATAAGTTGATGATGTTTCATATTACAGCAATGATTGCAGCGGGCATTGGAAATTATGGAATCTCTATGTCTGGTAGTCCAAGAAGAGACCTTGGAATAAAATATGCATCTTTAGTTCCAGAGATTGCTTTGTATGCTGAAGATGGAGCGAATATTATGATTAAAAACGGCTGGTTAGAGGAACCTCCTCAAGCAGATGATCGAAACCATTTAATTAAGAAAGAATAATATTAATTTATAGTAGAAAAGATGCTCCCTGAAATTTAGGGGCATCTTTTCTATTTGTTTCAGTAACTTTGTTTGTATTTTAAATTAAATGTGTTAATGTCTTCAATGTTTTCTTAAATTAGCTATTTGACGCTAAAAATATTTTATCTACCAAAAGAAAAAAATTATATTAAAATGTTTTAAAAGAAAAAGTAAGGGTGGAAAAAATGATTAAAAAAATTAATGAAAAAGATTATGAGTATTTTCAACAAACAGTTAATAGAATGGAAATGCCTGAATGCGAATCAGATATTTGTGAATGGATAGGTGCCAATTTTTCAGAAACCCTAGGTTTTTTTGAAAAGGATACTGTAATTGCTATGATTGAGACGAAAAAAACAAAATTAGGACTGGAAGTTAGCTTAATATTTACTTTGCCTAGTTATCGCAACAAACAAGTAGGGAAACGTCTAATTGATTTTATAAAAAAGGAATGTAAATATGACATTATTTATGCGCATCCTTATACGGATGAGGCGGAAAAGTTCTTTGTAAGTAATGATTTTGAATTAAGTCTAGAGTTTGATCAAAATGATGAAAATACAGTGATATTTAGAAAAGTGTCACAAAAATAAAAACAGTAAAATAATAAAAAGATGGACTAAGCCATCTTTTTTAAATAACTGTATTTATACTTTTTTGATCAAATAATTTAATTTCCTCAATGTCTTGCTCATCTAATTTAAACCATTCTCCGTTAATTCTCCTAGCTCTAAAGATTCTGTGGAAGTATTTCTCCAAAACATCAACATTATTGCTCTCAATGGTATAAATTATTTCCCATCGAAATGGCATTAAATAAGGAAAAAAAGATTTTGTTTTAAGATTTTTTGTTTTACCGATTTTAACATAGCCGTTGTCTTTTTCTTGAAGAAAATAAACACATTGTATATTATCACCATTAACTTTCTTGCGTGGTCTAGGCTTAAATTCAAGCGGTATTTTATAAACTTCTAGATCGCCTATAATCTCTAACACTTCGAATTTTTGAGGAGAGACGTGTAGTTTTTTCTGCTCACGCCAAGTACTGTGCCTTATATTACCTTCGTTCCAGGACAAAACTTGTTTAAGCTTTCTTTTAATGTTTTGGTCCTCTTCTTTATTAATAAATTTGTTGATATCATTGATAAAATGCTCTTCCAAAATAGCATCTGTTTTTATTAAAAAGTGAAGAGCAGCTGCAATAGCGGCGCGTATCTCCTTTTTTTCAGCAGGAAACCGCTCAATTAAAAAAGGTATTGCATAACTTAGTAAAATTATTTCTTCTTCATCCGTTCTCACTTTTAAATACTTTAACCAATAGCTAATGGTCCTTATAGCATCTGTTCTATGATTGCTTGTCCCATCTAGAATATATTTAATAATCCTTGTTACAGGGTATAAACCAAAATATTCACGTATTTCTTTTGGTTTTAAACGATTAAATTCTTCAATCGAAATATCAGACATACACTCACCTCATATAAAAAGTATAGGCAGGAAAAGGAAAGTTAAAACAAGTAAAAAGGTAAGATGAGAGGATGATTTTTGCTCATATAAATGTAAATAGATGGCTTAAAATTCAATATATCCGACTACTTTTATATTTTTTTGTGCTTTATTGTAGCAATTTAGCGCAAGGTAATTAACACCAACAAAACCAAAAATTTTAGTATTGTAATGCCTTTTTAGATAGGTTTTTTATATAAAAATATCATTTTTATGTAAATAAAGGTATTTATCTGAACAGTTTGTATTATCTATGAAAAAATTACCTCTATACGTTCATTTATAAATTATTGCATAATGGTCACTGTTGAAAAAAAGCGTGGAGGTAAGACAAATGAAAAAAGGTATTATCGCATTAGGTTTAGCAGCATCGTTAGCACTACCATTAACAGCTCAAGCAGCAACTACATACACGGTACAAAAGGGTGACACAATGTGGAAGATCGCTTCAAAGTATCACGTAGGAACTTCAGAGGTTATTAAGAGTAATCCTTCAGTTAAAAACCCTAACAGTATCTATCCAGGTCAAAAACTTAACATCCCTACAGTTGATTCAGCTACACAATCTTTTGAAGAGCAAGTAGTTACGTTGACGAATAAAGAGAGAGCAAAACAAGGTTTAAAACCACTTACAATGAACTGGGAACTTCAAAGAGTAGCTCGTATTAAGTCAGAGGATATGCGCGACAAAAATTATTTTGATCACAACTCTCCTACATATGGGTCACCGTTTGATATGATGAAAAACTTTGGTATTAAATACTCAACAGCTGGGGAAAACATTGCAGCTGGACAACAAACTCCAGAAGCAGTTGTTAAAGCTTGGATGGAAAGTCCAGGACACCGTGCTAACATTCTTAATAGCTCTTACAATCAGATTGGTATAGGTTATGCTAAAGGTGGAAGCTATGGGGTTTATTGGACTCAGCAATTTATTAAAAACTAAGATTCATATTCTTTTAGATATTATCAAAGAAGTAGAAGCGCTTTAAAGGTGCTTCTACTTCTTTGTCTATAAATAATGTTTTGAATATCCTTACTACGTGTCTCTTTATTGGTTAGTTAGATTCTTGATTTTTTATGAGGTAACGGAATAAAAGCTAATAAGAAATATTAAAAATATATCTTGTTAGGAAGTGACCGTGCTTGGGAGAGAAACAAAATTGTGGTCATCACCATCACCATCATCACCATCATAGTGGAAATAAGAAAGTATTATTTATAGCTTTTATTCTCACCGCACTTTTTGCGGCTTTAGAAGTTACATATGGAGTCTGGTCACATTCTTTAGCCCTGCTTTCTGAGGGAATACATATGGCATCAGATGGAATATCACTGTTAATTGCTGCATTGGCGGTGATGATAGCAACGAAATCTGCTTCTAAATACAAAAAAGCAGAACCATTGGCGGCACTAATTAATGGGATTGGATTAATCGTGGTTCCCATTATAGTGATATACGAAGCAACTAATAGGCTAATTAATGGTAGTCAGCAGATTCTTACCAAAGAAATGTTCATCGTAGCTGTTATTGGATTAATTATTAATGTTATAGTTGCTTTTGTTCTCTCGAGAGGTGAGAAAGACAATATAAATGTTAGGGCAGCGATGCTACATATCATAGCGGATTTATTAAGTTCAATTTCAACCATTGTTGTTAGTTTGTTAGTTATGTTCTATAACTTGCTCTTTATCGATGCCTTAGCTAGCATAATTATCTCAATTGTTATATTTTCTGGCGGATGGAAAATTACAAGAGAATCATTTATGATGCTAAGAACCAGAAATAATTAAACACAAAATGATATTTTGACAAATTTGAAGGTTTCTTTAGAACTGAGTTCAATGAAAAAAGTGAATGAGTTCATTCGTAAGAGGGAGTGTTGAAACTAAGTCTTTATTTGGGCACTTGGACTTTGTGGAGCTACTAGTGCAACCGACCACTTTCTTTTTTTATTGCAGAAAGAGGGAATCTAAATGTTTAAATTGCGTAAAAAAACAGCGGGAATAGTAATAGTTGGAACAATCATTGTTGGCTCAATGGGTACCACAGCTTATGCAGCTTCTGGTAACCAGTGGGATGCTTTAATTACAAAGGGTATTGATAAATTGTATTCAGTAGCTTTTCCTGAAATTAAACAAAAAACGGATGAGAAGAAAGCTCATATCTTAGACCAAATTACAGCTGATATTAATGGGAAAGCGAAACTAATAGCTGAAGCTGTAAAAAAACATAAAGAAGATCTAATTAAACGAAATGAAAAGGAATTAGATAGTTATTATGATCAAACGGTAAATAATTTAGAAACTACAGCGGATATTGCTTCCAAACAGAAGAAAGATGAACTAACTAAAAAAGCTGATCAAGAGTTAGAGAATGCTAAAAAGGATATAGATGCAAAGATTCAATCAGAGCTAGTGAATTTAACTAAATGATGCTCAAAAGGAATCTACTATTAGTGGGTTCCTTTTTGAAAAAATAAGATATTTTTTCAAAATAGATAAAATAGCCACTAAAATGTAAAAAAAGAAAAGGAAGTGCTATATATGAAATCTATTTTAAAAGAATTGGCTGAAGAAATAATGACTGAGAAGAAAGTGTTCTTTAATAACCAAAATGCTGTATTGTGTCTCGCTCAAAGGGATGATTTAAAAGATGAAGAAAAGGTTGGTTTAATTAGTAAAGAGAGCGTCTTTAATAAATTATTATTAACAGCCAAAGAAAAACAATTGAAAGTTGAAGATTATCGAGAAGGTAGTAGTATGAATCATAGTTGGATAATAGGTAATGAAAATGAAGCGGAATTATTTTTATATATAAAGCCGCTATAATAAAAAAATAGACCTAAACGCAAACTTTTGCGCTTAGGTCTATTTCGGTGATACTAATACAACTGCTTTATAAGAGCGAGTTGTTCAATGAGTAGTATTATTTTAACCGTTGCTTGGTCATTTATACATTTAGAACAAAGGAAAATAAATTTATGAATTGATAAAAGAAGTTTATAAAGACTGAAATTTAGTAAGAATTTAATATATAATCTAAGCGGAATTTTGATAGGAGTTATATTGTTTGATATTTAGGAGGCTCCGGTACAATGAATCGAAACCCATATTTCGATAATTTAAAGGCGATGCTGATTATATTGGTTGTTTTAGGGCATATACTTTCGGAAATGGTTGATGAGAATATTTGGTTGGCAAGTATCTATATGTTCATTTATCTTTTTCATATGCCTGCATTTGTGCTAATATCAGGTCATTTTTCAAGGGTTGTCAAAACGAAAAAGGATTTATGGAATTTAGCGAAAAAATTACTAATTCCTTATGCCATCTTTCAAGTGATATATACGATGTACTATACAAGAGTGTTTGGAGAAAACATAGAAATGTCGTTTATAGATCCTAGATGGGCTTTATGGTTTTTGATAAGTATGTTTTGTTGGAATTTGCTTTTATTTGTTTATCCTAGAAATAAAAAGGGGCTCCTATTATCAGTGGTGGTTTCTTTAATTGTGGGTTATATTGGGAATATAAATGAAACATTAACGTTAGCAAGAACGTTTTTCTTCTTCCCATTTTTTCTTCTAGGATATATTCTTAAAGATAAACATTTTGAACAATTGAAGATAAAAACAAATGTTGGTTTGTCTTGGTTACTATTCGGACTGTTATTTGTTGCTATTTGTTATTTTGGTGACATACATTGGAAAGAGTGGCTTTACGGAAGAATTCCATACAAAGAAATAAATGATGGGCCTACTACATATGGTTTCTTAAATAGGATGATAGCTTATCTATTTATGGGAGCGGCTACATATTGCTTCTTATCTATTGCACCGAAGAAACAGTTAACCATTACTAGGATAGGTTCAATCACTTTAATTGTGTATCTTCTACATATGTTTATTGTGAAGTATATACAGAATTCGTATCTGTATGATTGGGTTGAAAAAACTAATCAGTATTACGTTTTATTTGTACTTCCTTTTGTCGTGGTATATATACTTACGAGAAAAATAATTATTAAAGTAGGTTTTTTGCTATTAGGTGTTCGAATAAGAAGGAATAGAAAAAAGATACTGCAAACGAAATAGTTTTTAAAACGGGGGTTCGTTGTGGATATAGAAAAAAGGTGTAATTGGGTTACAGATAACCCGCTGTATATAGATTATCACGATAATGAGTGGGGAATTCCGGTATATGATGATAAAAAGCTCTTTGAATGTTTAACTTTAGAAGGAGCTCAAGCTGGATTGAGTTGGTATATAGTGTTAAAAAAGCGTGAAGATTATCGAAAAGCATTTGAGCAATTTAATATTGAAATGATTGCTGAATACGACTCAGTGAAAATTGAAGAATTAGTTCAAAACAAAGGAATTATTAGGCACAGAGGGAAAATAGAGTCGGTTGTTGCAAATGCAAAGGCATTTATAGAAATACAAAAAGAATTTGGAAGCTTTAGTAGCTATATTTGGAGTTACGTGAACAATGAGCCTCAAATTAATCATTGGGAAGACATTGGGAAGGTTCCGAAAAACACTCCGCTCAGTGATAAAATTAGCAAAGACCTGAAGAAAAGAGGGTTCAAGTTTGTTGGCACAACCATTGTATATTCTTTTTTACAAGCTGTGGGTATAATGAATGACCACATTAAGGATTGTAAATGTAGTTCTAATATGACAAAAAGTATGTGATGGCGAGACCAAAAAAAAGACTATAGAGTTAACAAAAACTCAATAGTCTTTTTTAGTCTACCTAGACTTATTTTACTTGTGTACTCACTTGTTATTTTTTATATACTAAAGAAATTTTCTCCTAAGCAAAACTATAACTGCTTAATAGCCTTATTATTAACTTAAATAACAAGGGAGGCTATGTTCCATTTTTCTAATTTTTCCTCAATATGTTTTTTTGATAATTCAACAACATTATCTTTAGGAAGTATAGGTATTTCCATATCATCTATTTTTAAAAATACTTTTTGACTGCTAAAGTCTGCGCCAACCTCAATCCTATGTTCTATATCACCATATTTTATACTAAAGTATTTTTCATAGCTATTTTCAATTGAATCGAAAATTATTAATATAGAGTCCCTTCTAAACGTGTCTACGATTTTATTATTTACACGTTCTCTCCAACTAAATTGAAACTTATGCTTTTTCACCAAAATTTCGTCTAATGCTCTTGAAGTTCCTAATTCAACCTTATCTAATAGACTAGGTTCCAGTACATATTTATATTGAATCCTAGCCTTTTCTATCGGTTCTAGGTGAGAAGTTAAAGCCCTAATTTGTTCTTTTTGAATCTTTGATTTTAAGGTATTAGGATATTTTTGGACAATATTCTCAATAATGTCTTGGCTTAATATAACTAACCTTTTTTCTACTTCATTCAAACTTTCCCACGAATAACCAATTGTTCTAGAGTTGGTAAGATATTTATAATTGGATACGAAAGCATCAATAAATTCATCCTTGAAATCAAATAATTCCCCTTCAAATATGTCATAGTAATCGATTAGAGCCAATGCATAACATTTATATAAATAAAAATCATTTACTGATTCTGAACGAGAAATTAAACTTTCAAGAAGTTTTTTTGAATACTTCTTTTCCACAAAGAGAGACTTTATTGACTCCTCGTCTCTGAGTAATTCTAATATTGAAAGCAAGTGATTATCCTCAAGAGCTAATATATTTGTTACTTTGGGCTCAAGCTTTGTTATTAATTCTTCGTTTGCTCTAGATAAAAGTCTAAAAAAAGCGTTATCGGCCGCTGTTCTTACTGCATCATTTACGATAAAGTTCTTATATAAATGCGATAATATTTGTTCTAATTTATCAGACTGACTAATTTTATTGATTAAGTCAATGTATTCAGTTTCATTATGAAATACTTTAGAAATTAACTCATCGGCTACTTCGTTCCATTGCGATTCAACTTTTTCTATATCATTCCATTTTGTATTTGCTAGAGTAATAAGTAAATTAAAGAAATCCAAAATTTCAATTTGGTCAATTATTTGCATAGAATAAATGTTTTCATAAAACTTTCTATCCATTTCGTTTATATGTCCACGGTTAATCCAATATATTTTTTTCTTTTCTAATTGATTGTTATTAATCTCATCTATTACTTCGTTTAACAAACTTCTAATATTCGGATCGGTTAAGCTATAACCAATAAAAACAATATTATTTTCCATAAAAGTAGAGTAAAGCTTGTTGAAAATATATTTATTGCTGCTATTGAACTCCTGATAATTCTTTTCGGTAATAATGATACCGTTATTATCATCTTTAATGCATCCGTGAATTTTATATAGCTTTATATTCTTCTTTAAATTACCGTAATTCTTATTATTAATACTTTCAAGGTTTCTATGTATTACTGAAATATTTTCAATACAGTATTCCAGGTTTGTGTCATAGTTTGTAGTTATAATTTCATTAATGTAATGTGTAAGTTTTTCAATTGCTTCTCTATATTCGTCATATTTTTTACTATAATTCATTCTTCGTTCTTCGTAATATACAATTTTTTTCTTAATCTCAGATTGAATATCCTGTTTGCCACTTTCTTTAAGTAAAACATCAACATATCCAGCTAACCTTAAAAAATCTACACCAATTAAATTTTCTAACATTAATTGGTTTATTGTTTCATAGTCAGGATGATCTTCTTGAGAAATTAAATAAAAGAGGCTGGATTTCTTTATCTTTTCCATTAAATCGTTTTCAACAATAATTTCCTTAAGTAATTCTCCCCATCCTGGATACCCTAGATCCCTAGAAAAACCTGCACCCACAAAAAATACTACTTTGTTTCCGATTAGGTCAGTGGCAATGTTACTGATTTTTTTTGTTTGATATTCTCTTAATTTATCCAATGTAGTCCCTCCAAAATTAGCTGGTTTTTAAGAAAGTTTGATTCTAAAGTATCCCTACTTTTAGATTAGTAACGAATTGAGACAAATTATATATATTCAACATAATATCTTAAATTCCTTTTTTGTAAGTTAAATGGACTATAAAAACGAATGGTATTAATTTATTAGCTCTTTTTATTCTCTCGTAATTTAGGTTAGAAGCTCTTAATTGGTTTTGTATTTGTTGAATTGGATATATTTAAGTTAAGGTAGTTACTATACGAAAGGGTTTAGCTATAATGAATAAAGATAGATTTTTGCTAAATCGCTCGTTAAAAAATGTGAGGTGAGAATATGTGTGGACGTTTTTCTTTAACAACAGATATATTAAAGCTTCAACAACAATTCAATTTTGAATTTAACGATGAAATAACAATTAATCCAAGGTTTAATATAGCTCCATCCCAACAAGTTCTAACAATTGGCTCAGATGGAGGAAAAAGAATAGGTACCACGATGAAATGGGGGCTCCTACCTTTTTGGTCTAAAGACGTAAAAATTGGATATAAAATGATAAATGCACGGGCTGAAAGTATTGATGAAAAACCAAGCTTTAGAACACCCTTTAAGAGCAAGAGGTGTTTAGTCTTAGCAGACGGATTTTATGAATGGAAGAAAGAAGGGAAAGAGAAACAACCTTTTCGATTTGTAATGAAAGAAGAAAAACCGTTTGCATTTGCTGGACTTTGGGATCAATGGAATAAGGCTGGAGAGTCACTTTATACTTGTACAATTATAACTACAAGACCAAACAAGGTTACAGAAGAGGTTCACGATAGAATGCCGGTTATTCTTGATGAAGATGTGTATGATATATGGTTGAATCCAAAAACGGATGATACTGATTACCTGAAATCTTTGTTAATTCCTTATCCAGCGGAAAAAATGAAGGCTTACCCTGTTTCTCAAATTGTAAATTCACCTAAAAATGACATTGTGGAGTGTTTGTCGCCGCTAAATAGCATATAAAAAAGAGCTCTTAAAATAAGAGCTCTTTTTTAATGAAAAGAATTAAAGATTAGATCAAATTCCTTTTTGGTACGCTCAAGTGCGCTATTGAAAATTTTATTTGAAACCTTCTCTTTAATAAGGACGTTTCTTAGAAAAGAAAGGAGTTTTTCTTCATTATTCTGGCTTCCTCTTTTCAAAACATATCTCGATCCATCGTTTGTAAAGCCGACTAATAGAAAGGATTCTAGGGTAATAAAAGCGTCTCCATTTTTAATTAATAGTGGCTCACTTAGGGTAGTTCCGCCCCTGCGACAAAGATAAAAGTAGCTATCTGCAATTTCTTGTTCGCTCAAGTTTTCTAATGCCGTGTGAAATTTAGTTCCTTCTTGTCCTACTAGTAGTAAGGCAGGGAAGTTAATATCTTTGTTAAGGGTAAATCCAGTAGTTTCTGAATTCACGTTAATTCCCTCCTGAAAAAATACTGATTTATGTACATTTTAGCACAGCGCACAATTAAATGGATAAGGTAATTTAGAAGAAATTGAGAGTTTTAAAGAAAAATGCAGCGGGTAGGAAGTTAGAAAAAAGTGTTAGAAATATGAAAAGCAGTTGGTTATTATATATTTAACAATAGTATAGGGGGATTGGAAGTGGAAACGATTCAAGAAAAAGTAATAAAGATAGATGAAATAGCTTTTATAACAAAAGTGTATTATAAAAAAGGTCCCATAAAAAATGCAACTCAACAATTTGAACAAAGAGGATATTACTTTTCAGTGGAACCACTGCGCCCGCTTAAAGAGAAAGAAGAGAAGGAAAATGAAAAATTTGAGAAACTATTATTAGCGGTAGATAGGAAATCAAAAAAAGCTGAAAAGGAAGCATTGAAATTAGCAAAGGAAGAGCCTGTAGAGGCCTATGCTCAATATATAATGAATCCTCAAATAATAATGAACTAAACAGAAAAACCTGAATATAGATATCAGGTTTAAATTTTTGGCTTTCAATAGCTCTAGCATTTTCTGTTTGTTATTGTTGGATCTGGATAACAAAGTCTATTAAAACAAAAAGAGCATTTCTGTATGCTCTTAAATAACGCCATCTCTGTAGTTTTTCATCCAGTTTTTATCTCCTCTGTGTTGGATGTCCGCTACGGTTTTTTCTAATTCAGAAATAATAATTCTTCTTACATTCTGCATTGTTTCTCGAAACATCATTTCCTCATCTTTGTTAGGTTTAATTCCTGATAATGCATCGATAGCTACAACTCTTCTGCGTTGGTTTTCCAATTCCATAAATGCAGCTTCATAGTGTTCAGCTAATTTTGCTAACTCCTTTCGTTCACCAGGAAGATTTGAATATAATTCTTTAATTTTTTTGTTCATATGTAACATCTCCTTTTATTAAAAAACGGATTATTTTTTTCTCTTATAAATTAAAAAGAAGATGTGTCAATCAATTTTTTGAAAATGCAGATCAGACTTATTTTCTAGCCATTAATTTAAGTTAGGTAAATAATTAACGTTATTTTAAAATAAAAAAAGTATTTAAGTAAGTAATCAAATTAAAGAAAACAGAAATAGAAGCGGGCTTTTGAAAGTAAATATTATCAATAAAATGTAATTAAATTCATATAAAAACCATTATTTGTTCTTTTTTTATCTAAAGAAAAAATTTTTTTGAAAAAATATTAACTTTATAGGACTTTTTTGGGTTTTTGGGTACAAATCTGTTTATAATCTAATATTAGATAGTACATTTGTACAATATAGAAAAAGGAAAGAGGAGTAAGAATGTCAAAAGTAGCAATTACTATTATGGCTGGAGTACTAACTATTGGAATTGGGGGATGTTCTACTGCTGGCACTAATGAGTCTAAAAGCACTGCCACAGAAGAAACAGGAAATAAAGTAGTACATAAGCAAGATGAAAATGGAACAAATGTTACGAACGAAAAGGGCGATGTAGAAACAACGCCAACAACAAGTAATGATAGTGATGAAGATGAAAGTGCTCAGGAGAAAGATACAAATGTAAGTAACCAAGGTAATGATGATGAAGAAGCAAAAAGTGAAACACCTTCTTTATTAACTGGGAGCCAAATTAAAAAAATGTTAGATTCTAATATGGATTCTATTTTTGATACTTTTAATAGTACTGGTGAAAAATATGGATGGGGCACTTCAAATCCTGCTGTATTTAGCAAACTTTCACCTAATTTAAAAGAATATGCTACAGATAGTTTTATTAACAATGATTTAAAAAGTTTAGCTGCGAATTATTACTGTGAGTGCGATGCACATTTCAAACCGGATTTAAATATGGATGTTCGCTTTTCGTATGAGCAGAATGGTAATGAGTTAAAGATTGTTGCATTAGAGCCAGCAACAGATATGCTAAATATGGGCAGTACCTGGGATTTTACATACATATTTGAGGATGGAAAATGGAAAATTAATTACTGGAAAGCGAAATCTTTAGAGCACAATGACTTAAAATTAACTAAGTCAGAAGCAGAGAAACTTTTAGGTGGTTATGGAGATAAGGTTGTATATGACGGTGCTGTAGCTACTCCTGAATCAGATGGAGCAAAAGCATATGTGTACCGAATTTTTAAAGATGGTAAGGCCCAAAGTGCAATTGGTGTAAGTTCTAAAACCACAAAATTAATTTATGACTTTGATGCAGAATTTTCTATTGACGAAGATACTCCATCAAGCACAGAAGATAGTAAATCAAAAGAAGATAGTTCAGAAGAAACTAAACAAGATAGTGATTCACAAAGCGGATCTTCGGATACGGATAAAAACAATAATATTTCAACGTTAGGTCATTTTAATATTTATAACGAATATTTAAATACTGATGTGGGCGGCGCAGGTGATAATATGCACTTCCACTATAAAACGACTGACTTAGTTTCTAAGTTTGGTAAACCAATAGCTATCGCTAGTACTTCAAACGGTGTAGATTACCAATACAGTGATGCGATTTACTCAATTGCTCAATCAACTGGTGAAGTTTACAAGGTAACGATTACTAGTAGTAAAGCTGCTAGTTACTATGCTGACTTTGATACGATTAAAAAGGTGTATGAAGGTGATGGAATATACGGGGCTTTTGACCAAGAAGAGACGAATGATGGAGAAGGTTACCACTTAGTGTTTGATAATTACAGCACAGCAAGACACGTGTATACTTCAGATAACCAAAATGGTAGTCCTATTAAAAAGATTGTTGTAGAGCTAACTGATTACTAATTAAAAATACAAATTAAGATAAAAAGACCTGTCTATTGCTTATAATGCAAATAGACAGGTCTTTTTAATTTTGAGTTAGTATTGAATTAAATTACCATCTTTATCTTTAAATTTACTCATAATGATAATGATAAGGTCAATTAAACACCAAATACCTAAACCGCCGCAAGTAACTAACATTAGTATACCAGTACCAACTTTACCTACAAAAAAGCGGTGAGCTCCTAAACTACCAAGGAAAACGCACAGTAATAATGTGACAACCCAATTCTTTTCTGACAAATTTAACACCTTCATTCTTTTAAAACTTTTAATAGAATTGTATCGATTAAAAGAAATTCCTTATATTTTTCAAAAAAAATTAGTATGAAAAAAGAAAGTTTTACAGAATTAAATGCATAAATAGGACCTTTTAACATAAAAAGAAAAGTAAATAAGTGAAATAGTAAGAAAAAATAGACTTGCATACCTATTTTTATTTATATATACTAAAAACATCGAAAAATAATATTAGATAAAAAAAATAAAGTGTTTCAAAAAACATAGAAGAATTAGGGAGAGAAATATACATATGCAGAATCAAGGAATGAACAGAGGAATGGTTGATGTTACTCCAGATGTTAGATTATTAAGAGTACTAAGATCTAGTGGAGTAAATTTACAAACGGCAATGGGTGAAATTTTAGATAACTCTATTGATGCTGGAGCAAGTGAAATAGATGTTTATGTATTTAAAAATGATAGAGAAAAATCTAATATTATGGTTGTGGATAACGGGAAGGGAATGAATGATGTAACTTTAAGAGGTGCATTTACACTTGCTAAAGAACTAAAGTTTGGCATTGATCAAATTGGTAAGTACGGTATGGGAATGAAAACAGCAGCTCTAAGTTTAAGTACACAATTTGAAGTTATAACACAAAAAGCCTCTGGAGAAGTACTTTTTGGAGAGTACAATATCAATAAAATGGAACAACAGGGTGAATTTAAAACAACAGTTCGTCTTGCTGACGAAGTTGAAACTACTTTGTTTAAAAGTAAACTTAGAAGAAAGCAACGCTCTGGAACAATTGTTATTATTAAAAACTGTGACCGTTTAGATACTACTCACCCGACGTTTGTGAAGCAAATGCAACAGTTTATTGGTTTAGCTTATAAAAACTTTATTAAAAGAGGCATTAATTTCACTGTAAGTGATTTCCCAGTAAAAGGGGATAAGGTTGAAGCAATTGATGTCTTAATGAGAGAAAATGATAAAACACATATTATTTCGGAGAGAGACACATACCCTATTGAATTTGAAACAAAGATTGGGCAAAGAAAAAATACATTTATTGAGGTGTCTAGTACTGTTCTTCCAAAACCAGATAAAGGTAGTAAAGGCAAAAAAATTGATGGGAAAGATGTTCAGTTACCTTTAAACCAGACACATCAGGGTATATATGTGTATCGTGAAGGAAGAATGGTAGGCCAAGGATTAAGTTGGGTTAATGTATTTGGAGAAAAACATAACGAAAAGAATCGTTTCAGAATTGAAATTAATTGCAATAGTGAGCTGGATGATGCAGTTAATATGAACTTCTTAAAAGGAAATGTAAATCCTATAAATACGTTAAAGAACCAGCTTGCCGAAATAATTGAGCCGTATATGGAAGAAATGAGAGAAGTACTAAGACAAGAAGAAGAGAAAGAAATGACCGTGCAAACTAGTAGAGATACTTCGGTTGATAAAAAAGTAACAAGAAAAATCGAAATGGTTATTAATAAACCAATATCTTCTCAAGTTGAGAAAGAAGAAAAGGTTTCAGAAAAAGTAATTCGTAATAAAAATGTTAAAAAGGCAAAGTCTAAAAAAGAACTATTAGTAGCTGCAAAAGAAATTAGAGCGGTGCTAGAAAGCAAAAGAACGTCAGAAAAAACTAAAAAAGAATTTATGGAAGCGTTAGGTTTAACTTATTCGGTACCTGTAACTGTTTGATTTATAAAGGCGCTTTTAGTTTATCTAAAAGCGCCTTTATAAATGATGAAAACTTTTAATGGATGATTATGTTATTGATAAAGTATTTTGCTAATATGGGTGATGACAATGAGAATTGAGACGAGATATGGTGGATATTACGAAGTTAGGGAAGTAAATTCTAATTTATACGAAGTGTTTTACTGCTGGAATTATAACCAAAAAAAAGGAGAAAGAATGATAGCGAGTAAAAATACTTTGAAATTAGCACGAGAAACAGCTAGACAAATAAAAAAGTTATATGAGATGAATTATTTAAGTATAAGCCGTTAAGGAGTGCGTTTAAAAATTGAATATTAAAGAAAGAATTTAAAGGTAATGTGTTTTTTATAATAAAGCACATTACCTTTTTTGTTTATCTATTTACCAGATAGAGTGTTGTTAGAAATAACGCGAATGGAATATAAGCAATAAAAGTAAAAAATATTAAAAGTGAGTGTGCTGTATGGAAGAAAATGATGGGAACTTTTTTGTAGGGTTATTTTGGGGAGTGTTGTTTAGCATTATTTTATGGATTTCTCTAATAGGCTGGTGGAAAATTATATTTTGATATTTTTCATAAAGAAGATGTCTGCTTCTTTAAATTGAAGATTATACTTTATTTAAAAATAGATAATAACTTAATAATTAAAACAAGGTTTTTAATATGGCGGAGAGAATTTGGTAAGTGAGAGAATGGAATAGGGGGGTAACTCTTGCGACCAAATATTAAGCGGAAAAGAGACTATTTCAGTAAAACAATTTTATTGTCTGGTGTTGCGGGTTCTGGAAAAACCTATGCAATTAGAGATATAATAAAGGAAAATAAAAACTCTAAAAAAACCTATATTATTCAGCATATAAATGACTTTGAGGCATTATGCCAGGACAACAGAGGTAATTTAATTACTCTTAGAAATATTATAGAAGTTAATGTCTTTAATTTTCATCCAGGTAAATATAGCAGAGGAGAATATTATAGCTATTTATTTAAATGTCATTGTATGGAAGTTTTCACATTTATAAAAATACTAATGAATAGAGAAATAAATAAAACAGAAAATAAGCTTTTGCTTAAAGGAATATACGATATGTATGAGGGCTTAGGAATTACAAAAGAAGAATACAGGCCCAATTATAAAAACATATTAAATCACTTAAATTTTCACTTATTTGTAAAGTTAATGAAGGAAGTAGATCCTGAGCTGTCGTCTGAACTTGATGGATATTCCCATCTTTTTGCGGGAGATAAAAATATCTCTACATATTTTGAAAATAAAAATAAGGATGTGTCGTTTAATAATAAGATAAATGTGATAGATACGAGCGGGCTTTATTCTTTGAAAGAACCGAATTCGGCCGTGCTGTACTCATATCTAATTGCTATTAAAAGAAGAATAAGATTAGATGTTGAGCCCTCATTAATAATTGTAGATGAAGGTTTTTTGTTTTTTAATGATGTTAATTTAATTAAGACGTTGTTGCTAAATAACGGAAAAGCGGCAAAGCAAGCGGAGTTGCTAGTCTCTATTCAAAGTTTGACTGATGTAGCTAAAAATTTAAGAAATGTCTTAAAATTGGCGAATCGTGTAATACTGTTTAGACAAAGTGAAAAAGATGCTTCAATTATCAAAAAATGCTTTAATTTACCGAATGCTATTATAAAAAGAATTAGCGCCTTATCTATAGGAGAGGCTATATTGATAGAAGATCACAAGATTAGAAAAGTAAAATACAAATAAAAGCTCTTTAAGTAAGAGCTTTTATTTGTATAGAAAATTATAAAGTATTAAAAATTTTAACTTTTATTCTTTATTTTTGGCAAGTCTTTTCTAACGCTTGAATTAGGTCATCTGCTTCTTGCCAAGAGTATACTGTGGCTCCTGAGGCAAGAGGGTGGCCTCCACCATTAAATTGGTAGGCTACGTGATTTATAACAGTTCCAGCAGAACTAATCCTTACGCGAATATACTCTGGATATTCCACAAATAGTACCCAAACCTTGTTTCCTTCAATGTCGGCTAGGGTATTTATAAGGTTACTAGCTGTAATTCTATCTACATTGAATTGATCTAAGATTTGCTGTGTAATTTTAAAATAAGCAACACCGTTATTAGTTTGCTTATAATTAAGTAAAAGTGTGCCTTGGAGCTTTGCTGTATTACGTTTCTTTCTATACAGAGTACTGAATATTTGTTGTGGATCGAAATTATATTTCATTAATTCGGCTGTATACTCCATAGTTTGTACGGTTGTTCCTCTATACAAGAAACGGCCAGTGTCACCCACTATGCCTGTGTATAGCATACGAGCGGCTTCGGAATTAAGCCTTAATGTATCTTTATTATTTGAGAGTAGGTCCATAACCATCTCGCTTGTTGAACTATAGGAAGGGTCTACCCAAGAAAGGTCTCCATATGGCTCACAATTGGGATGATGATCAATTTTAATAATATAGCTGCCAAGTTTATATCTTGTATCGCTAATACGAAGAAGGTTTGCTGTATCACAAACGATTACTAAGGCATCTTTATATATATCATCAGAAATATTATCCATTCTGCATATAAATTTTAACTCTTCTACTTCTTCTCCAACGACATAAACATTTTTATGAGGAAAGGATTCTTTTATTATCTTTTTAAGACCACATTGAGAGCCTAGTGCATCAGGATCGGGAAATATATGCCTATGAATGATGATGGTCGAATACTCATTAATTTTATTCAAAACTTCTGCTTGAATGTTTTTCATTTGCTTGAATGCTCCTTTTATTTCAGAAAAGAATATAGTATCAGAATATGAAAATCTATTCCATTTAATCAATGAGATATATTGAAAAAAATAAAGAGAGAAAATACAATGTATCTTGGATAATTGCATATATGACTTATTTGAAGGAAGTGACTAATGAAAAAACATATACCTAATTTGTTTACCTTTGGAAACTTATTTTGTGGATTTCTATCTACAAGTTATATCATTAACGGAGATTCTAAGAGTGCTACCATTTTAATCTTCATAGCCATAATGTTGGACGCTGTAGATGGACGCATAGCAAGGATATTAGGCGTATCTAACCCTATAGGGATGGAGTTAGACTCCTTGGCTGATATTGTGTCATTTGGAGTAGCTCCGGCATATTTAGCGGCGTACTCTTATTTTGGTGATTTTAATATATATGGCTTAATTATATCTGCATTTTTTCCTCTATTTGGAGCCTACCGTTTAGCCAGGTTTAATATTACCTCTCAAGAAGAAACGTTAAAGTACTTTAAGGGTATTCCAATCACTATGGCTGGAGGTATAGTGACGTTTTTAGTTCTGTTCGAAAAGATTATTCCGCTATGGTTGTTCGTAATTATTTTTTATGGACTTTGTGTTCTTATGGTAAGTAGAATTAGGATACCTAGTTTTAAGAAAGTAGGACTTCCAAAAAACAGTATAATTATAACGTTATTTATTTTCTATATGTTTTACCTATTTGCAAAAACTGAGTTTCAACACATACCAACGCTATTTTATATCGCTTTAGGAATTTACATTTTATTTGTTGCTGTGCGCTATATAAAGGAGAAAGAGCCGAAACTCCCTTTAAAAAATAAAGTATTTGCTAAACGCTTAAAGATTAAAATGAAGGGGAGAAATGTGAATAAGAATGGGTAAGAAGCTTAGTAGTTCGGAGAGATTGTATAAGAGTTTAGCGGGAATATCACAAGAGCAAATTAAAAATTCTGTCTATCATACTTGGAATGAAGAAAAGTATAAAAACTGGACAGCTGACGTAAGGACATATTATATCTATGAGGGATTAGAGAAGTGGGCGAGAATTAGTACAGAAAATCACTTATTCCTGTTAAATCTGTTAAGACAATTAAATTTAGAAGCAAATTATGTTGATACAGAGGATAAAGAAGAGATGATTGCAAAAATTGATAAAGCAATACAAGGAATAAATAAATAAAAAGCACAACCAGAAGGTTGCGCTTTTTATTTATTTATAGATCTTTTCAATTTCAGGATTAACTGGGAAATGATTATTTTGAATGTCTACTGTATCTTGAGTGAAATCCTTAATAAACTTTTGATTATTCCTATTAATACTATTGAGTATACTCTCATCAAATTTAGAAAATATTTTTTTCTCCAAAAAATTATCTTCGGGAGAAAATTCATATTCTTCGTATCCAGTTCTGCTTTTAGCATAGTATAAATTGTCGCCAGATTCTCCAAGAGGGAAGATAATGTAACTTGCATTATCATATAATGTTTTATTTAACTCAATAATCTCTTTGTAATTTGTAATTTTATGTTTCTTTAAAAATTTCTTCATATCTGTCATAGAAATTGGGTTGCCTATTTCTTTAACTTTTCTTTCCAAATACTCAATAGATAGGGATGTTCTAATTTCTAATTCCGCTGTTGCTTGCTGTTTATTCATAGTGAAAACCGCCTTTTTATGTTTTTAATAATATAGAATAATTTCTAACTTTTTAGAAGAAATTTCAAAAAAGTTTTTTTAAAAGCGTTTGAAATTTGTGTTATAATTTTTTTTAGCAAAAAAAATAAAGTGGGTGCACGGAATGTACGACAACGTTGTTGGATTGAGTGTAAAAGTTACTGATGAAAACGTAAAAGGGAAAATAACTGGAGTGTATGAGGGATCGGAAAATACAGTCTTTGTTATTGAAGTAGGTCAAAAAAAGTTTGAAAAAACTATAGATGATATCCAGGTTATTAGAGAAAGCATTGAAGAAAAAATTAATAAATTGATGGAAGAAAAAACGTTTTTAGAAAAGTTCGCGGCGATCAATATATATTAAAAATATTATACATATTACATATAAATGTCTTTAAGGAAATGCATTAGAGAAGAGGTGTAGCAACCTCTTTTTTTAAGTGATGGAGGAACAATGGAATTATTACAAGAAGCAGTTAATGTGGCAACTGAAATCGAAAGGACGGAATTGAATTTGGAGTCCTTTTATTCAATCTCAGAAGGTTTGGTAAGAAGAAGTATAGAGAACTATGAAGAGTTCTTTGTATTGCTTCATAGATATGTAGATGAAGAAAAATATGTAATGCTTTTATTAATTATTATCAATGGTGCAAATCTTAATGTGAAATTTAACGAAGTACTAGAAAAAATAAATGATAGTAAAATTCTTTACTCTATCCTAAATTTAATAGATGTTAAGGAATACTATCCTGAATTGATGGAAGAGGTTCAGACTTTTATTACAACAAAAGCAGAAAAGGTAGATATGCCAAGAGGAATAAGGTATTTAATTTGCAGTATTAAAAAGGCGATGGGCTACCTCAGGGACCAAGCTATAAATGCAATTGTTAGGTTATAAGTCGGTTTGTTGTTGAATTTCGCATAAATAAGAAAAGGAACACTTGATGATCCTTTTCTTATTTATTATCATCTTCTAAAATAAAAAATGTTTCAGGAAACATAAGTCCCTTAATTGCTATTCGATCTTTGCTATTTTTTATTTGGTAGATTTCCAACCCATCGGTGGTCTTGCCGATTTGTTTACCTAATTTAAACTGTTCATAGTAGTCTGGGTTAATATCTTGTTTAGGTTCAGATGTGTATATTTTATCCCTGTATTCTAATCTTTGAATGGCGTATTCTGTGCCGTTAATTGTTGTGCTATCTTTGTTTTTAACTAACTTGTATGTAGGTAAGTCTTTACTACAAGCGCATAAAATGAGAACTAAGCTGCACAAGATAATAAATTGTTTAATCATATTTTCTCACTCTCAATATATTTTGTTCATTTAAATAGATGATTTAAAAATTATATCAAAGAAAGAGAAAAAAGTGGAAGTTAATTGTTATATATTTGGTAATTTTAGAAATAAATATCTCCGTTCTTGACATTTATAAACCCAATGAGTATATGAAGGTAAATTTATATATGACTGGGTGGTGGTATTATGTATTCAGATAACATTGAAATTCAACGATATCAAGAAAAGATTTACAAACAACAGCATATAGAACAAGTAGAGGATTATTTTGAGAAGATAAGAGCAAACAGAAAAAGGGCAGAAAAAAAGGTAGATTTAATCTCAGAAGAGTCGACTTATAGTTCTTTGAGTGAACCTCAACATTCATTTGAAAACAGGAAGGAACTAAGTATTCCTAATAAGTTAACGATTATAGAAATAGATGAATTAAAGATGCAAGCTACAACAAATATTATGAAGTTAAACAGTGACAGTTTACTCGAGAAGCTATCATTACTAAGAGGGTAATTTCTAGTTAATGTTATTATATAGAGTTAAAAAGGGCAGATTTAATCGCCCTTTTTTTTATAGCGGAAAGTTTCACTTATTTAACATAGAAAGAAGCTGTTTTTGAAGTAGTTAAAAATCCAGATTTACTCATTAATACACTGATATTGTATTTCCCCACGGTGCTTTTCCAAGAAGTAGGTAAACTAATTGTATAAACACCATTTTGATTAGTGTAGTGAGTGTTTTTATAGACAGTACCGTTAGGACTTTTAATTACTATATCAAATCTAGCCCACGGTACTTCTACATTCCCGTTATATCGAGAATAAACTCCAATCAAGACTGATGATCCTCTTTTATAAGTACTATAAGTTGAGAATGTATAAGCATTTAGGGGTGTATTATTTGCAGTAGTAACGTTGATTTCAGAGGGGGTGCTGCTGCTACCATAGTTTTCTGCATATACTTGATAGCGATAGGTAGTGCTTGGGTTAACACCGCTATCCGTGAAATTTAATGAGTTGCCTTTATAAATTGTTACTCCATTCCTTTTTAACTCATAAAAAGTAGCATTTTCTGTTTGATTCCAATTTAAAGTAGCTGAGTTTCCAGATACATTGGTAGCCCTAAAATTACTTGGAGAGGCAGGAGTTAGCGGGTAACTAATAATTGCTGTGGTTGCTGGTAGTTGAGAAGTATCTCCTCCATTAACGGCATACACCTTGTATTGATAGTAAGTATGCGGAGTTAAAGAGTTATCAATGTATTGAGTGTTGGTACCCTCATAGATTGTTATTCCATTGCGCGTTAACTTATAAGAGGTTGCGTTATCTGAAGTTTCCCAAGAAAGAACAGAGGAAGTAGAGGTTACTTTAGAAGCTTGAAGATAAGAAGGAGCCTTTAAATTATTAGCAACCGGCGCTTGTACTAAACCGTAACCGTAATCAGAATCACGTCCAAGGGGGCCAAGGTCAATAACATTTTGGTGAAGTAAGTTTCTAATTTCAGTAGGAGTTAAATTAGGATACTCTTGCTTGTAAAGTGCTAGTACACCAGCAACATAAGGGCTAGCCATTGACGTTCCATCCATACTAGCGTAAGAGTTGCCTAAATATGTACTAATGACATTTACTCCTGGGGCTGAAACTTCAATTTCCGGTCCTCGATTCGAAAAATAAGCTAATTGATTAGAAGAGTCTGTGGCCGAAACAGCAATTACATTGTTGTATTTTGCGGGGTAATCTACAGGTGCGGATTCATTACCAGCAGCCGCTACAACTAAAATGCCACTATTATAGGCTTTGTCTATCGCTTGTTGGAATGCGTAAGATTCATCCGATCCACCTAAACTCATATTAATAATATCCATATGATTTTCAATTGACCAATCGATTGCCTTGATGATGTCTGAGTTATAACCAACGCCTTCGCTATCAAGTGCTTTTAAAGCGTAAATATCAGAGTCCGGTGCAATGCCAACTACACCAATAGAATTATTTTCTGCACTAACAATACCTGCAACGTGTGTACCGTGGCCGTTATCGTCATTATAAGATGTAGTATATTCAACAAAGGATTTGCCACCTGAGATATTGATATCGCTATGTGGAGAGATACCTGAATCAATAATAGCTACTTTAATACCTCGTCCGGTTAGACCGGATTCCCAAGATTTAGTTCCGTTAATAGTATTAATACCGTATGGTACGATTTGTGAATCAGAGGAACTAATCTTTACAAGGGAGTCCTTTTCTACTGATGTAACATTAGGGTTTTGTTGTAAAGTTTTAATTTCGCTATTAGAAACCTCTAGAGAAACTGCATTTACATTTTCAAATTTCTCTTGGACCTCACCAACGTTTTCAATTTTACTCTTTGCTGTTTTACTAAGGTTATTTTTATAAGTTACAATTACTCTCTTTTCTCCTTCGCTTGGTTGTTCAATTGTTTTTGCAGTAGATGTAGTCTCTGCTTGAACGTCTGTGAATGCAAGAGGGAGTAAAAGGGTAGCAGTAAAAGTAGCTAATAGGGACTTAAATAATAAATGTTTATCTATAAAGTTCAATATTTTACACCTCCTCTTAAAAAGTTAACTGTTATAACTTAAAATAGTAATTTTTCTGCAAAAGTCAATGTGAAATGAAAAAGATTTCACATCATACCAATTTAAAAAAGAAGTAAAAAATCACCTAACCTCTATATTAAAAATAGATTAGGTGATTTTTTGTTATCCCATTAGTATTGAATATAAACTGGAAGTTTGAGTTTGTTGCCGTGCTAAAATTTCTGAGTAGCGTTGTTGTTTAAGTTGTTCTTTAGCTAACAAGCTTGAGGTTTCTGTTGCATCATCAGTCATAATTCTAGAATAACCATTTTTATAATTTTCAAGGTTTCTGGTCCAATAAGTAATTTCTGTATTTATATCATCCATTTCAGATTGTAATTTACTTTGCTCGTTTGTATTTAATGCAATAGCCCTTTCAATGCTTTTTAAAGCATTAGGGTCTTGAACATTTAAACCTGTAATTTTTAAGAAATCAGTTAGCTGTGAAGCGGAGCCTGTCATAGAGTATTTAATTGCATCGTTGTTGTTACCACTAGTATCCTTAAGTGTTGTTGCTGTGGCCGGATCGTCAAAAAGCCACTCTCCAACTAACCCACTCTTGGTAACCAACCCATCCATATTATCAACTATCTCATTTTGACTTAAAGAACGATCATAAATGCGTACATTGTCCATAGAAGCTTGGGGTGAATATAAATATAATTCATCGCTATTTGTTTGTAGAAGCCCGCTACCTACTCTTGAACCGACAGCTTCTCCATTTATATATAATTGTCCACCTTTTTGATAATCGTACTCCACGGCAATATGGTACCACTGACCTGTGCTTAATTTGGTTGAACCGCTTGTTTTCTGAAAAGTCCCTCCAGCATTACCGTAAAGTTGGATGGTACCAGCTTTGCTAGGGTTATTTCCGTTGTCCGTCCCGAAAAGATATAATACAAAGTTAGCTGTTGAGGTACCGCTATCTCCCCAACTATTAAGAAGGTGCATAGCGAATTCTGTAGTATTTTCCTGTAAGAAATAATCCATTTCTATAGTTAAATTTTTAGAGATGCTTAGTTCTGAAGAAGGGGGAATGCCTACTACTCCGCCTGTAGAGCCGCTCGACTTATCAAACGTTAAAGTACCTTCTGCGAACAATTTCTCTCCTTCATACGTTGTATTTTTGCCAATATCGTTGATGTTCTTTAATAAATTATTAATTTGAGTTTGAATAGTCGCTTGAACAGTAGTATCAGTTGTACTTTTACTTTGGTTTATTAAAGATTTTACTTGTTGTAGTATTCCTCCTGTTGTAGTTAAAGCGTCGTTTTTAGTATTTAGCTTTGAAAGTGATTTATTGATCCCCTCAATTTTTACGTTTAATTCATTAATTTTAGAAGTTAAACGATTAGAGACTGATAAGCCGGCAGCGTTGTCGCTAGCGGAATTAATTTTTAACCCTGTAGATAATCTTTTATTTGCTTGATCAATTAAACGCTGGTTAAGAGCAGGATTAAAGGTCCAATAATTATTAATATAAAGCATATATATCGACTCCTATCTTTTAGAAAGTAATTTTTCAGTATTACCTTACTTGTGTTGCATACTTTTCTGAGCGGAATATACACTTTTTTTAAAGAGAAATAGAAAAAAATAAAAATAGTTAGGAGCTGTATAAGTGGAACGGAAATGGTTGTTGAAATAAAGAAAAACCTGCATCCAAAAGAGGATAACAGGTTTAAGAATTATATTATTTTTTTGGCATTGCTGATGTTAATTCAGGATGGTAGGTAATGCCGTGTTTTAATGATAACTCTGTTAATTTAAATACATCTAAATCGGTTGCTGGATTAAAGTTTGGTAGAATCGCATCTTTAGAAACTGGTTTACCAAAAGCTTTTACAAAATCATAAAATCCAGATGGGTAGGATTTAAGAAAGAAAGACATTCCATCTTCTCCAGCGTTAAAAGAGTGGATAGAACCCTTAGGAGCTAAAACGTGATCTCCGCTTTTTACCTTCTTTTCTACTCCATTTACAATGAATGTTCCTGTACCTTTTGCGATGAAAAATTCTTCGGTTTCTCTTGTATGCTTATGAGTAGGTGGTCCAGCAAATGGTGGTTCATCAACAAATGCTAAATCATACTCACCATTTGTATCTTTTCCTGTTAGTAGGAAAGATATCTTTTCCGCTAAGAAATGAAGAGTGTTATCATCTGTTGCTGTTTGATGTAAATCCTGAGTTGTTTTTTCATTAGTTAATGTCATAATAAATTCTCCTTTTAAACTACTATTTTTTACTTGCAAATATATATTAATGTAATAATTCTATTTTATGTAAAAATAATAATGAAAAAGTTTCATACAAGTACAGTTTTAAGTTTTGTTTTGGTTATTTTAAAAGTGAATTTTATAAAAAAAACAGTTATGAAATAGGGGCAGGGGTAATATATTTTTGGGTATGGATATAACAAAAGTAATATTCATTAATGTAAATAACAGGTTTGCGTGGTAATATATACACAAATAGATACAAAATATTTGAATAGGTGGGGGAATTATGAAGAGAAAAGGGTTATTAGTAATAGTAACGTCAATTATTATTTCTTTGACTGCTTGCAGTTCCAACTCAGAAGAGGTTTCGAAAGAAGAGAATAAATCTAATAAGTCCACTGAAGAAGAAAACAAAAATACCACTGCTGTTAAAACAAAAGAAAATGGAGAACTATCGAGCGAAAAGGCAATTAGCGATATGCAAGATTTCTTCGCTTATATTGATGATGAGAACGTTTCGAAAGTTGCTGAACTTCTAAGACATACTGAAGGTTCTAATGAAGTACCGAATGAGAAAGAAGTAAAAGATTTTATTAAAGAATGGAAAACTTACAACTTTAAAGAAAATGGTGACTTTCAAATAATAGATACAAATGACTTGGTTAAAGAAAAGAGAGAAGAGGTAAAAAACTTTGATCATCAAATATTCTGGATGATTTGCAGTTACAAGGGAGATGTAAATAGCGAATTCAGTAAAGTGCTTGTTGTTGCAAAGTATAGTGGGAAGTTCTATATGATGGATGATGTATCTACTTATATGGGGTTAGATGCAATTAAGAAAGATTCCTGGAATAAATATGGACTAATTGATCCCGAAGACGTAAAGGTTGGAGAGATTCCAAATACATCTGGAAATACAGTTAACCCAAAAGAAATGCCAAATACGTCTAATAGTGCTATTAAACCAAAAGAACTTAATCCAGATACGCAAGAAGATAACATTAAGAAACGCGAATCATCTACAAAGAGTGAAACAGCGCCAGATGGAAGTACTCCTCCTGTGGAACAGGTGACACCTCAAACAGAATATGATTATGATAATCCAGGTGGTTACATTATTGGAGACGCAGTTCTTGCAGATGTATTAAACCAATCCTTTTCTGCTTATCACGATCTAATAGGCAAGAATATGATTGAATTTCAAAGGGATGGCGATTTTGGATTTTCCGTAACAACGGATACCAAAACTATATATGTGCTATTTAAATCAAAGGACGGTAAAAATTGGGCTATCACGGATCTTAAGAGTGGTGAAAAGTTAATAGAAAATGGAGTTAAAGTTGGAGAGCAAAAAGCCCGCCTTTTTGATTCCACTGAATTTGATTACAGTAACAGCAAAGGATATATAATAGGTGATAAGGAATTTGCTAATGTACTGAATAATGCTTTTGTTCAACACTCGGATGTAGTCGGAACAAATATGATTTCATTCCATAGAAAAGATGACTATCAAATGGTAGTGCAAACAGATAAGCGGAATTTAAGAATAGAAATTATAGAAGGTGGAGCTTGGATGATAATGGATCATAATACAGCTTTGCCTTTATTAGAAAATGAATAATACAAAATAATATATAAGCCTGCTAGTTTTCCCTAGCAGGCTTATAAACGTCTTATTAAAAGGCTTTAAATCAGAATTATAATTGACAAACATTTGAAAGTGAATATCTTCTAAGAGTTTAAACTTAGGGGGTGTTCTTCTTTGAGAAGTCACGAGATAGATTATCGTATTGTTGGCGATGATATACAATTTGTTGTTTTAGGTCTGGATCAGGATGAGACTGTAATTGCTGAGGCTGGCAGTTTTATGATGATGGATGAAGGTATACATATGGATACGGTATTCGGAGATGCATCGGATGAAAATAAAGGTTTTGGAAGTAAACTTCTTAGTGCCGGTAAGCGTTTAATAACTGGTGAAAGTTTATTTGTAACAACTTTTACTAACCAATTAGAGGAACTTAAGAAAGTAGCCTTTGCTGCGCCATATCCAGGCAAAATTTTACCGCTTGATCTTAGTGAATATGACGAAAAAATTATTTGTCAAAGAGATTCATTTTTATGCGCCGCTAAAGGTGTAACGGTTGGAGTTGAGTTAACTAAAAAACTAAGAGCCGGTTTTTTTGCGGGGGAGTCGTTCGTCCTCCAACGATTAGAAGGTGATGGTTTAGCGTTTATACACGCTGGAGGAGCTGTTATTAAACGAGAACTTAAACCTGGCGAAGTATTAAAAATAGATACAGGTTGTTTGGTAGCAATGACTCAAGATGTAGAGTACAGTATTGAAATGGTAAGTGGTATAAAATCAATTGCTTTTAGCGGAAATGGTTTGTTTAATACCACATTAACAGGACCAGGAACAGTTTGGGTGCAATCAATGCCGTTCAGTAGATTGGCAAGCCGTATATATGCAGCTGCTCCGCAGTCTTCTTCATCTAGTGGTGATAAAGGTATTTTAAATGAACTGCTTGATTAACTAGTCTAAGAAAAAAACCATAAAAAAGACTTCCCAAATAAGGGGAGTCTTTTTGTGTGTAAATAGTTTGTTATTCAGATTGCATTAAAATAGTTTTAACTGAATAGATAAACCATAGTTTGCAACTGAAGTGCCAGCCGTCTTAACTGTAGCTTTTGGCTTAGTTGTAGCTTTTGGCTTAGTTGTAGCCTTTGGCTTAGTCGTAGCTTCTGGCTTAGTCGTAGCTTCTGGCTTAATTGTAGCCTTTGGCTTAGTTGTAGCTTTTGGCTTAGTCGTAGCCTTTGGTTTAATTGTAGCTTTTGGCTTAGACGTAACTTCTGGCTCTGTTGAAGTCTTTGGCATTAATATAGTATTAGGGTATTTCTTTTCCAACGTTGATAAGAATTTTTTAAAGAATGGTTTAATCTCTTTAATGAATGCGCTATCTAACGTATATTCAGGTCTTTTAGCTAGTTCTTCTTTAGATTTAAGAAGTGAATTAGTCAAGTTAAAGGTTGACATATAGATTTCAAAACTTCTAGCAAAAACTTCTGCCGGTTTTAAATAGTAATTTCGATTGCCTTTTGTTTTTCCTGACCATTGGACTTTAAATGAATCTCCGTCTGGTAAATTATTGACATTCTCTGTAACAAGTTTTTTATAGTGATCAAAAATTTTTCTGAATTCAAATGTTTCACTATAAAAGTCATCTTTTATATTCTCTATATCTGCTCTCATTTTATCGAGTTGATGACCTAATTCGTGTACATAAGAACTTGGGTGACGACGATCAAAAATTGTAGTCTTAAAGTAAGGATAAAAGATACCAGCTGCCTTATGTTTGCCTAGTTTTTTTATGCGGAAACTATAATCTTTATCAGCAGGGATATGAATTGTTTTAGTTAATTCCTCGAAATTTTCCTCTATAATGCCAAATTTTTCTTTGATATCTACGTCGTTATCTAATTCAACATAGCCGTAACGAGTTAGGAATATGTTGTTTTCCATTCTATTTTGATGTCCTAAATTAACATTCTTTTTGGTCTGAAAACATTTAGCGTACTCACTTCTCTCTTGTATTTGCTCATTGACCTTGTATTTCACATACTCTGATTGTTGAACAAACTCACCAACAATTAAGCAAAAAATATCATCATTGATAAAAAAGTCAAATCTGTTTTTACAGTTGTGTTCCAAATTAACATCGAAAATATATTTTTGAACATCAATCCCAATGCTATCAACAAGATTTTTTGTGTTAAACTTGTACTTCTTTGCAACCTTTAGGAACAACTCTCTAAATGATTCATCTACCGGAACCTTTAGTACGTTGTTTTCTAAATCAAAATGCTTTTGAATAAGTAAATATTGAAGCGTCTTTTTGTTGTTTGAAGCAAAGTTTAATAAAGATTGAATTACTATTGATTCAGCAATAAGTGTACAAATATCAAATATTCTGCAAGGGATTTTATAGTTGAGTCTCCAAGAAGAACGATGATATCTCATAGTAAACACTTCGTCTAGCAATGAGTATCCAGTCTGAGTATACTCGCCACTTTTAAGAGTAATTTCAACTACTGTTAAGTCCTCTTTTTTTAAAGTCTCTTTTTGCTTTTTAGATAAACAATTGAAAAGAAAAGTTTGTATTCTAGTGAAAGAATCGTGTGTTTCAGGAGTGATTTCCTTCATTTCAACTGTAAATAAATTGTGGATTTTTAACTTGCTGAAATAATTTAATTTCTGTTTGCGAGTTTTTGAGTAATAATCCTTTTTAAATACACGCTTAACAGCTGAAATTAATTTTGTAATAAGATCTCCCTGTTTAATGCTAGTATCAATACTAAAGTTGACTTCGCTTAACAATGTAGGAATTCCTTTGCTTTTAAAGTTCTTTTGAATCATTTGTTTTCTTTCGATTTCTACACTGTTAATTTTTTTAGTTTCTGTTGTCATTTGTATCATCCTATCCTTGGAATTTTTTTTCAATTATAATTTTGAAATTTAAATTTGGAGAAATTTATTAAAAAATCTCAATTTTGGATGGGTGTCTTAGACAGTAAGATGCTAAAAACTTCTATAAATTACACATTTACGGTGACTTTTGTTCTAAAATATAGTAGAGAAAATAGAAAGGATGGAGAGGTTTAAGGGGTTTTTTAGGATTCAATAGGGTTAGATTCGAAAATGAAAACGGAGAGGGATTTTAAAATGAAAATTAGAGAGAGTAAGGGAAAAGTTCTATTTCAAGTTTTAATGTTAATTTTTGCTTTTATGTTAATCGCTCCTGCAAAGCAAAGCTTCGCGGCAACTGATATTACGCCACCAACACTAAATAAACTGACAATAGCAAAAAACAAAGCATCGCTTGGTGAGAGTTTGGATATGTTTGCTGAGCTTACAGATGATGCATCAGGTGTAGAAGGGATGACCGTCTATTATAAAACTCCGGACGGAAAATTGGATGCACACTTTTTTGTAGAAAATACAGTTTGGAAAGTATATCAAGGTAGATTTTTTGTTGATAAGTATAGTCTTGAAGGAGTCTACAAAATTGATCATATTACCATTTATGATAAGAAATTTAACTATTATTCAATTTATAATAGTGAAGTAAGAGGTAATGAGGGGCAGAAAGGGAAAGATTACGAATATAAGAACTTAGGCCAGTATGATGTTGAAGTAAAAGATGATGATAAGACAGCTCCTGTAACAAGTATTCAACTTTCATCTTCGCAACCAAAGCAAGGAGATTGGTATAAGAAGAATGTAGTAGTTTCTCTAAAGGCTGTAGATGAACAGTCTAAAGTTGAACAAATTAACTACAGGTTAAATGGTGGAGAGTGGAAGAGGTACACTAACTACTTAGAGATTTCAAATGAAGGATCTAACACTATTGAGTATAGAAGCATTGATAATGCAGGTAATATTGAAAAAACGAAGTCGATTAGTTTTAAATTAGATAAGACGGCACCTAAAACAAGTGTAGCGCTTAAAGCATCAAAACCTAAAGTGGGTAATTGGTATACTTCAGATGTAACTCTAGCTTTTAATGCTGCTGATACCTATTCTAAGACAAAAGAGACTACTTATAGAATGAATGGTGGAAAGTGGCTTCAAGCTAAAGGGGATGTTTTGGTAACTACTGAAGGCTTAAACACGGTTGAATATAAAAGTACTGATAATGCAGGAAATGTAGAAGGTTCTAAAATTATTAAATTTAGCATTGATAAGAATGCTCCTGTTACAACAAGTTCGCTTAAATCATTAAAACCAAAAGAAAATGATTGGTACAAAGGTGATGTTACAGTTTCATTGGGCAAGGTTGATAATTTTTCTAGAGTAAAAGAAACCCTGTATAGGGTGAATGGCGGAAAATGGGCTCCGTATACTAAATCCTTTTACGTTAAGAATGAAGGAATTAATACAGTAGAATATAAGAGTACCGACAATGTAGGGAATGCGGAAAAAGTTAAATCAATTAAAGTAAAGATTGATAAATCTAATCCAACTCTTACTTTTACCTTGCAGCAAACTAAATCTGCTTCAAAAAGCCAACAATGGGTCCCAGTTAAAGCAACGGTTACAGCTAAAGATAAGTATTCAGGTGTTAACTCATTTGAATTAGTATCGATTGTACCTGTACCGGAAAAAGGTAGTAACAAAACAGATGTTAAGGATGCATCGTATGGTAAAGCGGATACAGCTTTTTCGTTAAAAGCAGAAGTGAATAAGACTCGATCATATAAAGTAACTTATAAAGTGAAAGATAAAGCGGGTAATTATATAACTGCTTATAAAACAATTGCAGTAAAATATACGTTGCCAAAAAAATAAATTCACATAAAAGTAGTGATGTCTCTGACATTGCTACTTTTTTATTGCAGAAAATGAAATAGTGAAAGGTTTGAAAATTATCCGGTCACTTTCGGTATAAAACTAGAATGATGTAGTTATACTACCTAAAGTAAGGCACTGTGTAGTACACAGCCTGACTGTGAGGTACACAAAATCACATTAAGTGAACCTGTGTTGTTCTAGTGTAATAGTAATACACTATACCACTAACACACCTATATACTTTAAGATGAATCAATTTAATATAGCATAAGGTAACTAATACTAAAGATTAAAAATATAAGTCAGTAAAGAAAAAAATAACTCAAATTAGAGAAAAAATTGCATAGCTATTATTTTTAAACCGTTTTTAATTATTTAATTCGGTTTCTTTGTGTTGCCTTGTGTATAAGAGCAAGAAAAACTGGATATCCTTTTGAAGTACAAGGTTGTGTGCAGTGACAACACAATTGAGCATATAAATCAGTAAAGAAATTTCTATGAATTTGGTTAAATGTTATACGAAGGAGAGATTTCCACAAATGAATACATTAGTCCAAATGACAGTTAGGTTAAAGGATGATGTAGATAAGAAAGAAGGTTATGAATGTAATGCGCAGTTAATCCGATCCTTTATAGGTAGAAATGGTAAAGGGTTGAAAGAGCGGCATTATGTTTCTACTTTTTCTTATTATACTTACTGCCAAATGAGTCCATTTGAAGAAGATGGTATTTATAAGAAAGGTGGTTTTTATAATATCGGTTTAAAAACAATAGTAGAAGAATTTAAAGATATAAGGAACTTTAGAGGATTAGAAACAGATAAGGTGGAACTAATAGCTGCTTCTGCTTCAAAGTTATACTATGAGCCAAAAGGTAAACTGAAATCGGTCACGCCCGTTTATTTGAAAACAGAAAAAATAGAAACTCCAGAATATATGGATAGAGTAAAAGAACAGGTAAAAGAAAATATTTTATTCCGATATGTAACTTCAAATTTAAATAGCAATAGTAACTTAGATTATTTAAGGAAGACTGTAATTAAGGATATTAAAATCAATCCTAAATTTATTACTATTCCGTTTAAAAGTAAAAAGACAGCATCTGGTGGACATCTTCTATATCAATGTGTACACGTAGAAGTGGAGTTTATGGATAATGAAATTTCAAAAGAAGTAGAAAGAGTAATTTATGCATCAGGGCTAGGGAATTTAACAAGCAATGGATTCGGTTATATGGAGTGAGTTAAATGATTTTTCTTGAAGGACTAAAGGAAGAAAAAAGTGTAAACGAAAGTTTAAATGGTGTACTTAAGTTCATAGATCAGGAAATGACAAAAGAAAAAATAGAAGAATTTTATGAAAGAAAATTTAAAAGTAAAGGTTCAAAGCGCTTGTACAAAATTGGATTTAGCTCTCTTAATCCAGTGAAATTGCAATTAGAATCCGTAAAGGCCTGGGATTCTCTTTCTACTGAATTGTTAAGTGACAAACAATACTTTCACCCGCTATTTATATCTACAAACATCACAAATGGACAGTACAAAAAAATTATAGGTGAAGGGGCCCAGTACCTCAACAATAATAATAATAGCGGGTCTTTTTCAGATTACTTTGTGACAAGAAAAGTATTTGAGAATGTATATAAAGGCTTAAAGAAAGACAAAGGTACTTTTAGGCCGGAAATAGATACTACAAAAGTAGATAAAGGATCAGTAAAGTATGAAATTTTAAGGAGTTTCTACGATCTTTTGGAGGAGCTTATCTCATCTGAATTTGTAGAAGGAAATAGTGCAGGTATTGAAGTCTTTATAGACTTTAATAGTATAAGTGAGAATAAGAACATTGCTTCACAAGAGAAAGTAGGTTTTATCTCTTCTTTATTAGCAGAAACAAAATTGGATCTAAATGTGAATGTGAGTGAAATTATTCAAGAGGGCAACCTTAATGGAATTCTTTATTTGTTGGAATCGATCTTCTTTCAAGTTGAAGAGATTTCGGGAATTAAAATTAAGGATGAAGGAATTGGTTCAATAAAAGAACTTTTTAATATCAAAGTTAAACTTCCATTCGAAGTACCTACGGGAGAGAAGCCAATACTTGCAAATCCTAGGAATCTAAAATTAGGAAAAAAAGCAGAGTTCCCCACTATTAGTGTTTTAGAACTGCTGTTAACACGTATGTTAGTCACTGTTATTAATAAGCAAGGAAGTACAAGTCAAAGTGGTTATCACTTTTTAATTAAAGAAACTGCTAATTCAGTAACGAATATGGAGAAAAAACTTCAAATAGTTAGTGATAAAAATGGAAATCTATCTATTAACAGTGTGGACTTTATTGATATAGCAAAGGAACACAAGTTTAAAAGAGATGTCTTAAAAAATCGGTTGATCTATTTAGGTGTTGATACTCCTTCTGAAGAGGATACAAAGACCTTCTTTATTAAGAGGTTAAATATTGTGTTAAAAAACTTAAGTATAAGGTATCCCAAAGAACAGGATAGAGTATGGGAGCTATTTCATAACAGAGAATATAAACGGGCTGCAAAAACTATCTATGATGGAGTATATAAAAATCTCTATACACGAGTAATAGGTAAATTAGATAAAGATAAGGAGTTTATTGGAGTATTAGATTTGTGTAACCTACTATTTGTTATAGATACCTTAAATGGTTCGAATAATCTTGAAAGGATGTTATTGTACTGTATGTCTCAATCTAAAGAAGCTTTAGAAAAGTTAATGGTAAAAGAAATTTTATCTGATGAAGAATCTTTCTTTTTGCTAGGGAAAGTAACCGGTATGGCTGTGAGAAATTCGCGGAATAAGGATTCAGTAATAAAAAGTATCTTAAAGAAGTCTAGGTCGACAGATATAATTGCTGAAATTAATAAGAGGTTCGAAGTGGACTATGATGATATAGAGTATAAATACCTTTTAGAAAAGTGGATGTCTAAAGTTATGGAGAGTGGAAGTGTTTTAAATACCAGTCAGGCAATGAAGTCGAATGAAAAGTTTGCTTTTATAACAGGAATGTTATCAGAGGCTAAAACTAAGAAAAAAGCTGAAATTCAGGAGGGTAATAAGGATGAGTAAAGAGAAGGAAAATAGAGTTTTTGGTTTAGTTTCTGTTATTGCTAAAAATTCAAATTGGAATGCGGATTTCAATCATAGTCCGAAAAAGTATGAGGATACTTTTTATGCAAGTGATCGAGCTTTAAAGTTTGCAGTTCGTAATTTGATGGAACAAATGGGTAAAAAAGTTCTCATAAAAAAATGGATTGATGGAATTAAAGATGGAAAAAATGTTTCTGAATTTGATGTAATGACATCTAAGAGATTAAAAGAATATTTAAAAGAAAAGTACGGAAGAGAATTCAAAGAAATGTTTTGGGATTTCGAAGATGTTAGACAGTTTGGAATGGTATATGATGGTTTAGGCATTCACGGGCCCGCGCAGATAACTCACGGTATAGATATGTTTAAAAAGGGTTTTACCTATGACGATGAGTTAACAGGGCGTATGGTGTTTGAATCTAAAAGCGATAATACAAAAGAGACTCGTGGAATGGCATCGCGACAATTGTTAACAGAAGGGCATTTTATATACGATTTCTCTGTGAATCCAAAAAATGTACACTATTTACAAAACATAGAGGGCTATGAAGATTGTAGATATACAGAAGAAGATTTTGAAATGCTACTAGAGGGATTGCGTTATGGTCCAGCTAACGTAAAATCAACCCAAAAACTAAATTGTTTTACAGGGTTAATTATGTATGTGGAGCTGGTGGATAATGATAAAACATTATTAGCTAATCTCCAAGAAAAGTTAGAGTTAGATGGTGAAAAAGTTAATAATAGGGTTGAGTATGACATCTCTGAATTAATTTCCTATTTAGAAAGTAAACAAAAAAGAGCGGGACAAGATATCTACAAAAAAATAAAAATTATGTACGAAGAATTTGAAATTGATTTGAAGGGGTTAGAACTGCTCAACAATAGTTCTTTTGCAAACATTGTGGAAGTTGAATCTATATAAATAAATGAGCTGGAGAACATTTCTCTCTTGCTCTTTTTCTAAGAGAAAGGGTGCCTAGCTAAATGAAAACATATAGTTTCGAAATGGAGTCACAGTTCGGATTTTTTCAATGGAGTAAAACAAAAGGTGATAAGCGTATTACTAACTTGTTTATATCTAAGACAGATATTTTAGGGATTTTAGGAGCGGTTGTTGGGTTAGATGGTTACTCCCAGGAGTACTTTAAGGAAGTCAATAAAGTAGAAAAGCAGGACACTTTTTATCAAGCTCTTGGGGGGTTAAAAGTGTCTATAGTACCACTTTCTAAGCCTGAATTATTTGAGGATCATTTAATCCATCGAAGTTCCCATCATATAAATAAAAAAGGAAGCTTAATGATTTATAATTACTCGCTAATTAATCCTAAGTATAAAATCTATTTTCAGCAGGGAGAAGTAGATGAAAAAGTTTTTAATAACCTAATAATGTATTTATCAAAGGGGTGGGCTGAATATATACCATATGCCGGTAAAAATACTTACCCTATTGATATAAAAGAATTTAAAGAAGAGGAATTAACGGAAAATATCGCTGAAAAGCAAGTCATTAACTCTTTGTTTCTCGAAGGGAATCTAAAAGAAGAAATAATGGTCTTTGAGCTCGAACTAAAAGAGGATGAAATGTACCACTATATAGAATCTCTAAAATTCTTTAGAGAAGGAGTAGAAACTCCGGATATTTACGGGCAAAATATGTTGTGGTCTTCCTATGAAGTATCTTTAGAAGATCCGGTATTTGAATCAGTAAATGGAGAAAAAGTGGTGTTCTACTAAGAGGTGTAAATCTTTGAATATTAATCCAAACGAAATTCTTGCTAAGCCTGAAGAAACTCTTGAACATCACACTAATGAAGTTGTGAAAGTGTGTAAAATTATTTTAAGTAGGTTGAATAAAGTTACTAAAAAGTTTGCTGAAGTAATAGGAGAAGATTTCTTTCTAAGTGATAGCGATAAGTCTAAAGAATTGCAGCATTATATTGTGGAAATATGTCAGTATCACGACTACGGAAAAGTTAACCCATACTTTCAAAGGTATATTAAGGGAGATTGGTCTGTGCCAGCGGAAAATAAAGAGCACAGTATATACTCTTTTTATTTGTGGCTTATTTACTTCGTAAACTCTAATCAAAGTGTTAGTAAGGAAACTCTTATAAAAAGGGTGCTAATAGCTTATGGAGCAATAGCGGGTCATCACGGTAGGTTAAAGGTACTAAAGAGCCGCTTTGCTACAAGAGAAGGAATTCTAACGAACCAAAAATATATAAAGAAATTGTACGAGTGGGGAATCCTTGATCAAAACGATGTTAAAACGTTAATGACAAAAATGAAAGTGCTGCAAAATGAATTGACAAAGAATGAGATGTATACAGAGGGATACTTACTTACATTTAGTAAATTTGTATACTCAATTTTAGTTAATAGCGATTCAATTGCTTCAAGTAGTATATCCTCAAGGGAATATGAAACAATGGTAGATCAGTTGTTTTTTCGTAATATTAATGAGGTTAATTTTGATGATGCTTACAATAGAATGTCAGTGATAGATAGTGTAAATCGCTCTTTAATCTCAGCTGAACAAGAATTTATTGAGATGAAAGTAATGAATGACTTAAGAACATTGGTAAATAAAAAGGCTAAAGCTTCTTATGAAGAAGGTATAGACATTTACATTTTAGAATCCCCCGTAGGTTCAGGTAAAACACTATCGTCTTTAATTTTAGTAATTGAAATTCTATATAACGAAGGTAAAAGGAAATTAATTAATACGTTTCCATTGAACAGTGTGCAAAGTCAATATGTAAAAACAATTGTTGAAGAGATAGGGGTTAGTGAAGAGTATGTAAACGTAGTTAATTCTGAATCTCTTTTTGGAGTAGAAAATGAACTTCAAGAGGGAAAAGAAGAGGCATTAAGAGTAGAAGAAAGCAATCTATGGCTGTTTAACCGTAATTGTTTTGCAAATGAAATTATTATAACGAGTCACGTTCGATTTTTTGATACCTTTACTTGTGTTAAGCGAAAAGGAGCGTTAGGGTTTCTTTCTTTAATTGATGCAGTAGTGGTAATAGATGAATTTCAAAATTACCGAAAAGAATACTGGTATCAAATTTGGGGTGAGTTACTTAAGATATCTAAAATATTAGGAACCAAATTTATTTTCACCACAGGGACTTTGCCTGTGTCTGAGAAGCAGATCCTCAGTAATTATGGTGATAAGGTAAAAAAGGTGTTTACTTCTAAAGAAAATAAACAATTGTTTGCTAGTTCTCTTATTAAAGATAGATGCAAAATTGAAATGTTAGGTGAGGGAGAGTATTCTTCGATTGAATTCTTAAAAGAAGAAATAGTTAAAGATTTTAGAATTAGGGAAAAACAAGGCTGGAGACAATTTATAATATGTATGTCTTTTGTAGAACATACCAAGCGACTGTATAGTCTATTAAAAGAAGAAATAAGTGGTTACTATATCTATTATCTATGTGGCCGTCATTCACCAGGTTACAAAAAAGCCTTAATAAAAAAAATCAAGGAACATAACGATAGTATGGAAGATAAGGTCATTCTAGTTACTACGAAAACAGTGGAATGTGGAATGGATTTTGACTTTGATTATGGCTATAAAGAATTTGATCGTTTTGATGCTGTGGAACAACTGTCAGGGCGAATTAACCGCTCTAATAAAAAAGTAGGTTGCGGAGCAAAAGTATTCATCTGGAAGAGAAATAAGTTAGAAGATGAGAAGTTATTTGACTTTAGTGAAGATGTATTAGACAAGTTAAATAATAAAGAATTTGTTCAGTTATATGAAGACGTATATGAAAATAATAAAATTGATATTAAGCGTGTTGAGGATCATTTAAGTATGTTGCATTTAAGATGTAGCTATAGCGAGTATAGTGACATAATGAAAATAATAGATGATGACAGTTTTACTACAAATATATATTGGGTTCTACCTAATGAAGAAGAGCGGTTTATTGAGACGTATTCTAACTTACCTGCTAGTATAACATTTGCGGAAAAAGTTCAAAATTCTATTAGAGTGAAAAAGAAATTAGAAAGATTTGAGATGACTGTTACAAATTTTTGGTTAAGTGATATGGTTAAGCTTGAATACTTAAAAGAGTTGCACATAAATGGAGTTAATTATTATTTGGTTAAAAATGAAAAAGCATTTTTAGCTTATTGTGTAGATAAGTATGAGATAGATAATGTAGTTTCTTATATAGAATCTAAAATCTATAAGGAAATTTAATTATATAGTAACTCAAAGTAGATATGAAAATGGTGTTCCCTTGCTGGTAGTTGAAAACGAAATAGAATATTAATCATATTAGAGATAAAAAACAGGACGCGATTGCTTAGGATCATATTATTCCTTTTAAAAATAACTTATATTAGAGATTAAAATGGTGTGGACGTGCTGGTTAGGGTTAACACTGGTGCGCTCGCTGTTTATAAAACAACTTATAATAGAGATAAAAATTCGATGTGATCACCCACTCGTGCGGTTTTTATAGAAATTTTGCTCATACTAGAGATTAAAAACAGGATGCTACTTGTATTGGTGGAGAGCGTATAATTTAAGTAACTCATAATAGAGATAAAAAATGATTTTATGCGTATACGGCTTGTCGTATTCCTTTTAAAATAATTCGTCTTAGAAATATAAAGTAGCTAACCTTAATTTCAATCATAACTACAAGAATATAGTTTTTAATAAAGGTGAAGACAAGGCATTAAAGCTTGAGAATTTTTTTCTATATAATATTAACTCTTACTAGAGATCAAAATGTGTATGCTTCTTTGACTGCACGCAATTCTACATTTAATGTAACTCGAAAAAGAGAAAGAATCTCAATAGATTTTCGGTTGTTCAAATCAAAAATATCATTAAAAAATAATTCGGATTAGAAATAAAAAAATGCATATTGAAGCTCGGACCGGTCACAAGGTTGCTGTAGCTAATGAAATGAAATCTCATAATAGAGATAAAAAACTCATTCCCGAAAATGTAGAGGGGTTTATGATGTGAATTTAACTCAAAATAGAGGTGGAAATTCTTCACTGACTTCGGCTATTTAGCATCGTCCTTAGAAAACTCTTATTAGAGATTAAAATGGTATTCCTTTTCTAGTAGTTGAAAAGGAAATTAGAACGTGACTCATATTAGAGATAAAAAGTTGATACCCGAAAATGTAGAGGGTTTTATAATGTAAAACTTAACTCGTAATGGAGATGAAAATGCGTCAATGACTTCGGTTAGTTAGCGTCGTCCTTTAAATGACTCGTATTAGAGATTAAAAACTGGGGATTGATGATATTAATCAGATTCAAGTCGAATATAACCTTATGCTAGGGATTAAAATGCCAGTCAAAAGATAGACTCTGTTTCATTACCAGCAGATTTAGAGACTTCTATTACTGTTCAGGTAAGTGAAATTTTAAAGTAACCCATACTAGGGATTAAAATTTGAAACCCACATCGAAGATTGTAGTTCCGATTAACATCTTTAAATAACCCACATTAGGGATTGAAATAAGTCTAAAACTATTCGTGATGCAGTTGAAACTTTAGAATAACTTATATTTGAGATAAAAAAGATGATGCCCCCACTATTAATGGAAATAGAGGTGTATTAGTTAAACTAACCCGCATTAGGAATTAAAATTTGGGTTGTACATTTCTAATTAATTACTTATTCCAAAATAAACCAACTCGTAATAGAGATGAAAAATGGTCAATGACTTCTGTTAATTAGCGTCGCCCTTTAAAATGACTCATATTAAAGATTGAAAATTGGGGATTGATAATATTAATCAGATTCAAGTCGAATATAACCTTATACTAAGGGTTAAAATGATGATACCAGCTCCATCGGTAATGCATAAGGTGCATTTTTAAAAATAACTAATAATAAAGATTTAAAAGTGGGCGTCAATGAGGCTTGGTCGAACTTAAGTCGCAGATAACCCGTATTAGGGATTAAAAAAAGTCTGAGATTCATCTTACTACAGATGGAATGCTAAGATAACTTATAATAGAGATTAAAATTTCAATTTTAAACGAACAGGTTTTGGGCGAGAGACAGGCTATTTAATGTAACCTATAGTAGGGATGTAAATATTAAATATAGCGTCTAACAACTCGAAACTTTAAAATAATTTACTCATAATAGAGAATAAAAGTAGCTTGTAAAAAATGTGGGTTCGTATGGCAGAATTTTATTAGAGTGACCATCGTAATTAATGAATGGTTAGTCGTTTTTATTAGCTGCTTTTAGATGATTTGGAAGGCTGCGTACTCAAGTGAAAATAGATGTTTAAAAGGTGTACATAGTTGCTAAACTGATAACTAAAGCAATTCATAGTTGAAATAAAAAAGAAGAAGAGCAGGATCGAATTAAAGAGATATAGCTATTAAACTGACCCATACTAGGAATTAAAAGGAAATAGGTGTTACTTATTTGATTGCATCAGGTTTTTAATAAAAATAATTCAAGTTAGAAATGAAAACGATGTTTCAGTAGCTTGAGCTGATGCTTCGTCGCAAAAAAAAATAACCCATACTAGGGATTAAAATGTTTGAATTGATACTCGTGGCTCAATTGAAGTTGTAAATGAAACTAACCCATACTTGGGATTAAAAAGAGAGTAAAACCATTAGTGGTGCAGTTTGGGTTCTAAAGTAACTTACATTAAAGAATAAAATGTTTTTTTATATCAACTTCAAGAAGGACATTTAATACAACCCACACCGGGGATTAAAATCATATTTCGGTTGATTAAACAGATGCTAGATTAAACATATAACTCATATTAGAGATAAAAATGAGTTTGAACGTGCTCAAACGAAAGAGTATATTTCCGAAGCTAACCCACAATAGAGATTAAAATAACACGAGAAAGACGGTGTTTTTATCCAATATCAAAATTGACCCATATTAGGGATTAAATTAGGTCAGCCGTTTATCTGGTTGCTATAATTTGTGTTTTACAAAATGTAACTCGCACTAGAGGTTATAGTATTAATTTTTTACCCTCATAAAAAGAAAGGTTTAGACACAATAAAAAGCCCTGAATTTTGTAGCGGGCCCTTTGCTCTGTTATTAAACTCAATTAATAGACTATCTATTTTAGAAGACCTATTATCATACCTACTATTACAACTCCAAAAGCGAAAAGTAACTTTTTAAACATTTATATTCCCCTTACATAATTAATTTATATTTGGTGTTACTGAGATAGATATGGAAAAAATAATCTATATATATAATTATAAACAGATTTGCATCCATAAACCCAAAATTTCCGCTATTATTCGAAGTTTTATAAAATGCTTAAAAGGATATTTTACACTTATAAGTTTAATTTGTAGACAGACCTATACCATAAACGGTAAAGTAGAGTATTGTCCCGACTTATTGGATATACATAACTAAAGTGGCTAATTAATGAAAGAGGGGGATATACAATGGAAAAAAGTTTATATTACTTGGTTGATCTTAAAGGTTCAATTAGTACATCGAATGTAATGTACTGGAAGATAGATAAAATATCATCTACACGTAATGTGAAAGAAGCGGGGAATTTCACATTAGAAGAGGCATTAGCATTTGTAAATGCTGATTTAGAAAATAATACTGTAATGATTCCACAAAGCAAAGTAGAAGAGTTTCTATCTGTTACTATATAACTTAAGTTTTAAATAACAAGAAAGAAGCCGTCAATATATGACAGGCTTTTTTTCTTGTTATTGGATTAATTATCGAACTAAGTAGAATGTGTATAATGGTTAAGGGCCATTAGTGACAAAATGCTCTTTTTAGCTAATCATATCTTCCTCGTTTAAATCTAATTGCTTTAAAATCTTTTCTAAAATCACTTTAAAAGAAGTGTAATCGAACTCTTCTCCATCCTTAAAGTTCTTAATGTTGTCTTGTATAAGGAACCAATCGTTTTGGAGAGACGCGTTAATTCTCTTTTCGTTTTCCCTTATTGTTCTCAAGGTATGTAAGTGTCGATTCATAAAAACCTCGTAAGTAATTCTATCTATTTCATTGAATCCAGTTTCTTGTTTTGTTTCTTCTTGATTGTACTGTAACCGTGCTTCTTGAGCGGCAAGATATTCCGGAGAGCTAAATCTCATACGGTGTTTCTTGAGTAATGGCAAACCCAATTTAACAAATAGCTGTATCTCCAACGACTCAACATTATCAGGCAATTCATTATAATGTAGTTGTTTTCTTGATATGTTGTCAATTATTTCGGTTTGTTCCTTTAAGGGCAGTTTCTCAATAAGTGTTATTTGTAATTCGTTTAACGTTTGGTATACATCATTTTTTTCTTTATTGTGCTTATAAACGATTTCAGCTCTTCTTAGTCTGTCTATTTGTTTGTTAGATAACGGTATATGCAATTTAGCTTGCTGTATCAAAGGTTCTATAGTTAAATCCTCTTTAAGGTAAAGGAAAGGTGATATATCAAAGAAGTCCTTGTTTTTAAACTTGATCAAAATCTCGTCTACTTCTAAATCGATATGATAAAAACCGTTCTTTATGTTTTTGACTACTTCTGAACTTAAATTCGTATGTTCTTCGAAGCAAGTCCCTCCGAATTTATATTCTCTGTTTTCTTTGCTGTTATAAACAATATACTGATGCCTCAAGGAATTGCCGCATTCGCATTTAAAAGGCCGCTTTCCGAATCCTCCATCTAAAATATTTGTTAATACCCATTCGTTTGTATCCTCTTCCTTTATAGTGGAGGTCATTTCCTTAGAGCGAAAACATATACTACTTCGAGTGAGGGCCTCTGCCCATTTGCTCTTCTTGCTTTGTACTATGTAATCGGAGATAAAAATTCTCTGCTGGTCTGTTAGTAACATCATTAAAGTGTGTGTTTCTCTGTCGCTCAATACTTTTCTCATCTGAGCTCCTCCTTGAATATAAATAAACGCAATTTAAGCTGAAGTATTTTAGGATACGTAGAAAGCTTCTAGGTTAACGTTTAGATGAAATTTATTAGTATGTTTTGTTGCATTAGCTAAGCGATAAACTTAAATGTAGTGTAAGGGAGAGTAGCGGTTTTCGTTGGCGGTTTAAGTATAGAGATGGATCTTAAAGAGATGGTAAATCTGTTAGTTAAAATTGATAGGGAGCTTAAGTGATAAGCTTAAAAAGCTTGAGAGAAAATCAGTGAGGACCAACTATTATGATTTCTGCTGCTATTGGTATCCCAGTTTGTTTTAAGTAGTGCCTTTTATTTTCTTGTATTGTCCATTTAATATCTATTTATACCAGTTTTCACTATCTTGAAGTCATACCTTTATATTGTTCATTACACTCCATTTATATCCATTTTTGTTCCATTTAATTTCTTAAGCTGAGTTCTGACGAACTCAATGTAAGTAAATAACATAGTTAAAAGTAGTTGTTTTAATTAGAGATAGTAAAGATATAAATACGAAAAGTACTTGTGTGGAGGTTTATAATTAGATAAAACTGATAGAATATATTGGCGTTTTCTAAAAATAAAAAGAATGATATAGTATGTAATTGAAACGTAAGAAGCGGGGGTATCGTCTTTGTTAAACGAACAACAAAAAGAAGAATTGAAAGAACTCTTTATAGCTGCCGATTCTATAAGGTTAAATGAAAAGAATTTAGAAAATTATTTGCACGGTGTTATGCTTGGAATTCGAGAAGCTTTAGAAAATAAGAAAATAAAATTAGAAGGTGTAACTGGCCTTTGGTATTATGAGGTAGATGAATACGAAAAGCCCAAACGGCAGTTAAGTGCAAATCAGCTGTTAAGAAAAGAAGGGCCCAAAAAAGAAGTACAACAGGTTGTAGAGGGTAATGCCACGGGTGTACGCTGGACATTGGAGATACTTGAAAAGAGTAATCATAAGAGTAAAGGTCGTTTAGCATTAATAGAGAAGTATGCTTTACATAAAAAAGAACTAGTAAATATGCTTTTACCTATAAAGAATCAATAGAAATAAAAAAGCCGCTTACACGATTATTTGTAAGCGGTTTTTTTATTTCCTTATCTTAAATAGTTGCTCCATAATATGCGAGATACTTCGTTTACGTAGTTAATTCCCTCTTCTAATGATATGTTTTCTTCTGAAAGGATAATTAAGCCGTAACTGCTGCTTGAGGTATTAAACCAAGATAAATTATTGATTCTCCAGTTATTTTCCTCTTTAGGGGACCAACCATTCTTAATGAATGATACATAATTTTCATCTAGGTAATTTGTTATTCCCCATCTTTGAGACAGTGTTATATTTCGCATATACTTCTTTAGTTTTGGGCTATTTGAATATAGAATGTGTTTCCAGAGTAGCATTAAATCATATGCAGTAGTTTTACTGAGTCCCCAATATCCCTTGCTCCCAGTAATAGAATTATTCATTTGGAGACGGTTAAAAAGTTTTTGGATTTCATTCTCCCCGCTAAGCTTATTCCAGAAATATGTAGTGGATTCGTTATCGCTCTCACATATCATTTTTTGAAACATTATTTCTTCGTCGCTTGTTAAGCAGAGTGATGTTTCCGCCATATGACCAATGGCTACTTTAATAAGGCTTGCTGTGCAAAAGGTTAAGGTTTTGTTCAGTGAATATTTAATGTTGAAGTTACCATCAAAGAGAATAATAGACGTTTTTTTGCTAGTTGAATTAATGTAATTTGTAATGTTGTTCATAGGTGAATGACCTTTCATTTGAAATATGTACAAAATAGCGGTTTGAGTTTTTTGTTATTAATAAAAGTTAAGTTCTAAAAATGATTTTTGCAGAAAAGGAAGGGAAGTTATATTAGTGCTTTTAAGGATGGAAAGCCGTCATTTGAAGATACTAATTACAATTTTCGTGTACAGGTGGGGATAACGGTTAAATAGTGGATATTCTTTTTTTATAATAAAAATTATAAATAATCCAAAAATACGGAACATATTATAGGTTTAATGGTAAAATAGTTTAGTAGATATACATATAAAGGAGTGATACAGTGAAGAAAGAACTATTCTACCTACTGACTTTAATGCTTTTGTGCATTGGAGGGTTAACAGGATGCAGTTTGTTTGGTGAGAAGGAAGAAGGTACGAGTAAACAAACAAGCGCAGAGGAAACACCGAAACAAAAAGAAACAGCAGTGGAAGAAAAAAGTAAGGATTCTACCGATGAAAAAGAAAAAAACGAAGTGAAAAAAGAGGAAGAAAAATCAGAGGTATCTAAGCAAGGTTCCTCGAGTGAAGAAAAAGCAAATTCTACTTCAAAAGATTCTTCTAAAGAAGTTGAAACAGAATCCAGCCAAGTTGACTGGGGGAGTGCTTGGACGAGAGATATTCAGTTTGATCACGCTCTTTTAGAAATTACACAAAAAAGCGGGAATACTTTTACATTTAAAATTAACGCAACTAACGCTTTAGATGCAGATGCTGTCAAAAGAGGAGCAGTTAACGTTGGAGAAGTTTATGGTACAGCTAAAGTCGAAGGGGATGTGGCAACACAAACGGCACCAGATCCTGATACAGGCTGTCAGGTGAAAATGACAAACTATACCGGTTATATCCAAGTAGAACCTATAACAGATTGCTCAGGTGCGGCTGGAATGCGTGTGCATTTTGATGGAAAGTATAAAAAAGGGAACATTCCAGAACCAGAAATTGCAGTAGAAGATGAGAGCGATGATAATTTTGAACCATCTGAGGATGATGCTCAAAATAACAATAACGAAGCTACAGAAGACGATTCTCAGAACAGTGTAGATAGTAACGTAACGAATCAGACTGAAGGAAACACTGAAGATAATACCCCTTCAGAAGAAAGTGTTCAACCTATTTCTAAAGAAGAAGCAAGACAACTGGTTGTAAACTATCTACACCCTGATAATCCAGAGAGTATTATTGAATATGATCACGATGATAACGGTGATTATATCTTTCATTACTATATAATAGTTGATGATCCCAACATTGAGGATGATGGTCATACAGCAACTTTTGGTTGGTATGGGATAAACCCAATTACAAAAGAAATATATGATTATATGGCTGCGATGGATTAAAGTGAATATAGAAGTGAGTTATCTATAAGGTAACTCACTTTTTTTGTAACATTAGTGTTGTTTATTTTCTCTAATTTGCTTTCAAGTATGAATATAATTGTCTGAATTGAATAATTAATTAAGATACATTAACAGTTTAATGGTAAAAATAGTTTCCTAGAGATACATAAAAAGGGGTGCAATAATGAAAAAAAGTTCAATTTGCTTACTAGTGCTTTTGTTGTTCTGTGTGGAGGGATTAGCAGGTTGTGGTTTCTTAGATAAGAAAGAGGCAGAAACAAGTAGTCAACCGGCAACTGAGGAAGAAAAGATAAAGGAAAAAGAAACAGCAAGTGAAGAAAATAATGAGATTATTAAAAAGAAAGAAAAAGATGATAATAAAGCCTCGGAAGAAGAGAATAAAGCTACAGAAAAAGCTATAGAAGAGAATGATACTTCTTCAGAGCAGGATAGCGTGAATCAGGGAGCTTCGAAAGACTCCTCAAATAATACTGAAGATGCCTCTAGTCAAGTAGATTGGGGAAGTACTTGGACAAGAGATATTAATACAGATCGAGGAGTTATTGAAATTACACAAGTGAAAGGAGACACGCTTAAATTTACACTTAAAGCTACTCATACTCAAGATGTAGAAGCTGCCCGTAATGGCCTTGTTAGCGTAGGTGATGTGGGTGGTACTGCTAAAGTAAAAGGAAATGTGGCAACACAAATAACTGACGATGTTGATGGTGGCTGTTTAATTACGCTCACAAACCATACAAATTATATAGAAGTAGGATATCAACCAAGTTGTACTAGTTCTGGCGGTGGAATAGGTGTCTATTATGATGGAAAGTACAAAAAAGGCAATATACCTGAAACTGATTGGTGGAAGGAAGAAGGTTCGGACGGTAGTACAACAGAAGAGCCTAAAGAAGAACAAGAACAGTCAACAGAACAAGAACAAGCAACTGAGGGTACAGAGGGAACTGCTGAAGAAGAAACACCAGTAGAGGGTACACAAACATTAATAACTCGGGAACAAGCAATACAACGCGTAAAAGATTACCTAAACTTATCTTTAGAGAATATGCACTATGTTGATGATGGTGATACAGCGACAGGTAAATACCTAATACGTGTTTACCAATATCAAGAAGCTACAGCAGATTCAACTGAACACGAAGCTCCTTACGGTTACTTTATAGTCGATCCGAAAACAGGAGAAGTTACAGATGTAAATGCTGATTAAAAAAAGAAGATAACAAAAAATATAAATAGACAAGGAAGCGGGTATTAATCTTCCTTGTCTATTTATATTTTTAAAAGGAGCATAAAAGGTTCTACCTAACTATGTAATTATGGCATTTGTTTAAGGGTTGTAATTCCTGGATAAAGCCTTTCTTTTCTTTCGGGGAAAAGAATTTTTGCGACATAGTGGAGGGTAAAACCTATGAAAAAACTCATTGCCTTATCGACAATGGTTGTATCATTACTAATTACTTCTCCCGCTTTTGCTGCAACATCTAAAAGTGGGAATACGATGAGTACTAATGCAATTGGTAGCAATACTCAAGTGCAAACAAAATCAGATGCTAACCACAGAAAGAAATATACATTCATTACTCCTGAAGGAGAAGATTTACTAGCACGTTTGGTACGTGCTGAAGCTACAGGACAACCCTTTCAAGGAAAAGTAGAAGTAGCGGTGGTTGTGTTAAATAGAATGGATAGTAGTTTATTTCCAAACACAATTTGGGGAGTTATTTATCAACCTAATCAGTTTTCTCCTGTGAAAAATGGACAGATTAAGCTTCCAGCTGATACTGAATCTATTCGCGCCGTAAACGAAGCGTTATATATTAATCGAGCTATTGGGACACATAGTTTATTCTTCTATAATCCTAAGAAAAGCACAAGCACCTTCTTTGCAAGCAGGCAAACAACTGCTGTTATAGGAGATCACGTATTTAAAAAATAAATTACAAGACAGTTACTTTATTTAAAGTAACTGTCTTTTGCTTAAAATATTAATTAAAAACATTTATTTTTCCAAAACTTAAGAAAATGAATTAAAATCTATAAAACATAAAAGAAAAGAGGAAATTAAATGAACAATATTGCTACTATTAATTTATCAACGGAATCTGTAATTAGACATAACAAAAATAACTCTAAGGTGGACAAAAGAAAATTCTATGCACTTGTGGAAGCTATTGCAAAAGAAACGGGCTTAAATTCTTGTCTAGTTAACCCAAAGGTTATGCCTTATCAACTAGCAAAAGGGTATGAGTGTTTTAGTATCTATGGATTATTTAGATTAAACTTTAGAATGGAAGATAGCGGGTTTCTAGGATTTGTAGGAGATTCAAAAAGTCCAATGGATCTATCCAGGGAAGGTTTTCAGGGGTTTTTAAATCGTTCGGCTGATATTACCGGCGTTTTAGAGAGCTCAAAGAAACTTAAAGAGTTTAGACAGACGTATGATAAGTTTGTTCAAACGATGACAAATGCTTTAGATATTAAATGGGGAAAATATGAGAGAGACCACTTTAACGAAATTAATTGTATCTATGATTTCTATGAGTTTTTAGAAGACGAATTTGGAGAAGTTGCAATATCCTTTGCTAGCCAACAAGTTTATCTAAAGCGTTACAATAAAGTAGTAAGTCTTGTTAAAAGTAAATATAAGTTTGAAAAAGGAGGAGTATCCCACAACTTAAATAATATCAGGGTTGTATACGTGGAAGAGAAATTTAACCAGGTTACTCTAGATAATATCAAGATGCAAATTAAAGATATTTCCAATGAGATTAAGGTTAAAAATTCTGAGCCAGCTTTTGGAGCAAAATCTCAAGAATTGCTTGGACTGTTTAACGAAATTTATTCTGATTACAGATTTAGTGAACAGAAAAGAAAATTGAAAGTAATTCAATATCTAGAAGAGGCTGTGCCAGGAAATGTTGTTGAAGTTGTTATGACCTCTATTCCTGTAAATATTAATGTTGGTAATATAAATAATGGCTTGTCTTTAAACTTGAAATACTATAAGTGTGATTTCGGTTTCTATATTATTGAATCCGAAAAGAAACGTGTTGTATTTAAAGAGACGGAAAAAGAACTTAAGGCGTATCTGCTAGAGCAAATTGCTAAAGAGTTGTAAATTAATAAAAGCGTATTTCTTATATGAGAAATACGCTTTTTATAGAATTAATTATGAAATAACTGAATTTATTGGACAAGAAATAAAATTTAAAGTGCTAATCGTGTAATTGGTAGATATAATATGCGTGAAGAAACGTTCAAAAACTAGGTTAGAGCGTTTTTTTGCTTTATGTTTTTCTGATTCTAGTGTATTTCGCGTTAACTTTAGGAGCAGGATCCGTAATTAAAGCCAGTGCTGCATATGATAGTTGAATCACTCTATTGAAGTTAGTTTGATTCTTATCTAAGGGATGGCAATAATCTTTTCCTTTTCCGTGGTGCCAAATTTCATTTAATCCACGTTGGCTAAATTTAAATTCAATGTTTGTTTTATCGTAACTTCCTCCAATAAAACCTGCATAAATTGAATCGCCATCTAATTTAATAGCTAAAATATCGCTATCGAAGTCTTCACCAGGATCAATATGATACCATTTGTTTTCTTCTAGTTGGGATAAAGTAGTTCCAATGTCAATTAAGTTCATAATATTCCTCCTGGTATTTTGTCGTACTAATAATTTTTAATTTAGAACTAATAGTGCTATTTTGGTTTATATTAAGGGTTAATAGTGTGGGTTTTATTAAACGCGCGTTGCAGGTAAACTTTAATGTTCTTGTATTTAAAGATGCTTTTAAATGTTCAGGTATGATAAATATGCACTTAGATTAAGTTTCTTTAGTGCTGTAGAAAAGCTTTTATTTTATAAATCCATTTTTCATAATCATACCCATATATGGGATACCCTTATTATAATAAAATTTGTACTTTTGTTAAACTGCGTTAAATATTAAAGAGCTTATATTTACGAATAAATTATTTGGTCATACGATAGGAAACGTAATTAAAAGTACTAGTAAATATAAAATTCACGAACTACTTTTTAAGCAGCTAGTCTGTACAATGCCTCTGAAATCTTAAAGTGTTAACATTTTAGTATAGGGAAGTGGTAGTTTTACCAAATGGATAAAGGGAAAACTCTTTTAGACAAATAATGAAAATTTAGGGAGTGAAGGTATATGAAAAAGTTTGATTTAAATATTGAAAAAGTGTTGGAACATTGGTCTATTCCTCACGCATTAAGAGAAATACTTGCAAACGCTTTAGATGAGTCAATGCTTACTGATACTAGAGAGCCCGATGTATTTAAAGATAGTAAAGGGAACTGGCATATCAGAGATTATGGAAGAGGTTTAAAGTACGAACACTTAACTCAGAACGAAAATAATGAAAAGATAAAGAATCCTCACAAAGTAATAGGGAAATTTGGAGTAGGATTAAAAGATGCATTAGCAACCTTTGATAGAAGAGAAATAGGTGTATTTATTAAATCACAATTTAGCGATATTACGATTGAAAAGTTAGCTAAAAGTGATTTTCAAGATGTAGTAACTTTACACGCAATTGTAAATGAACCGTCTGAACCAAATTTAGTTGGAACAGAATTTATATTTAGCGGCCTAACCGAAGATGATATTGAGAAAACAAAAGACTTTTTTCTTTTGTATTCCGGAGAGACAATTATAGAAAATACAAGGTACGGATCATTAATTGAAAATAAGAAAAAAAGGTCGCGTATTTACGTTAATGGTATATGTGTAGCGGAAGAAGAAAACTTGTTGTTTTCTTATAACATAACATCGCCTACAAAGAAGCTACTTCAATCTTTGAATAGAGAGAGAACAAATGTAGGTAGGAGCGCTTATTCAGACAGGGTTAAATCCATTCTACTAGATTGTACTAGCTCAACGTTTGCAGAAAAACTAGTTGAAGATTTAGAGAAAATTCAAGTAGGGAATGCTCACGATGAATTACAATGGGTGGATGTTCAATTGCACGCCTGTAAGATATTAAATGCTAAAGAAGATGTACTTTTTTTAACATCCGCTGATCTTGTAGACGGAAGTAAGTATATCAGTTACGCAAAGGGCGAAGGACGCAGAATAGTCACTATACCTGATATGTTAGCAAGTAAATTAGAAGCCGCTACGGATATTAGCGGAAACAAAATTACAAATTTAGATAAGTATACTGAGGAATGGAATGAAAACTTTGAATTTAATTTTGTGGAAATAAGTAGTCTGGATAAAAGAGAAAGAGAAGTATTCAGCTATGCTGATGTGATCTTGAATTGGTTTTCGGACTCTAAAAATATAGTAAGGGAATTATTGATATCTGAAACAATGCGTCCTAATGAATACACTGGTGGAGATGCTCTTGGTTTATGGGAGCCAATAAACAAAAGGATAATCATAAAAAGGAGCCAATTACAGAGTTTAGATTTATTTGCGGGCACTTTTATACACGAGTTAATTCACGCTTATACAGATACAGATGATGAAACTATAGAGTTTGAAAATGAATTAACAAAAATGATAGGGAAACTTTCTCTCTTTCTTTTAGAAAGTAGAAAGTTAAAGAAAAAAGTAACCTTGGTATAAAAAATGATTAGCTGAGTGCTTTATTTACTTTATATTTGGTTTAAGGTAGAATATAGGAGAAAAGTGATTTTGTGTAGAAGGGTGACTCTACATTCCCGCTCGGGGGACGACAAAAAGATACCGTGATCTGTCCAGTTCTGGGATTCCTTCCAGTGCCGCTCACCTAACATAAGTCGAAATGACAAATAACATTATGGTTAAGCTGAAATGGCATAAAGGGCTGTCTTTTTATAAGACGGTCCTTTTAATATTTGAATAGTTTAGTGTCTAAAATTTTTACTTTTAGATTAAAGGGTATAGTCTTTTTTGCATCAATAATAATAGCGGAGTTAAATTTTATTTATTGAAGGGTGATTAATTATGAAATTCTTTATTGATACCGCTAACATTGAAGATATAAAAAAAGCTTACCGTTCTGGTGTTCTTTCTGGTGTTACAACTAACCCATCGTTAGTTGCTAAAGAAGGAGTTAAATTTGAAGATCGTATTGCTGAAATTTGCAAAACAGTTACAAATGTAGAATCTGTATCTGCTGAAGTAACTCCAGATGCTGAGACAGCAGAGGAAATGATTGCTCAAGGTCTTGAGTTAGCAAAGATCGATCCTAAAGTGACAGTTAAACTTCCAATGACAATTGAAGGTCTAGCTGCTTGTCGTGCTTTAACTGAAAAAGGGATTACTACAAACGTAACTCTAATTTTTACAGTAAACCAAGCGCTTTTAGCTGCTCGTGCTGGAGCTACATATGTTTCTCCATTCTTAGGGCGCTTAGACGATATTTCAGAAGATGGGGTTCAATTAGTAGCTCGTATTGCTGAAATGTTTAACGTACATAACTTACCTACTCAAATCATTGCGGCGTCTGTTCGCCATCCAGACCACGTAACTCGTGTTGCTTTAGCTGGTGCTCATATTGCTACAATTCCTTACAAGGTAATTGAGCAACTTTCTAAACATCCATTGACAGATAAAGGTTTAGAAGGATTCGCAACTGACTGGAAAAATGCTCAAAAATAATTGTTATGATAACCGCTCTATAAAATAGAGCGGTTATTTATTTTGAGAAAAAAGGTGACAAAAATATTCAATTCAGAAATTTATAAAAGGCGTCACCTTTGTTGTTATTAATTTTTTAATAATTAAATCCGCTATATTATATTTGGGGGAAATTAATCTTGGCTATATTAGAATTCATAATGATTAGAGTTTATGCAAGGTTAAAAAACATTCGACAAGATATATCCCTTGGTGAGTAAAGATATAGAAAATATTACTACAAAGGGGTTAATTTTTAATTTATGTAAGCATAAATTAATATTTAATTTCTTAAATATAACATCAATTATTGTATATAAATAGTATATAAATGTATATAAAATGTATGTAAATGTATATAAAAATGTATGTAAAATGTATATAAAATGAATAAACTAACAATTCTATTTTTTCGTTTCGTGAATTCATTAAGAACCAATAGTGTAGTTATATTACTACACTGTTGGTTTATTTAATTATGTCTCAAAAGGTTGACCTTTGAGACTTTTTGTTGACAAAAAGTCTGAAAAACTTCTGAAATGAATTTGAAATACATCCGAAAAAAAGCTGAAAAAAAGCAGAGATATTTCGGAAAAAAAGGTTATTTTTTCGAATTGACATTGAATATTTAAAAATAAATATTAATATTTTTCTTAAAAAGTGTTTATTTTTATAAACGTTTCTAATATAATTTCAACTTGTGAATCTAATTACGAAATTTATGTTGTATTGAGAATTTGGAGTTGGAGAAAACAATGACACAAAGTGCTACTACTAATAAAACTATAAATACCCCAAAGGAAAGTAAAAGAATAAAAACTTTTGAACAATTGGTTATTACTGCTTATAAGATTTCCGAAGATTATCAGTATGTGGTAAGCGATGACGTGGATCTACTGTGTAGTGATTACATAAATCTATATTTTTCTAGCAGAAATGTTAGTAACTTTGTTGAAAGGATGCCTACAAACCCTAAAAAGTTAATTGATTTACTAAATAAGAGTCCTTATGAGTGGTTTGTGGAACAAAACTATTCAACTAGGTTAACAAAAATTAATATTCCGGATGAGCCTGTCCTTACAAATTTTGAATTTAACGAAAGTTTTAATGCATATTTAAACCTATTGCAAGACAAATATGATGATGAAGATCTAGGAACAAGTCATTTTAGAAAGATTCTAATTATGTGTAGAAATAATCCTATTCAAGAAATAGGTCAAAAAGATTATGAGATAGTTCGTAACTTTATATTTGAAAAGAGAGAAGGATTTAACGGCGAATCCGATTTAAAAAAGGAAGCGAGAAAAAGAGGAATTGAAAGTCAATACATTGAACACTTGATGCAACATATACAGTGTGTCAATCCTAACTTGACAGAAGACTATTACCATTGTGCTTATTGTGGCAGTCCGACTTATAAACTTAGAAATAATAACTCTCAATGTCAAACTGGAAATATTAGATGTGAGAGTGCTAATAGGAGAAGAGTAAACCAATTAAAGTTTATAAACAATAAAACAGTATTTTGGAACGTTGATTTTTACCGAAGCATAATTATACCTACTTTTTTAGAAAAGCAAATTGCAGATGTAGTAAAAAAAGAGTTGCCTAATGCAACTATTAAATGGTTTCCAAACATAGAAAGAGATGGGGATTTAGAAGTGCAATTAGGTAAAAAGATATTACGAATAGATGCCAAGGATTATAAAGATAGAGACGATCTTTTTGGATATTTAAGAGAAGTGAAAATAAAACCAGGAACGCTAATTGTTACCGGAGATATAATTGATGGTAGTTTGCAACGAGCTGAATTCACAAAATTAGGATTAAAGTTAATAAGAATTAAACAGTTAAGAAAATACTTATCAGATTATTTTGAGCACACACAGATGGAACTAGATTTTTAAGAGGACGGTAATTAATATGAATAGAGAAAGTTGGAGAAAAGTTGTAAAAGGTCTGTTGCCTAGTTTTGAAAAAGAATTTAAGATAAATTACTCTTCAAATCTTGAGAAACAAAAGGAAGAAAAGAAGCAAGTTAGAAAAGATGTATCACAAATATTGGAGACGGAATTTTTAATTTATCTATCGGCAGTAAGGGTGTTAAGAAAAGAGGAATTTACATTAGATGATGTGTCAGCAGTTTTGTCTGGACACTATGAAATACTATCTGACCACGTAATTGAAGAGAGCTCTTATGTGAGAATGGTGTATAAAGGATATGCAAATATATCGGTAATTAAAAAAAATATTTCTTCGTATTTTGAGTTAATACGTAATAAAGATTATTTATGGTTCGGGTATGAAAGTTATTTTGTTCAAGGGGGAAGTAAGAGAGAGTTTAGGATTAGAGAAGATATAAAAATGTGGAAGCTTCGATCAAAAATAATAGATGTTTTTAAAGAAAAGTTTATGAAAGAGGATTTAATTGAAAAATCTAAGAGCACTTATACTCCTTTTAATCCTAGACAACACTCAGACAGTATTGCATATATATATTCAAAACATAGTGATAAAAGTTTTTTATTTAATTCAAAAGAAAAAAATCAAAAACGACATTATGGAATAAAAAAAGAAGACGCAAAAATTAAAGAAAAATTCTTGCCTGAATCTGTTGATCAAGATCGGAAATTTAGCAAGAAAAGAAGTGTGAGTTTAAAGGAAAAGAAAAAGAAGTTATCTACAGGTGCTTTGCTGAGTAATGAGGATTATCAACTAGCTGCCAAACAATTAAATAAATACATTAAGGATAATGAGGAAAAGATTCCTCCATCTTATATTCGAAACTGGAAGGAAGAAGCTAAAAAAATTGAGGTTCTTAATAAAGAAGGTTTTAGTCCTTACCTAGATGTTACTAAACCTATACATTTCTTAGGTGGAATGGGGCAAGGGAAAAGTACTTTTGTTGAACTCGAACTTGAAAGAATGTTAAGAGTCGTTGGTGGTGTAAGGGTAGGGATAATAACTAAAACAACGGAAGAAACAATAGACCAATATATACTGTTAAGAATGAAGGGATATAAGGTTGGTCTAATTATAGGTAGCAATTCAGAAAAGGAGCATCTAAAAAACTTTTTAGGCCGTGTGAAAGAAAATAAAGACTTAATGAAGTATGAGAAATATGCTGAAATTATTTTTGAATTAACCGGGTTGATGGGTGGAAATTGCTTAATGAAAACGCTAAGTTTCCCTCGTGAAATTATGGATAAGGAAGAAAAGAACCCTTGCTTCGATATTTCAATTGAAAATCCAAAAGAAGAGCAAGAATTTGTAGATTTAGAAAACGAATTTGACGATAGTGAAAATGTAGAGGATGAAAAAGAGGGCAAAAAAAGAAATTTTGTTAAAGTTTCTTGTCCTTTCTATAAAACTTGTGGAGTGCACGATAGGGACTTAGGATTACTAAAGTCTGAAATATGGATAGGTACTATGCAAGCTATATTAAAATCACGAACTTCTAAATTTGTTGACCCCTATACAAGGACATACTTTGAATTAATGAGTGACTATTGCGATGCCATAATAGGAGATGAGGCAGATCTGCTGCAAAATGTAAGTGATGATCAAACATTAGATGAAGAGCTTATTTTGGCTGAAGATGGCGGAGATATTTTTGGGGATATTCGAAAAGACTACAATGAAATTATAAAAAGAGTAGGTCAAAAACTACGTAAGGAAACAGCGCTTAATAAGTTGCTCGATTTAATTGGGGAAGGTGAAAGGGTAGTTAGACGGTTATACGAGGAAATAATGAGACACTCCGGCTTTTATAAGAGAAATTACAAAGGTCGTACTTTTAACTCTCGTATTATGTTAAGAAAAATGTTTTATCATCTTGCTAGTATAGGTGACTTAGATCAATCTGTTATAGATGAATGGTTAGAAACACACTACGCTCAAAGTATGCACGGAAGCGAAGAGAATTTCTCCGTGAAAAACTTGTATACAATACCGTTCAGAGAGATAACTGGAGGGTTTGATGAGGACATTGACGTAGTAAGTGATTTAAGTCAAGAAGTTCGCAGACAACGTAAATTAGAAGCACATTTAAAAGTTTGGTCAGAAAGTTTAGGAATTAATATACCATTAGATGCTCTGCAAGATCAAAATATTGTAGTGGGAAATGCTGATGAATTTCTTAATGATAAAGAAATAATACTGACTACTTTCTATACTCATCTTGCATTATATCTCACTGAATATTACTACTTTTTATTAAAAACAAGACTCACATATATTGCGATGATATATGAAGCTTATCCCATTGGTAAATCAAGTTCTATGAGATTTAAGTTTAGGGGAGAGGCAAAACTTTCTTTGAACAATAAAGCGGTTAACTTTTACCTGAAATATAACTCTAAGAAAAAACAAAAAATAGATGTAGTTGAACTTTCTATAGTTGAAAATAAGGGAATAGGAAGAACTGCTATATTTGACTACAATTACTTAAACTATAAAGAGCAGGAAGAAACTTCAACGTTAATATTGCTATCGGCAACCTCAAATGCTCCAGATAGTACGCATTACAATATTGAAGTTGAACAAGAATATTTACTTAAAAATGTTACTTCGACCAGACCTGAAATAACGCAAACTATTTTAGATTCAGACATTGTTGTTTCAGGATCAAATGATATCTTAGAAAATATGAAAGAAATTAATTTTAAGTATAAAGATTTAATAGACGAAGAACTTGGAAACTGGTCAGAAAGTGAAAGAAAAGTTTTAATTGTAGTAAATTCATATGAGCAAGCTTATGAAGTAGCAAAAAATTTAGCGGTAATAATGCCGCACAATAAAATTGGTTATTATGGAAAGAAAGGTAAAGCCTTTTATAGAACTGTGGATAGGGATAATCTAACGGGAATCTTTTCTAAACAGAAATTAGCAAAGATAGAAAATGAAGAAATAGATGTATTAGTAGTGCCTTTGTTATCAATGAACAGAGGATACAACATATTAAAAGAAAAAGGTGGGAAAAAGTACTCTTATTTCGGCAGTGTGTTCTTTTATATAAGACCTTTGTTAAATATTGAACTAACAGAGGCTGTGAAAATTATTAATGCGAATAGTAAGCGGTATTATAACGAACTAGAAGACTTGGTAAACGGTGAAGCTTGGAGATATATTCAAAAAAGAGCTGAACTTGATTTGGGAGAGTTAATTAAGTCTAGGGATAGTTGGACAAATATATTAAAAACAAAAGATCCTGTTTTTATAAAAGCAATAGGTTGGTATACCTTTATTAATGCATTTCAGATGATGGGAAGATTACAACGTGGAGATAACCCAAGTTATAGAGTATTTTATGCAGATATTAAGTTTCTAACTAACTCTATCAAAATAAATAAGAAGACAGATAAAGATAATGAATGGTTGGAAAAAGGTATGCTGGAAGTATGGTTTGAGTGTCTAGAAGAAGCTAAAAGAAGGAACCCTTTATATTTTGAGGACCTTTATGCTCCTTTTTATGATTCTCTAAGCGATGCGTTAGGTAAGAACGCTTTAACTGAAGAGATGTTCTTATAAAAACTTAAAACTATTAATATCTGTAGTAGAAAGGAAACTAAACATTATGAGTATTTATTTACATCGCTATGAAATTTCTAAGGAATGGATTAATTCTTTGAAGGTAGTATACTTTCGTATAAAGCCGGAAGTAGCTGCTTTTTTTAAACAGCATACTTCAGGGAAGTATACAAAAGAATTTAAAATAGCCACGGTTTCTCCTTTTATTTATGATGATTTTAATGAGGTTGATTTTATTACTTTTTCTCAAGGGGCTATAACGGGCGACTATCCTACGATTTACGCAGAAGAAAGTATTCTATCTTATCAATATGGAATTGAAAAGAAAATTTCTGGTACGCTGACTCATTCAATGAAAGAGGAATGGGCTAATTTTTCTCGTGAAATAGGAAATATTTTAGAGTATGAGGTTAAACCATTAGTCGAAATAGAAAACAAAGAAATAATGAAAAAGGTTTTAGCGATAAGAATTGCCAAAAAATATGCTTCTACTGAAGCAGATTACGAGATTGTAAAGAAGTTATTAAGCACTTTTATGGATAAGTACCAAGAATTAGTAATGAAAATGCCTAAGAAGTATTATGTTTCTCGTTCTCATTCAAAAATAGAACTTATTAGCGAAGTTGTAAAAATAGAAAAAGGTAGAGCTGGAAGAGAAAAGTATTTTTGTTATAGACAAGAATTAAATGTAGTAGAGATAAATCAAAGATATTATCTTGAATTAAAACACGGTATTAGAAGATTGTTGCTTCAATTACGTAACAAAAGTGATGAATTATTTTTCTATCGTGATAATCGTACTGTTTGGTTTACTAGAGATTCTGAGAACGGATATAACCTATCGAGCATATCAATAGATAAAAAATCAAAGAAGAAGGTTTCTTTTAGGTCTAGAGAAACTGATTTATATAGTGAATACATTGGTTTAAAAGAGTATGTTGAAGACTTTTCATATCAACCTGAAAAATACTTAAATGGCGATGTTAGAATTTTTATTCCATATCAGCCGGAAGATGCTACTCGTCTTAACAGAGATGCTATTAAAACAGGATCAAGCTTAGTAGAAAGATTTTTAGAGTATATAATGTATCAAGCTAAAATGGATTTTTTAAAACCTGTAAACAACGAAATAGAGGAACTTGAGTTAAATTGGAGAGTTACTAAAGACGCAAAAGATGCTTCGCGCACACTGTATATCTTAGAAAATCATAAAGAATACTTAAAAGATAAAAAAGAATTAAGAATAGGTATTGTTTATAGAGAAGAAAATAATTATGAAGAAGTTATAAACGAAGCCTTTAAAACTTTATCTACAAAACCTGAGAAACTTAAAAATGCTTATATTTACACAAACTTAAGTGATAAAAACCTTTATGAGGTAATTGAATCTCCTAACGAAGAGCTGTTATTTAAAATTAGATGTGTCCCGTTAAAGTGGGATGAAAAAGTCTTTGGTGATTTAACCGATTTTGAGTTGGAAAACATAGGGTTAAGAGAAGGGAAAGTCAAGAAATGGATTGGTGAAAATTGTATTGATGCTATATTGATTGGTACAGATGATTACTCTGAACGTAAAGAGAGAACAGAACGTGATCCTAAAAAGACACTGAGAAGGAGTTTTTCTGAAAATAACAAGGTTAACCAGTTCTTTTATCACTCAGATGCATCAGGAAGTATGAAGGAAAAGTTTAAAAACAGTATCTTGGACATATTAAGCAGGTATGGTTTCGTTCAAAATATTATTGAAAGTAGAGAACAAGGGATTTTTAGCAACTTGCTATTTTTTGATATATTAAGACTACAAGTAGACAAAAGAGATTACTACTACTTATTCGTGTCAAAGATGACAGATAAAGGTCTTAAAGTATTAATAAATAATAATAAAGGCTTTATAGAGCTGCAAGATATATTTCTTGATTTAGGTAACAATCTAAAATTAAGAAAAGCATTAACTGAAGAGGAAATTAAGGATAAAATTATGGAAATTTCGCGTCTCACTAATGGTCTAACTTGGTTTTACCCTAAGAGATATGAAGAGTTTTTACCGGAACGCAATAATAAAATTTTATATACCCCTGGAGAAACTTTGGGAACAACTATTCAGAGAAAAGGAGCGGTTTCCAAGGTGAAGAAAGCTTTCAAGCACTTTTCAAATGAGGTGTTTATAGTACCGGATAAGCTTGTAACAGATCAAGGGAAGTATTCTGATACAATGAGGCAGGAAAATAACTCAAAGCCTCATTTAACACGGTCTAAATTATTGTTAGAAATTAAAGAGGAACATTATTCATACATTATTGCTATCCATTTATTAATGTATGTTAATGCCCAGTTTTCTTCAGCTACTAATTTGCCGTATCCTATTCATAGCACAAAGTATTTGAAAGAAATTATAAATTCTTACGTTTAAGAAACTTGTGTAGTAATATGTTGAAAATAATAAAACCAGCAGAAAAAGTTCTGCTGGTTTTATTATTCTTGTAAGCAATTAGTAATTGTATATGGAATAAAAAAGAGATTTTTTGACTAAAGTTAATAAAGACACAAAGCTTAATTTATAAAAAATAACTAATATATAGATTAAAATCCGAATTGGATAAATTCCATTGTACTTCCTTCGTTAAAAATAAAATAACCTTTACTAAGGAAAAGTAATTTTTAAGTGTTAGAAGATTTTATTAGCTTTATACTTTCTGAGAATTTAGCTTGCATAATTTAGGAAAACAATTATATTTCAGCAATGTATGTATGTGTTCAATGTTTTTATGTAAGAAGGGGGAAACACATATGAAATTAATTTGCTTAGATATGGATGGAACAACTTTATCTTCTAAAAATGAAATCAATCCTGAAAATATAAAAGCTATTAGAGATGCACAGAAAGCAGGACATATTGTAATGGCTTTATCAGGAAGAGCTCCTGAGTCTATTAATGCTCTGCTATATAAATATAATTTAGAATGTCCTGTTGGGGGGAGTAATGGAACAGCAGTATTTGCTGAAGGGAAGTTATTAGAGTTAACTTCTTTAACTACAGAACAAAACCAATTAACAGCATTAGAAGTAGAGAAGGAGTATATTCCTTATAAGATTTACACTAACAAGGGAATTTTTATGCCTAAAGACTGGTCAAAACGTTTGGACAAAGTTTTATCTTCAAGCTTTATTCCAGCTGAATACTACAAAAATGAAAATTTCGAGCGGATGACAAGGATTCCGGATGAATCTGAAGGCGCACATTATTTTGACTCTATTCATACGCTGTTAGAGGATAGAGAAGTAACTATTCAAAAGTTTTTTATGCTTACATTGGATCCTAAACAAAAAGATAGATTACTAGAAAATTTAAGGGACATTAATGATACCTATATTACAACGTCATCTCCCTTTAATGTTGAAGTAATGAATATAAACGGAAACAAAGGTAACGGACTAAAGGTTATGGCAAAGTATTATGGTATTTCTTTAGAAGACACAGTTGCTATAGGGGATCAGTTTAATGACATTCCTATGTTTAAGGTAGCGGGACTGTCTATTGCTATGGGAAACGCAGAGAAGGAGATAAAAGATGAAAGTGACGTCATAACACTGACTAATGATGAAAACGGGGTAGCTGACGCTATATATAAATATGTTTTAGATAAATAATCTTTGTTAAACTTGCATCTAATAAAAAATAATTTTAAATAGCCTAATAGTTTATGTGTTTTTTGAACTCTCTATTTACTAATAAGGGCATATCGCTTAAATTAGTTAATAAAGAAAGAATAAAATTCATAAATTTGTCTATTTAAGATTTTTTTTCATTAATTTTTAAAAATAAGTATAAGAAAGGGGTGGAACAAAAATGAAAAAGGGGGACAAATCCTTGTGTGCTTTAATTGAAGAAGTTAAAAAGCAACTTAATGAAACAGCTCCAAATGAAAATGTTATGCTTGGTAGAGATCTCACTCTTCAAATCTTAAAGAAATTAGAAGAGGCAGAGAATCAAAGGGAAGATGCTGAAATTTCCGTACTTTATGGAAACCGTGCTCAACTACCTAAAGAACAATGGATAGAAAAAGATCCTAATATGTCTACTTTAGATTGGATGAAGTCGCTTGAAGAAAAGGAGAATAAGTAACGATGAAGAGAAATGAGTTACTACATCCAGAATATAACAACGACTTACTTAGAATCAAAAGTGTATTAGGAATGGATAAATTTGTAGAATTTGCTGGACTGTTAGATAAGCAAATAAAGCAACTTCATACCTTTCCTGTTGAACATACAGCTCCGCTTGAGAAGCCGACATTATGTTGGTTTGGTTATCGAAAATTAAAGTTCCACTCAAAGAAGAAAATTAACAAGGGTGAAAAAGCTGATATGAGGCTAATTTATCGCTTTGTTGAAGAAACAAACACTCTTCAAATCTTAGCAGTAGGTTTTAGATGGGAAAAACCAGATAATGTTTACCAAATTGCAGAGAATAGAGATAATAAGCAATTTATTAATCTCTAATAGTACGTTGTAAAAATAAAGACCTGTTATTCTTTAACAGGTCTTTTGATGTGTTTTTAATACTACGAAAATGAAGCATTTACTATATATCGCTTGTTAAAATTGGTGCCCCATATACATATTTAAATAGATTTTCGTTACTTTTTTAGTTATCAAACTATGAAAGAAGAGTTTGCAAGGAAATAATTTAAAGGAAAGCATTATTGTGAGAAACATTTTCGTGTGGGGTGAACTAAGAAAGATTTAAAGAGAAGTGTATTACTGTTCATTTGACATTAAGAAACATTTGTAAAAGTCTTGTTCACTAAACTCTCGGTAAGCTCCATATTGAGTACGTAAGATTTCATTATACTTTTTCTTGAAATAAGCTATATCGTAGAAGAAACAACCTTTGCAGCCGCTAGGTGTATTGTCGTGAGTTAAGTTGCCATCCAAAGTTGAAATAAGATAACCTAATTCTTTAGCGTCAAACTTTTTATTTGTGGAAATACATTTTCTGCAATGCTCTCGTTTTATGTTATTTACTACTTTAGTTAGGGCTTGAAAATCATCAACAGTCTGAGTTTGGATATTTAAAACGCGAGGGTCATTGTAACGTCCGTTTTTATGATCAACTTCTATATCTGAACGGGTTCCAGTCATCGCACAACGTTTGTTTTTAAAGTAATCTTTTATTTTCTTTTGAATAGGCCTGCTTAAAAGCATTGCTTTTTTGCCCACTATTCTAAATTTAATTTCTTTATTCCCTTTTTTGGCTATTTCCAGTTCGTATTTTCTTTTTACAAACCTTATATCACGCCCATTAGTATTATTCTTTGGAAAAAAACCTTTTTCAGCCATATCATCTTTAGTTATCCAATGGCCGTTAAGTATATCATCTTTATAAACTCTATTAAATCTATCTAATTTTGTTTCGCTTTTAATGTTAGTTCATCCTCTGTACTGTTTTTTACAGAGGCATTTTATTTTATAGACTAGTCCTAAAACATCGTGCTAAAGGTGATTTTATATAAGCTTGTTATATCGGCAATTTAAAAAATGAATGAATTTTCTGATTCCAGTATTAGCTATACTTTGATAAACTTAGATAAACAAGAGTATATGAACGGTTAACTAGGGGAGGGATAGCAAGTAAATGAATAGTATTGATAATGATAAAGAAGAAGACGTTTCCAAATATAGCAATGTTATTAGCTTTCTGGATAAGAAGGAAGAGAAAGAAAGAAAAGTAAAAATAAGAGAAGCTGGAAGAGAGAAAGAGTTAAAAAAGAAAAGAATATTTTCTCTAACCTTGCGTGAAAGCCAAGTCCTTTTTTACACCTATATTGAATATATTAGATATTCCTTGGATATTATTGACGATGAATTGTTAGTAGAAGACAAGCAGGATAAAGAAGAAGAAATAAAAAGATGTATTAGACTGGTAAAAAGGCTATTTAAAAAGATTATTGAAGCTCGTCCATATGAAGTAATAAAAATGAGTTGGAGTTACATAAATTTATATGACACTATTGTTGCATTTGAAATTGCTAATCTTGGCGCGCTTGATAATGAAGAGCTGTATGAAAATAAAACTATAACTGAAAAAGTTCAGGATCACCTATATTATAAATTAAATGAAGTTGATAATAAGCGTTTGAAAATAATAGATCCTAGCTTGTATAACTTTTATAATTCATTTGATCAAGTGCCAGAAATGTTACGAATGGATAAATTGAGAATAGACAACATTCGCAACTTAAATGAACATAAATATGTTCAGGAATTTGAAAATAAAATTGTACTAATTGAAGAATCGAATTTGTATTTCGGTGATAGTCTTGTTATGGAAAGTTATTATGTACATAAATACCCGAAAGGTTATAGAAAGTATTTAAATCAACTAGTGAGAGAAGGAAACGCAGAGTATTGTTGTGAAGGTCAAATTGAGTTTGATAATGAAATAGATCCTAATTTGTATTCATTCCCTCCAGGATATAGAGTGCTCGTTAATAATGAGGAAGAGATTAATGATTTGGAGGCCTTTCAAAACATTAAGGTAGAGGTTATATCTTTTTTTGATTATAGCCAAGAAGAAGGGAAGTTAGATTGGGAAACAATGAATATGGAAGATATAATAGATGAAATAACTTTTGAGTGGGAATGTAGAAACTCAGAGGATGTCTTTATTGATTTCTAATAAATGGTACAGAAAAAAGAGGCTTAATAATAGCCTCTTTTTAATTATATAACGTATTAAAATAATATTTATAATAGTAATTTTAGTTGTTCCCAATTTTCTTTACCTTGGGGCACCGGTTCAAGTTGGTTCTGTTTTTCTTCTTCGAATAACAAGCTTAATTGCTGCCACTCATTTTCTTCTTTGGTGTCATTTAGACTCTTCTGTTTTTTAGAATCGGCTATTGCTTGCGCGATTGCTTGAGAAAGTTCTAGAGGAACGGCGTTCCCTATAACTTTATATTTATTAGAGATTGCTCCTTCTAACTGATAGTCATCAGGTATACCCATTCCCCTTGCACATTCGGCAACAGATAAAGGACGATTCTCAATTGGGTGGGTCAACAGCGTATTTCGTTGTGCTGGACTCGTCATAATGGTAGGGCACGGTTTGTCGCGGTGTAATCTACGATAAGCGCCAGTCATACCGCCTTCTGGGCTGTAAAAATTTTTCTCTCCCATAGCTTTTATTTTTAATTCATCAGTAGGTAGGCTCTTCCAGTTTCCTCCTTCAGGGACATACTTCATAATACTTGCTCTCTCTTTTGAGAAGAAGACGCAATCACCTAAAGGTTCGTCTCTTAAAATATCTCTTACATACTTTTTTTGATTATCTGCTACAGGTGAAGGGAAGTTAAATGTCCAATTTGCTGTTTTATGTACTCCAACGACTATAAGGCGTTTTCTTTCTTGAACGTTGCCGTAGTCGTGAGCATTTAAAATCTTAAAATTAACAATATAACCAAGCTTTTCAGCTTCATCTTTAAAATAATTAAAAATTATTTTTTTGTCACCCTGCAATAATCCAAAAGTATTTTCGAATATAAAAAATTCTGGTTGAATAATGCGTGTCCAACGGAGGTAGTGAATTAGTCCTTTAATTCTTTCATCCGAAGGATCAAAACCGTGCTTACCAGGAGAGAAAGGTTGGCACGGAGGGCCACCTATTAATCCAGAAACACCTTTCCATTGAGCGATTTCTTCATCTTTAATTGAATATATGTCTCTATTCCAAATCGTTAAATTTGGATGATATTTTTCTTTATTTATTTTTAAAATGTTAGCTGCTGTTTTATCTAATTCAACCGCCAATGTTAATTCGTATTGCTTAATGAACCCTTGACCTAAAATATCTATTCCACTAAAAATGCTTACAATTTTCTCCATTATACTTACCTCTTCCAATGTGTTCGTTCGTAAATTCAAACCGACAACGACACTAGAAAAGGTAACTCTCGCCAACTATCGTCCAGATATCCTACTTATTAAAGTAGAACCAATGGAGTTTGAGAGTTATTACACTTACAAAGCCGGTATTCTCTCAAAGAGAGGGTCCGTGCTGTGGCAACAGAATTACTTACCTGTTCCATCTGTACCAGGCAGTCTAACTCCTCTGCAACCCTTAAATAAGGGAAAGCATAAAAGAGAAGAAGGTAATTAAATTCATAGAATTATCCTCCTTATTGATGATTGTCTATGTGACAAAGATATTCTACCTAACTTTTTTCCAAAAGGGAGAAAAAATATCATTATTACCTAACAATGAGTAGAGAAGTCATATGCAAAATGAAAAAAGACAAGCAGCATAGGTGCTTGTCTTTTGTTTTATTTAAGTTACTAATTACTAATTAATGTACAAGGGTGAGAGGGTTTGTATTTTCCTCGTCCCAATCATTAAGATAATGATGAAATTCACCAAGAAATTGGTTGATATAATTACCTGTTTCGCCTTCATCAATAATACTAAGACTTGTTTTAATAGAATATCCGTATTCATTTACCAACTCTCTAATGTAATTATCCATTTCATCTCGGCTATCAAATATTATTTTGTTTTCGCCTTCTACTTTTAGCGTAAAACGAGCAGGAGTAATGAATTTGCCAAGAGTTCCTTTGTAATAAGTTTTTGTTTCACCATTGGCTAACGAGTGTGAAATTGTAATAACAGAATTTAGCGCAGTTAACCCGTTTTCTTTCTTGCGGTATCTTTGGTGTAAACTAAATCCTAAGTTTAATTCCTCGTTAATGAAAATCTCCGGTAAATTAGTTTCTTCAATGCTGACTTTAAAGCTCATATTGTTACCTCCAAAATAGATTATTTTTTAAATGATAGTTTAAATAATAATTTTTTGTGAAAATAATCTTTTTTAACGACTTATTACTTTTAGAAGGAAAAGTTCATAAGTATTATTATCATTAATTAAATTGAGCTTCTTTTATTGTCGAAGGAACAAGTATCCTGTATGCATAGCTTGTTACGGCATCGGTGCAGATCGTAGATTCAGAGCTATCGCGTTTCTTTATATAAGCTGTGTGATTAATGTACGTTACGCTTTTAATCCCAGCGTTATTACATCCGCTGCCTTCAGTATAAAAGACTTTAATAGATTTTATATATTTGCCTTCTCTTGATATCGTTAAAGTTTTACTGCCGCCAAATAAAGAGCCTATTGAGTCTTTGTCAGGGTTATCCGAGTAACTTGTTGGTTGTATGTAGTATACAGAAGCATATGGAGCTATCGATGAAAAGCTAATGTAAAGTCCTTTAGGGAAAAAGTGAATGGCTGAAGTAATTATAAAAAATAATGAAGAGAATAGGATTAATCTTTTTTTAGTAAAGGTGTTCAAGTAGTTCACTCCTTTGTGATAAGAATTTAAAACAGAATACTTAAAAATAAGAAGATCTAACAAAATAAATTATTTACTATTTTTTAACTATCACGCTAATTTATTACTATAATTTCTAAAACAAGCTAAAGGAGAAACCAAAAATTGACTAAGACGTAGAGGTAATATTAAAGAAGCAAATACAGAACATAAAAACAAACAACAGAGTGTATAGGAGAGAGAAGAAATGATGATGGAACTTGATAGAATGATTCAAAAATTCGGAGAAGACAATGATGTAAATCCTTTAAATATGATAGAAATGCTATCCCTAGTTTCTGAAATGGGCTTAGACATTAATATTATGAATAATATTAGTAAACCAAGTCACGCAGATTATATGAAGAGTTTAATTTTGTTAGCAATAGCCCTTGGTTCTGATGAACGTTGTAGAGAAGATATTGAAAAAGAGTATCAAGAAGAAAAGCATTTTTACTACTACAATTGGAGCAGAATGGGTGAAATTAAGCTTTTTGATAAGTTTACTGTGACTACATCTGAGTACATTAAAAAATGTTATGCAATTATTTTATTTGAAGAGCTGGAAAAGAAATCAAAAGATATTCCTATTCTAATTAATAGAATGATTAAAAAAGCATATAAACACGTCCATAACTTTAATATGCAGAAAAAATGGATGATGATTGATGAATTTACTCTATATTATGAGAAGAAAATTGAACAGGAAGAAAAAAAGAAAGGTAGAAAAGAGGTAACGGATAAGCCCGAAGGATTGCATAAAATATCGGGTAAATACCTTGATAGATGCTTTTATGTGCTAATGTACTTAGCTTATAAAAAGCAAAAAACATTATTTCCAACAGAAATGTTAGAAACTATTGAAAACCACTTTCAGTCTCTAGTAGTGAATTACGGTCTTGAGGATATTAATGAGGCTGAAGCGGAGTATACTGTTGGTTACGAAAAGTTATTAGATAAAATGACTTTTAAGGATCAATCAAGTGAAGATGTCTCTTACTTTTTTGAAAACATTAGATTATTAGAAGAAAACGAGCTAATAGAGAGAGACGCAGGTAGTTTTAACGTTGGTTATATAAGAGAAAGACTTGTAAGGATGCCGCTCAATAAGATTATTAATTCACTTACAGCAGTAATTAAAACATTTGGACTAAGTGAAGATTTCTTATATGAAACTAAATTAGGAAATGAGCGATTGGAGCAAATTGCTAAGTTTTCTTATGCTATTAAAAATAGAAATGCGTTATCAGATCGTGAAACAGAAATTATTTTCCTTGTAGCTCTTGCTATTTATGCAATTTCATCTGAATATAACAAACTGAGAGAAGGTTATTATGAAGGGCTTAAAATGAAAATGCAAGAACAGGGAGAAGAAGAGAAAAGGAGAGAAGCAGCTCTTGAAGAGAAATATCAAAAAGAGATAGCGGTACTTCAAGAAAAATTACGATTAGCCAATGTTGAGAAATCTACACTCAAAGAAGTTTGCAGGGAGAGAGAGGATGAAAATAGTAGGCTTAAAAAAGGGAATAAGCGTTTAGAAATTGAACTTGATAAAACAAAAGAGCGCGGCAAAGAGTTACTATTCTTACGAGAGTTTTATTTTAACAGTCAAATGGAGGAACAGCTAACTGAAGAAAATGGTGATGATTTCGACACTTTTGTCGAATATTTAAAACCGCTTAAAATTGCTATCGTAGGCGGGCACCCTAACTTAACAAAAAAAATAAAAGAAGTACTTCCGAACTTTGATTATATTGCTGAAAAAGAAAAGAATCGAAAAGTTGATTTCTTAGGGAATAAGGATATTGTATTTTTTAGTTCTGTGCACGATAACCATAGTCTGTATGAAAAAGTTGTAGCAGCAACAAAGCATTCTAAAACAGTCTTGTGGTACCTAAAAAATCGTCACCAGAATTTATATTTGCTATTTAAAGATATGTATAAGGAATGCCAAGAAAGATTAAAGTAATTTTGTACATAATAATATTTTGTAAATAACAAAAGGGACATACCTACTAGGTATATCTCTTTTTTCTTTTGTAGAAAAAGTAGAAATGATTCTATAATCTGTTTTAATAGCATACTTTAGTAGAGACGAAAGAAAAGAACATAAAATAGTGCTTTGCTAAATTATAAAAAAATGTTGCTTGTATGAGTTATCTTATAGAAGCCTAAAAAGCAAGAAGGAGGAGATAGCTTTATGATAAAAAAAGAGTTCCCTAAAAAATTTGAGGAAAGATTAGCTGTAAAAATTAATCCTAATAATCATCCAAATATAAGTTTAACGGAATGTTGGGAGATTGATAATGTTTTTGATTGGTCTAGCTTTTCATTTAGTGAACACGCTATAGACCAGGATTATCTGGAATCAGTTAGTAAAGGAATTAATACAGTAGTAGAAATGGCCAATGCAAATATGTTAAAAGAATATCTTGAAAAAAAAGAGGGGGATATGTTTGATCTTAAAAATAATTTAAAGAGACTTGCTTATTTTATTGAAGATAATCAATATAACCTTTTAGGACAAGGCTTAATGCCCAGAATTTCTAAAAGAGAGTTTAAAAAGGAAATTTTACTTGATCTGATAGAAAGTTTATCTACAATATATGCTTTAACCCAGGAAGATAAATTAGAAAAAAAACTAATCATTGAATTAATTGAGTATGTATCTAGTAGTATGTTGTGGATAACAAGTAAATACGATGATTTATGGAATGGAAAAATGAGTACTGAAGAAATTAATGCTTTGCTACAAAGAAAATCAGATTGTAGAGTTTATGAAAGGGATAACGAGTTGCCTACCAAAAAGGTTTTGAATTTATATGAATATACACATTTCGCATTTGATAAAGATGAAATAGAGAAAGAAAAAGAAGTTAATGCAAATTATTTATATATCTTCGGAAATTATTCCTTAGAGTATGTAAAAATTGGTATAACTAAAGTTTCAGTTGAGTCTCGTTATGAAGCTGCATTAAAATTTTTTAGAAATAAGATTGGAAACTGGGATGAACAACTATTAAAATTAAAAGTAATTGAAAATAATAACAGCTTAGATTTAGAAACGTACCTGAAAAACAAGTTTAGAGACAAGCTTGTTCCTGGTTTTAATTCTACAGAATGGTTTAACTTAGATAAAGAAGATTTAAATTACTTGTTAAACGAAGGATATAAAAGCGATTCCGAATTTATGAAGATCTATTATGATAAAAAAAAGAAGCCGGTCTGCTAACTGGCTTCTTGGATGTAGTATATATACATAATATCGTTGTTTGTATAGTAAAAGGGCACACCTGGAAGGTGTGTCTTTTTTTGCTGTAAGTATTTATGCTTTATTTCTTATTTTTTTTAGCTTCTCTTTCGTTTCTTCGAGAAGTTTTAATTGCTCTGGTTGTATGTTTTTAGCTTTTAATTTTCGTTCGAAGTATGCAATATCCGCTTCTTTTAGTTTTGCTGATGTTAAATAATGTTGTGCTGAGTTTTTCATAGTTCCTCCTGATGTATTATGTGAATTTTTATGTATTGCTACTTAAATATTTTAAGGGAATTTTTGCACTTAAGAAAAAAGTAATTAAAAAAAGTGTTTTTATATACGGAGTCTTAAGTTGTCCTTACGATCCAGAGGGAAATTTCTCTATTGTTTGTGGTTGCTGGGATGTTAATGAAATGGAAGAAAGTTTTAATTTGTTCCACAAAGGTAGAGTAAAATGAATGGTGTTTATTGCAATGATTGTTGGGAAAGCGATATGAAAGAGTATTCGAAATATATAAGAAAGTTCTTGTAGATAGAGAAAAGACCGGTCATTTTGACTGGTCTTTTAATGTTTAATAATTGGTAAGTGTTAAGTTAGTATTTCCTTTGGTAATTCGATTGAAATTGTTCAAAGCTTCTTTAAAATACTTTTCTATATTTTGCTCCCTAAAAATAATTTTTTCATCCTCAAATAAGCTACGCCCAAATTTAAACAAACCTTCCTGCTCTTGATGTGATACTTTACTTAATTCCTCTTTATCAGGAAAAGTGAATGGAGCAATTGGGTAAGGTGTATGAAAACTAAATTCAAAATCACTTGAAGTAATAGATAAATAGTAGAGTGAATAGTAGTCTTGTTCAATATCGAAGCAACAGCTATTGCATTCTTTGATACTTTTTTCGTTCATCCGAAAAAACTCCCACTTAGGAAGGTATTCGTATTCGCGATCCATAACCCATTTATGATAATGTAATTCACAAAAATGAAGGTTGGTTACTTTGTCAGGATTAACCGGCTCGTGAAATTCTAATTTAGAGATTGGGGATTGAATTAAGACTTCTAAAGCTTGTTCCTTTAATTCGTAAAAATAGTCTTTTTTCTTTTCGTATTCATCTGCCTTCTTAACAACTTTTCTGGCTTTCAATTGCATTTCTTTTGCATAACGATTAACCCACATAGTCCAATATGCAAGTTGAAGGGAAGAACCGATAATTGGGTCTTTGGCGTACCATTGATTCAATAATTCTTTCCACTCTTTTTCATAAAAATCGCGAGATAGAGAAAGGTGCTTCTTTCTTGTTCGGGAAGCTTTTTTTGCTCCAGATCTTCTGCTTTTAGACACCTTTTCCTTATGCTCTTGACGCCATTTATTAATTTTGTTTTCTTCAATAATTCTTGTAGCTTCATAAAGACTAAAAATAGGGACTTCAAAAGTTTGGCCCCATTTATGGAAAGAATCATAGTAAGATACTTTTAACTTTCCATCTGCGGTCCATCTTGTTCTTTCTGTTTTAGTAATTCTTAATAAGTCTTCTAGATCGCTAGGGTGAAGAGAAAATCTCTCATCATACTTCTTTAAAATACGTGTGTGTTTAATTTTGCTATCTCCCAAGTATTTCATAAAGTACTCAATCAATTCGGGTTTTTTAAAAGTTAATACTTTTTTAGTAACCTTACCCTTTGGAAGTTCGTTTAATATTTCTTCTTTTAATAATTTGGCCACTTGTTTTGAAGTTAGCAACATTAGGTAATTCACTCCTTGTTGAATTTTTCCCTAATATTATAGCGGTGTATGGAAAATTAAGGAGAGAATTTAAAAGGTTTTGTTGGAGGTAGCTCTTTTACACTCTCACTAGCTATTTAGAAGTGCTCCTGCTTACTGAAACATAAAAACTGTACATTTGTTTTGGATACTGATGAAAGTCTCTCTTGTGAGGAAGCGGTAAGTTCTTATAGGGTATTAATCTAATGTTAAATAAAAGAAGGCATTGACTTAAATAGTCAGTGCCTTCTTTTATTTAAAAATAATAAACTTTTATTCAAAACCTTTGTTGCAACTATTTCATTTTATCCGTGTTGTGCTTAATATTTTTTTCTTATTTTGTATTTTTTTCTACTGCGTGGCCACCAAACTCATTTCGAAGAGCGGCAACAATTTTACCTGTGAATGTTTCGTCTTCTAAAGAGCGGTAACGCATTAGTAATGACATTGCGATAACTGGAGTAGCCACTTGTAAGTCAAGAGCTTCATCAAGTGTCCATTTGCCTTCTCCAGAAGAATGCATAATGCCGCGAATTTCATCTAGTTTTGCATCTTTACTAAATGCGCTCTCTGTTAATTCCATTAACCAGCTTCTAATAACAGATCCGTTATTCCATACACGAGCAACTGCTTCATAGTCGTAATTGAAAGCTGACTTCTCTAATACTTCGAAACCTTCACCAATAGCGGCCATAAATCCGTATTCAATTCCGTTATGAACCATTTTTAAGTGATGTCCGCCACCAGGTTGACCAGTAAAGTGATAACCGTTTTCCACTGAAGTATCTTTAAAAATAGGTTCTACTACATTCCACGCTTCTTGGTCCCCACCAATCATATAGCAAGCACCGTTACGAGCACCGCTCATACCACCGCTAGTTCCTACATCCATAAAGTGAATGTCAGATTGCTTGAATTCTTCGTAACGTTGAAGGGACACTTTATAGTTACTGTTTCCAGCTTCAATAACGATATCACCTTTGCTTAATAAAGGTTTTACATCGGCTAATACTTTATCTACCACATTATGAGGTACCATAATCCAAAGAACTTTTGGTGATGGAAGTGCGTTAATTAATTCTTTTAAATCTGAAGTGCCTTCTCCACCATATGCTTTGATTTCTTCAACTGCCGTAGGGTTTAAGTCAAACCCTACAACTTGATGGTTGTTGTCCATCATATTTTTACCTAAATTAAGACCCATTTTTCCGAGTCCAACTAAACCAATTTTCATATAAAATTCCTCCTGTATCTAGTGAGTTAGTAAAAATGTTACTTAACTTCCTTTCCGGAGCTTTTTCTTTTTTCCTTTGTTAATTTAATCAAGTTCTTAAGAGGATTTTAATTTTGTTTTATTATTTGAAATTTATTTTTAAAGGAGAAAAGCAAAAATAGAAACAAATAAAAAGTGGACTTAAAACAGTGAATATAGTGTTTTGCATATTTACATAGGAGGAATATTTTATATGAACTCAATGAGCTTTATTTTATTTGGTGCGACAGGAGATTTGGCTAAACGTAAGATCTTTCCGGCCCTATTTAATTTATATATTGAAGACAAGTTGCCTGAAGCATATTCAATTATTGGCTTAGGTAGAAAAGATTTTACACCAGAGAGTTTCCGTAAGTACGTTAAAGAAAACATTATGGAGTTTTCTAGACAAAGATCTGAAGAAGCAGAACTTGAACGTTTCTTAGAGCTAATCCATTATTCGGTTTTAAATGTAGATAACAAAGAAAATTATCAAAAGCTCTTATCATTAGTTGGAAAATTAGAGAAAGAGAAGGGTATTAAACAAAACCGTATGTTCTATTTATCAGTAGCGCCTGATTTCTTTGATTTAATTGCATCTAACATTAAAGAGAGCGGATTAGGGGATACAGATGGATGGAAACGATTAATTATTGAAAAGCCATTTGGTCGTGATTTAGAATCAGCTAGAGAATTAAATGAGAAGCTAAGTAAATCATTTGCCGAAGAAGAAGTATATCGCATTGATCACTATTTAGGAAAAGGTATGGTTCAAAATCTAGATACGTTGCGCTTTTCAAACAGCGTTTTAGAACCGCTATGGAACAAAAATTACATAGATAATATTCAAATTACAGCGGCTGAAACGGTTGGCGTAGAAGAAAGAGCTGGTTACTACGATCGCTCAGGTGCTATTAGAGATATGATTCAAAATCATATGATGCAAATATTTATGTTGGTTGCTATGGATAGACCAACTAGAGGCTCTACTATTCACGATGAAAAGAAGAAAGTTTTAGAATCAGTTAGAAGCATAACAGAGAATGAAGTTACCAATAATGTAATTCGTGCGCAGTATGATTCTGGTACTATGAATGGGAAAGAAGTGACTGGATACTTAAATGAACCTGGAATTACTCCTAACTCAAAAACGGATACATATATCGCGTTAAGACTTTTTGTTGATAACGAGAGATGGAACGGGGTGCCTTTCTATATTCGTACTGGAAAAAGGCTAAAAGAAAAAACAACTAAGATTGTTGTTCAATTTAAACCGTTAGACGGATCAGTAGAAAATCAAGCGCAGCCAAATCTGTTGATAATTGAAATTAACCCTACTGAGGGAGTTAAATTTAAGATTAATTCAAAAAGCCAATTGCAAAGTAATGTTATTGAATCTATTGAGGCTTCATATAATGAGGCATCTGCTAAAAGTGTCCCTGAAGCTTATGAGCGTTTAATTTATGATGCCTTAATTGGAAATAATACATACTTCTCAAAATGGGAAGAAGTAGAACATTCTTGGAAACTAGTGCAACCTATATTAAATATGTTCCAAAGAGACGTACCACTGCACAAATATGCTTCTGGTTCATTTGGTCCTAAAGCATCCGACTCTTTATTACAAGAACACAATTTTAAATGGTGGAACTAACTAATAGAAAAATAATATAAAAGGGAAATTATAAAAAAGCTATCTTATGGATAGCTTTTTTATATATGAAGTTTCTTGTATTAAGGGGATCATAGCACTCTTAGTAAAAAAAGACTAACCAAAATAGTTAGTCTTCTAAGGCTTATATTATTTTTAATCCTCAAAAAAGCTGTATATTAAATCATATTCTATATTCACTCTGTCTAAAGAATGTAGAACTGCATTACAAATATTGATTTGTTCCTGTGTGTAGCTAGAGAAATATTTAACACTATCTGCTGTTACATTAAGGTTGTTGGAATTAACTTTAGGCATATTGTCTTGATAAAGAAATAGTGTAATACTTTTGTTATTATCTAATTCGTTTCGAGTATTGTGTGCCAATATTGCTTCAATACCTAAGTAATCATTAGTACAAGCGGAATCATTTTGGATAAATGTATAATCTCCGCAATGTGTAGAGTAGGGACTATACTCCGCTAGTAGCTGGTTAAACTCACTTAAAATATAGTGTTGACCATTAATAACATTATTACTGTGTTGGTTAATATGGACAGTTAGATAAATCCCAAAAGTTTCAAATGTATTTACTAGAAACATCCGTTGCTCCTCTTTGTTTAAAAGAGTAGTTAATCTAATTCTTTTATGAAGTTCGCTTGTGCAAGTCATTTCCTCGGTTAAAACACCGTTCTCTAATTTGAAAGTATAATAAACTGTTTCATTAGAATTAATAATAGAGAGTTCTTTAACGATTTCTTTTCGATCTGAATACTCAGTGACAAAATCATTAAATTTTGTGCTGGAACTACTCGTATCTATCTCCGATCTTATTACTTCAAGAAGTGAAGGTGAAATACAATTCATTTCGTCAGTAAATCTCTTTTTGAAAAAGTAGTAATAATTGATGGGATACATAGGTCTAATATTCATAAACGAACCGCTCCTTAAATTGTTTTTTATTCCGAATTTATTATAGTTTCTATTTTAAAAATTAGAGAAATAAAGAAAATAAGTAAAAATAATGAGCGAATTATTCAATTAGCAATAGAAAAAGCAGATGTTATTCATCTGCTTTTTGCTGTTTATTTATCTTCGTACTCCTCTAACTCAGATAGAATTGAGTTTAGCCATTCCTCATATGCTTCAAAGTCTTCTAAACTTTGTCTTATTGTAAAATTATTTTTATACTTTTTTTCTTCTCTATGAGTGTCAATTTGTTCATCGACTTCAAAATCTGATACATAATCTTTAAATTGTTCAAAATATGAACTTTTTGATTCTTTATGTACAGTGATAAACATATTGACTCCGCCTTTTGTCCAAGTTTCTAACTCAACACAATCATTATGTTTATGTACCCCAAAGTGATTACCAGTTAATTCTAAGAACTTATCATTTTTCATTAATATGCACTCCTTAAAAGTTGTATTGAGTAAATTGTAGAGTAAAATAGAAAATTTAGAGAAAATAATTAAAGTTTTTTTCTAGTGAGTAACAGGAAGTGTCTCAATACAACAAAAAAGATAGTCACATTTAACGAATGCCTTTTATATGATAAAATGTTTAATGATTAAATATTTTTAATTAAAATCAGTATAGAAGTTAAGTGTTAATAGGTGTTTTTAATTACAAAGGGGGAGAATTATATGAAATTAATTTGTTTAGATATGGATGGTACAACTTTGAATTCCGATAATATGATTAGTAATGAAAATATAGAAGCTATAAGAAAAGCTCAACAAAAAGGTCACATCGTTATGATGTTATCAGGAAGAGCTCCGCAATCAATTAATGAAACTTTAGAGATGTATAATTTAAAGTGCCCAATTGGTGGAAGTAACGGAACCGCTGTTTTTGCTGATGGTAAACTGTTAGAACTAACTTCATTAAGTGAAAAGCAATGTAAAGAAGTAGCTATGCAACTTGAAAAAGAATCTATTCCATATAAAATCTATACTAACAAGGGAATATATATTGCTAATGACTGGGTGAAACGCTTAAAGAGTGTTTTATCTTCAGGTAATATTCCTACAGACTATTACGAAAATGAAAATTTTGAGAGAATGACAAAGCTGCCTGAGGAATTAGATGGTCACCTATATTATAATTCTGTTGATACTTTAATAGAGGATGAAGAAATTACTATTCAAAAGTTTTTCATACTTGCTTTGGATCCTATACAAAAGGAACGATTGTTAAAAGGTTTAGGAAACGTTGCTGAAAGCTATATTACTTCTTCTTCTCCATTTAATGTAGAGGTAATGAATATAAATGGAAACAAGGGAAATGGATTAAAAGTAATGGCTCAACACTATAATATTCCATTAGAAGATACAGTTGCTATTGGTGATCAGTATAATGATATTCCAATGTTTAAAGTAGCAGGGTTGTCTATTGCAATGGGTAATGCAGAAGAGGAAATAAAAGAATTAAGCGATGTTACTACACTAACAAATGACGAAAATGGAGTTTCTTATGCTATTGAAAATTATGTGTTAAAGGAAAAAGTTCCTGTAAATTCATAATTTAATTTTGCGATCTTGACGCTTTATAAAATTAATACGTAAGAAAAGGCTTATTCTTAGCAATAAGCCTTTTTTAGTTTAAATATATTTTTTGAGTCACTTTAAATAGTTATCTTTTTTAAGTATAAGCTCTAAAAAGTTCCAATTTGGATTAATACAAGATATAGCGGTTGCTCTATATTAAACAAATTAATTAACTACTTTGTTTATAGAGAGTTAAGTTTACATAATTCACTAAATAGGTTTTATTATGTTGTTAGGGAAGAAAATGGATAATCTGTTTGATATAATAGAATTGGGGGAAGGAGAAGTGGACAGACTTGATGGTTAGGCGCAATGATAAAGACTATCCGATATTAAAAGACAAAATAAAAGGAACTGTATATTGGATATTTGGGCTACTTTTTATTGCAATAACTTTGTCATTGGTAGTGAATGTTTTTACTATTAATGATAAAGTAGCTCCTAGTGATAAGAATGAGGTAAGTACAGTTACTAAGGAAACAGAAAAAGAAGTAAAAGGGAAAATAGAAAAGACAAAAGAAGTAACAAAAACAGAGAAGCCACCACAGCAAGCAAAAGGATTTCAAGAACTTATGGTTCATTTGCTTTACAAAAAAACTATTGGTACAGTAATAGTGAAACATTTCCTGATGTATCTAGGATTAATGATATTATATTTATTATTTTTATTAACTCAAAAAGATGTAAGTAACTTAAAAGTAGCAGGATTAGAGGTTGGTACTAATCAAGATGTCCAAGCAGAATTTTATAGAGCAGTTGAGGAACAAAAAAGTAAGTTCGATTTTTTAACATTTTGGATGCGGGAAGAAAATCGACTGAAATTTATTCGTAGTACAGATATAGAGCATCGAACATTTCTAGGATTTTTAAGTAGAATGCTAGAAAAGATGCAGGAGTACTATAGAGACGAATGGAATATTAACTTTAGCTTTGCTATTTATAAAACGAATGAATTTGAACAATCAAATTTACCAAGGAAAGTAAAAAAGTCTGCTGCTTCGTTAATGGAAGAGGATAAGGGTTTGCCAATCCTTAAGGAAAATAATCTTTACTATCATAAGAATTATTTAATTTATAAAGTGACAGAAGTTAATGTAAGAGATGCAACGGATATTAAAGAATATATGATAGTATTATCAAGCTATTATAGCGAATTTGAAGAAGTAGATGGTATTCTTATCTCTGGATTAAGTGCTTTAATTAATTTAATATACATCCAAACTACACAGTCTGATTTTATTGTCTATTTGCTTCAGGAGAATGAAAGAGCGGGAGACTAATTAATACTATTAAACGACGACACAAAGGGGAGGATTAGGAATGTTTAAAATAAAACGAAAAGAAAAAGAAAAAATTGAACAGGTTGCAGTTGAACTTAAAAATATTAATTACGATGTTAATTACTTTTTAAATATGGCTGAAAAAATGCAATATAAGGGACCTAATTCTGGTGATGATATACAATATCATAAAGGAAATCGAAAAGGTTACCGTAAGGCTTAATAGATGCTATCAAAGTAAAATAACCCACTTACAGTGGGTTATTTTTTTAGGCCTAATACGTTTCGAATGGCCTTTTGGGCGACTTTATTATTGGCTACATATTCTCTAGAATCATTGGATTTATTTTTACGTCCAGGATACTGAACATCTTTAGAACTTTTTTGTCCAACTTTTTTTGAATAATTAGAGATACTTTCAATTTCTTTTTTTGAAAAACCCATACTGTTAACACCTCCAGAAACACTCCGGTCTAAAATGTATTAATCAGTATGTTCAGTTAAAAAAGAAAAAATACTTGTCCAATTATTTATAAAAATTTAAATGAGCTGAAGACTGCTAGTACGAGCAAGTTGTGTTAGGAGCTCAATATCTATGGCTATACGCATTAGGATGAATATCTAACTGGAAAGCTTAAAATATTACTCTATTTAGTGAACTATTTAGAAATGATTTATTAAGGGAAATGCAAATTCATTTCAGGTGACCTAAATGGTCGAGTTTATACAATTAATTCTTAAACTTTGGAATTTAATAAAGTAAATAATAAAAAGTCTGTCTATAATCAGAGGGGTCTTTTCCTCGCCTGAAAAGTTCCAAATTGCCGTATGTGAAACTTTATAAGTAGCCACTTTGTTTTTTGTTTAGGTCTTGATTAAATTAATTAAAAAACTCACCCATAATAATAGTTATTATGGTAAAATTTTCTCATATACTGGAATATACATAGTGCTAAATAAGGAGGACGGCAGAACGTAAAATCAGTATAAAAATAATAAACATATTAGGAGTGACAAATGATGAAACAGAAATTTAAAAAGGAAGAAATTTTGCAAATACTAAGTGGTATCTTAGTTTTTATCAGCTTCTTTCAAGCTTGGATTTACGATGGGGGTCTGAATTATTTTTATGGTTCAGAATTAAAATCAATGTTAATTGATCCACCGTTTTTACTTAATCTTATCTATTTGCTGCTTATTTTGGGAGTTGCAAATGTATATTATGGATGGAATAGAAAATATAACGGTACCTTGTCTTGGACTACAGCAATTGTAGTTTTTCTTCTTCTATGGACTATTGTAAGTTTTAATAGTAAGAGTGAAGATTTGGTTGCTGGAAATGGATTTTATATGGCTGGTATGGGGATGATTGCTGCTATAGCTTCAATTGTAGTAGTAAGAAAAGAACGAGCTACAATTGAATCGGAAAGAAAGGGTATTGATAAATAATGGAGACCTTCACTAGAAGGTCTTTTTTGTAGTATTCAACAACTTGTTCTACAGGAGATAGATCTAAAGAAGAAAGTATTAATTTCATTTATAAAAAAGACAGTAAAGCAGCGTTCGTTTTTTAATTTATAGATAACTATTAATGGGGAATAAATATATTATATCTAGTAGGTATTATATAAATAGTTTTATACTAAAGAAAAATTAAAGGTTCCCTAGTAGAGAGAAAGTAAAGACTAGAAAATAAAAAGATAATCTCCACTATAATTTTTAAAGGGTAAGAATTAGGGGGTGAAATATTAAAAAATATAAGAGTTTGCGTGCACCGAAAATAAGTATTTTCGGCAGTTTAAAATTAAATTTTCTACACTATCTAATCCCTTAGAGCTCTAGGTCTCAACGTGCTTCGTCTCCAAAAAGTAAATTTTCCTCATTTTTTACCCTGTTTTTTGATTGGAAACACGGTTTTTTAGAACGTTTTTTTATTTAGAGGTTAGCCGTTGGTATCTAAATTTGCACAAAATACCTGCTTAAACGGTTTCTTATAGGTTTAGACAATGACTTAATCAGATACTTCTATAAAAAGCTTATAAAAAGGGCGTGTTTTTAGGAGGTTATAAAATAATTATGTTTTAGTAGAGTATAATAACTTATTCTTTAGTAAAAGAGAAAAGCGGAATAAACGTAGTAAAAGAAAAAAGGTTAATCTTTAGTAGAATTTAATTTTTAAATTGGCTGCAAACAAAAAAGATTCATTAGATAATGGATCTTTTTTGTTTTGGCTCCAGATGTTTAATTTATTAGAAAAAAGATAAGTCTTTTTAACTTACGGCAATGCCTTCATAATTAGTGATTTTGTGTATTATTTTAACATCCTTATTGAAGTGGAGAATGGCAAATGATACGCGGCTTGCCTGGATATATATTTCATTATTGTTTGTTGGTGTGTTCCATTGTAAGACAGATATATTATGTTTAATAAATTTAGGTGGAGAAAATTCGCTTTTCTTAACATTTAACTCTAAATGATACACTTGTTGCTGATTCCAATATAAAGGAAAAGACAGAAT